>Ga0247843_1006288_pt1 | contig 15633 bp, 4 predicted proteins | sample LaCruzMarch2017__FD_192420 | JGI IMG/M metagenome (GOLD analysis project Ga0247843, IMG submission 192420) | Freshwater microbial communities from meromictic Lake La Cruz, Castile-La Mancha, Spain - LaCruzMarch2017_8m | ecosystem: Environmental > Aquatic > Freshwater > Lake | place: Spain... | reverse complement strand
ATCGGCCGTGGCGCGCTTGCTCGGGCAGGCGGTTTGAGGCGTGCAAAACAAGACGTCTGACCCCATATTTTCCCGTTCATGTCTTCCGCCTCCTCTGTCTACTCGCGCAAGAACCCGTTTCCGGCACACCTCGCGGCCCGGCGTTCCTTGACTGGGTCCGATTCGGGCAAAGAAACGCTGCACTTCGAGGTCTCACTTTCCGGTTCGGATCTCTCTTACGAGGTCGGTGATTCGCTGGGCATTTTTCCGGCCAACGACACGGCGGAGGTTGATGCCGTGCTCTCGGCGGCGGGTTTCACGGGCGAAGAATCGGTCGAAAGTGCGGGGACCAACTTGCGCGAGGTATTGACCCACCAAGTCACGCTGCGCGAGCCATCGCGGCAGTTGCTCGCCGCCATTCTCGAGAAGTGCCCGTCGGCTGCCGAGTTATCGGAGTTGACCGATCCGGAGGCAAAATCGGTGATGGAAGATTGGGTTGATGGACGGGAAGTTGTGGACATTCTCGAGAGTTATCCGCAGGCCAGATTCACTCCCGACGAATTGGTCAAGGTGCTGCGCAAACTCCAGCCGCGTCTTTACTCGATCGCGTCCTCGCCCAAGGCCCATCCCAAAGCGGTGCATCTCACCGTGGCCGTGGTGCGCTACGAGCTGCACGGGCGCCGGCGGCAGGGGGTGTGCTCGACCTATCTGGCCGACCGCGTCGAAACCCGGCCGATGCCTGTCTTTATCCACTCTGCAAAACATTTCCGTCCGCCGGAGGATCCAGCCGTTCCGGTCATCATGGTGGGTCCGGGCACCGGCATCGCACCCTTCCGGGCATTTTTGCAGGAGCGGGAAGCGATCGGGGCAACCGGTCCGACTTGGCTTTTCTTCGGGGACCGGAACCGCACGACCGATTTTCTCTACGAAGAGGAAATCAATGCCTGGCTCGAGCGTGGTGTGTTGCACCGCCTCGACACCGCCTTCTCGCGCGACCAGGCGGAGAAGGTCTACGTGCAGCACCGCATGTTGGAGAACGGGGCGGAAATCTGGCGCTGGCTCGCGCAGGGTGCCTATTTTTACGTCTGCGGTGACGCTGCGCGCATGGCCAAGGACGTCGATGATGCACTCCATCGCATCGTCAAAGTGGAGGGCGGGAAAACCGACGAAGAAGCCGCCGCCTTTGTCGGGGAATTGAAAAAAGCCAAGCGCTACCGGAAGGACGTCTATTGATGAGTGCGGGGCAAGACAACCCGTTGCGCAAGGTCCACTTTACCGGGGTCTGCGGCACGGCTATGGGTTCGCTCGCCGCCGCCCTGCGCGACCGCGGGGTCGAGGTGACGGGCTCGGATGACAACGTCTATCCTCCGATGTCCACCTTCCTCCAGAGCAAGGGTATCGCGATCCGCAAGGGGTTCTCTCCGGACAACATTCCTTCCGACGCTGACTTCGTGGTCATTGGCAATGCCATGGGCCGCGGCAATCCCGAAGTGGAGGCCGTCCTCAACCGGAAACTGCTTTACTACTCGTTGCCGGAAGCGCTGAAGATTTTCTTCCTGCGGGGACGGCACAATCTTGTGGTGGCCGGGACGCATGGCAAGACCACGACCACGTCGATGCTCGCCTGGATTTTCCAATCGGCCGGGCTTGCGCCATCCTGGCTGATCGGTGGTATCCCGAATAATCTCGGTCAGGGCTGCCGCCTCGGGGAGTCGAAATATTTCATCCTCGAGGGTGATGAATATGACACGGCGTTTTTCGACAAGCGTTCGAAGTTTGTGCACTACCTTCCCGAATTGCTCATCGTGAACAATATCGAGTTCGACCACGCCGATATTTTCCGCGACCTGGAGGACGTCATGACCAGCTTCCGCCGTCTCGTGGCGATCGTTCCTTCCGAGGGCATGGTGCTGCTCAATGCCGACGATCCCAATTGCCGGGCACTGGCCGAGAAGTGTCCGGCCCCGTTGGTCGAGGTCGGCTTTTCGCCCGATGCCGGCAACCAGATCCGCAACGTGCACTACAGCCGCGAGTCGTCGGCTTTCACCCTTTTCGGTCAGCGCTTTGAGCTTCCTATGATCGGGGAGTTCAACGTGCGCAACGCGGCCATGGCGGTGTCCGCCGCGCATTTTTACCAAGTGCCACTGGAAGAAATCGGCAAAGCCCTGCAAGCCTTCACCGGTATCCGTCGCCGTCAGGAGGTTCGCGGGGAAGCCGGCGGGGTCACGGTGGTCGATGACTTTGGTCATCATCCCACGGCCATCGCACAGACCATCGAAGGTTTGCGGGTCAAATTTCCCACGGGCAAATTGTGGGCCATTTTCGAGCCGCGTTCCAATACGACGCGGCGGGCGGTCTTCCAGGACGTGCTGCCCAAAGCCTTCTCCGGGGCCGACGGGGTGGTTCTGGCCCAAGTGGCCCGCATGGACCAGTTGCCGCCCGACCAGCGGCTTGATCCGGAAAAAGTCGTCTCCGACCTCCGGCGTGCCGGCAAAGAAGCATTCTACGAAGCCGACACTGCGGCCATCGTCAGCCGCGCAGTCGGCCTCGCCGGCCGGGGTGATGTCATTGTCGTCTTCAGCAATGGCGGTTTCGACAACATCCACTCCAAACTGCTCGAGGCACTCGAGGCGGAAGGTTGAGCGCGTGAGGCATTCGGCTCGGTGACCGTGTAAACAAGCAGCAGCGGAATCGGATCTGCGAAACGCTTCTTGGCCGGAACGACGCCGTTGCCGCCCGGATCCACACGATTCTCACGGATGGTTTGCGGACGAAGGCCGCGCTGCGCTCGGACAGGCCTGTTTCTTTCGGCGGCAATAGTTCTTTTGTGCCTTGTTGGCGCAAGATCATCAGCGGCGCTTGCCGGCCAGCACGGCGAGGACTTTTCGCCAACGGTCCGAATGGTAACGTCATGACTGGGTTGTGCGGCGGAGGACCTAATCCATGATCTCGGGCCGGGAGGGCTCAGGAACCGATGCTCGCTCACCAAGCTACGTTCGCAGCCTGGAGGCGCCGCAATTTTCAACGATTCTTTTAATACTTTCCGCAGTAGAAACTTACATCGCACAATAGAGAGTTGCGTATCAGACCCTACTGCCTCTAGAATGATAATCAGTCGAAAAATCGTTTCTTCCCATGAACACCTATCACGAACCTTCCCAACGTAGATTTTTGCCCCAATTGCTTGGTCGAGTCAAAATCCTCGGTGCTATATGCTTAGTCTTTTTGGCGATAGCCGATGCCTCCGGAAAAAGCCCCGGCGAGGTGCGAATAGAATCATCGAGTCTTACAGCGACCTTTGATGGCAATGCCAAAAGCGTCGCTGTGACTACCGTGCCGGAGGGCTTGGCGGTCGACGTGACCTACAATGGTTCGTCCACCGCACCCACTGGCGCCGGAACCTACGCGGTGGTGGCCACGATCAACGATCCAAACTACGAAGGCAGCGCCAATGGTGATTTGGTCATCGGGAAAGCCTTGGCGAGTATGACCCTTGGGGATCTAAGCCAGACCTACGACGGCGGCGCCAAGACCCCTTTAGTGACGACAACGCCCGAAGGCTTGGCGGTCGACGTGACCTACGCCGGCAGTGCTGATGCGCCGGTCAACGCGGGAACTTATGCCGTTGCCGCGACGGTCAACGACCCCAACTATGAGGGCTCATCCAGCGAGACGCTGACCATTGGCAAAGCAACGGCCAGTGTGGTGCTTGGCGACCTGGCCCAGGCCTACGATGGCAGCGCCAAGACAGCATCGGCCACGACCACGCCGGAAGGATTGGCGGTTGATTTGATCTATAATGGATCCGCCGATGCTCCGGTCAACGCTGGCACTTACACGGTTGCCGCGACGATCAACGATCCAAACTACGAAGGCAGCGCCAATGGTGATTTGGTCATCGGGAAAGCCTTGGTGAGTATGACCCTTGGGGATCTAAGCCAGACCTACGACGGCGGCGCCAAGACCCCTTCAGTTACGACAACGCCCGAAGGCTTGGCGGTTGATGTGACTTACGACGGCAACACGGAGGCCCCGGTCAACGCGGGAATCTATGCCGTTGCGGCGACGATCAACGATGCGAACTACGAAGGCAGCGCGAGCGACACGCTTAACATCGGCAAGGCGACGACAACGGTCGCGCTCGGTGGCCTTGTGCAGACTTACGACGGCGGGGCCAGAACGGTGTCAGCGACGACAACGCCCGAAGGCTTGGCGGTCGACGTGACCTACGACGGCAGTGCTGATGCGCCGGTCAACGCGGGAACTTATTCGGTCGCTGCGACGATCAATGATACGAACTACGAAGGCAGCACGAGCGATGCGCTGACTATCGGCAAGGCCACGGCTGTCGTGACGCTCGACAACCTTCTCGCGACTTACGATGGAAGCGCAAAGAGCGCTTCTGCAACCACGGATCCCGTTGGCCTTGCCGTAGGCGTAACTTATGACGCATCGGTCACGGCCCCGACCAGTCCGGGGACATACACTGTGGTTGCTACGATTGATGATGCGAACTACGTGGGGACGGCTTCGGGCAGTCTGGAGATCGGCAAGGCTGTGGGGAGCATCGCGCTCGGCGACATGGCCCAAACTTACGATGGCGGTATCAAGACAGCATCGGCCACGACCACGCCGGAGGGCTTGGCGGTCGACGTGACCTACAACGGTTCGTCCACCGCACCCACTGGCGCCGGAACCTACGCGGTGGTGGCCACGATCAACGATCCAAACTACGAAGGTAGCGCCAATGGTGATTTGGTCATCGGGAAAGCCTTGGCGAGTATGACCCTTGGGGATCTAAGCCAGACCTACGACGGCGGCGCCAAGACCCCTTTAGTGACGACAACGCCCGAAGGCTTGGCGGTCGACGTGACCTACGCCGGCAGTGCTGATGCGCCGGTCAACGCGGGAACTTATGCCGTCGCCGCGGCGATCAATGACCCCAACTACGAGGGCACTGCGAGCGGAGATCTGGTGATTAGCAAAGCAACGGCCAGTGTGGTGCTTGGGGCCTTGGCCCAGACTTACGATGGCACGGCACGCGTTGCTTCAGCGACGACGACGCCCGAGGGCCTGAGTGTCGACGTGACCTACGCCAGCAGTGCTCAGGCCCCGACCGACGCAGGGACCTACGCCGTTTTGGCCACGATCAGCAATGCCAACTACGAAGGCAGTGCGAGCGATACATTGGTCATCGGCAAAGCGACGGCCACGGTCACGCTCGGTGATTTGGCACAGACTTACGACGGGACCACTCGTTCGGCCACAGCGACGACGACTCCGGATGGTCTGGTGGTCGATGTGACTTATGACGGCAACGTCCAAGCTCCGGCCAATGCTGGCACGTATGCGGTTATTGCCACGATCAATGATGCCAACCATGAGGGCAGCGCGAGTGACGTTCTCACCGTTGACAAGGCGACAGCCAGCGTTGTCCTTGGTGATCTTGCCCAGACTTACGACGGCAGTGTGAAGGCTGCGACAGCGACCACCACGCCGGAGGGTCTGGCGGTCGATGTCACTTACGATGGGAGCGCTCAGGCTCCGGCCAACGCGGGCACATATGCTGTCGCTGTGACGATCAATGATGCGAATTACGAAGGCAACGCGAGTGACACGCTGACTATCGGCAAGGCCACGGCTGTCGTGACGCTCGACAACCTTCTCGCGACTTACGATGGCAGCGCCAAGAGTGCGTCTACGGCGACGACGCCCGAAAGTCTGGCGGTCGACTTGACCTACAATGGTTCCTCCACAGCCCCGAGTAACGCTGGAACTTATCCGGTGGTCGCCACGATCAACGACGCAAACTACGCCGGCAGCACGAGTGGGGACTTGGTCATCGGCAAAGCCGCGGCTCAGGTTGTTCTCGGCGATTTGAGTCAGACGTACAACGGTTCGGCCAAAGTGGCCTCCGCGACGACCACGCCGGAGGGGCTGGATGTTGGATTGACCTATGATGGTTCCTCCACAGCCCCAAGCAACGCTGGAACCTATCCGGTGGTCGCCACGATCATTAACGCCAACTACCAAGGTAGTGCCAGCGATACATTGGTCATCGGCAAAGCGATGGCCACCGTCACGCTTGGAGATTTGAGTCAGACCTACGATGGAAGCGCCAAGAGCGCGTCCGCAGCGACAACGCCCGAAGGCCTGGCGGTTAATGTGACTTACGGCGGCAACACGGAGGCTCCGGTCAACGCAGGAACTTATTCGGTCGCTGCCACGATCAATGATACGAACTACGAGGGCAGCGTGAGCGGATCCCTCGCCATCGGCAAAGTGACGGCGAGCATCGCCCTTGGCGACTTGTCCCAGACCTTTGATGGCAATGCCAAAAGCGTCGCTGTGACTACCGTGCCGGAGGGCTTGGCGGTCGACGTGACCTATAATGGTTCGTCCACCGCACCCACTGGCGCCGGAACCTATGCGGTGGGGGCCACGATCAACGATCCAAATTACGAAGGCAGTGTGAACGGTAATCTGGTGATCGGGAAAGCCTTGGCGAGTGTTGCCCTTGGAGATCTTGCGCAGACCTACGATGGAAATGCGCGGTCAGCTACGGTGACGACAACGCCCGAAGGCTTGGCCGTCGATTTCACTTACAACGGTGACCCCCAAGCTCCGACCGACGCGGGATCGTATGCGGTGGTAGCAACGATCAACGACCCCGACTATGAGGGCTCATCCAGCGAGACGCTGACCATTGGCAAAGCAACGGCCAGTGTGGTGCTCGGCGACCTGGCCCAGGCCTACGATGGCAGCACCAAGACAGCATCGGCCACGACCACGCCGGAAGGGCTGGCTATTGAATTGACCTATGACGGCTCCTCGACTGCTCCTGCCGGCGTTGGCACTTACGCGGTTGCCGCGACGGTCAACGACGCCAACTACGAGGGCACTGCGAGCGGAAGTCTGGTCATCGGCAAAGGAACGGTAAGCATTGTGCTCGGCGACCTGGCCCAGACTTACGATGGCTCGCCCCGCCTTGCTTCGGTCACGACCACGCCGGAAGGCCTGACTGTCAATCTGACCTACAACGGCAACGCAGAAGCACCGACGGGTGCGGGTTCCTACGATGTTGTCGCGACCGTCGATGAGGCAAATTACGCGGGCTCGGCCCGCGACACGCTGTTGATTGGTAAAGCCACGGTGCTGGTGACCTTGGCCGATCTGGCGGCGACCTACGATGGCACTACCAAGACAGCTTCGGTCACGACAGATCCGTCGGGCCTGGATGTTTCGCTCACTTATGACGGGTCTTCCGCCGCACCGACCAATGCGGGTTCGTATGTCGTATCGGCAAGCGTCAACGACCCGAACTACGAGGGTTCGGCCAGCGAGACCTTGATCATTGCCAAGGCCGCGGCCGAGGTTGTGCTTGGAGGTTTGAGCCAGACCTACGATGGCTCGGCCAAAGTAGCCACCGCGGCCACCACGCCAGCCGGCCTCGGTGTTGCCCTGAGTTATAACGGTGCGGACGACGCACCGGTCAATGCGGGGACGTATGAGGTCACGGCGACGATCGACGACCTGAACTATCGCGGGACAGCGGGCGGCTCACTGACTATTGGCAAAGCCGAGGCAAGCATTGTCCTCGGCGACCTGGCGCAAACTTACGACGGCTCGGCCAAGGCGGCGACAGCGACCATCACGCCGGGAGGTCTTGAGGTGGTGTGGACCTACAATGGTTCTTCGACCGTGCCGGTCGATGCCGGTTCCTATGAGGTCGGCGCCTTGGTCGATGATCCGAATTATGTCGGCAGTGCCGCCGGCACGCTGGTCATTGGCAAAGCGACGGCGGGCATTGTGCTCGGCGATTTGACCCAAACCTACGATGGCAGCGCTAAGACGGCCTCGGCCACAACCACCCCGCAAGGGCTCAATGTTGTGCTCACTTACAATGGTGAGGCGGACGCTCCGGTCAACGCGGGCACATATACTCTGGCCGCGGCGGTCAATGATCCCAACCATACGGGCTCGGCCGACGGCACGCTGGTCATTGGTAAGGGGACACAGTCCATCACCTTTGCCGCGATAGACGATCAGGATTTGGGAGGTGCTCCCCTCGTCCTTTCCGGCGGCAGCAGCAGCGGCTTGGCTCCGACCTACTCCGTGGTGTCCGGACCCGCTTCATTCTCAGGCGATGCGTTGACTTTGCAGGGGCTCGGCACTGTGGTGGTGCGCGCCTCCCAAGCGGGTGATGCGAATTGGTTGGCTGCCGCGCCGGTCGACCGCAGTTTCCGCGTGGTTGCCGGTGACTTTCCGCAAAACTACGTCTGGGCCAGCGGTTTTGGCGGCACCGGCTATGACACAGCATACGCGGTGGCGCCGGAACCGGGTGGGGGAGCTTATCTCATCGGCGACTTTGAGAACTCCGTCACCTTTGGCTCCTCGACATTCACCGTGGCCGGTGGCGGCTTCAGCGATCTGGTCGTGCTCAAAGTCGACGGGCAAGGGGGAGTTCTTTGGGCCCGGCAATACGGCGGCGCTAATTCCGATTTCGCCAAAGCGGTTGTTGCTCTGCCGTCGGGCGGAATGGTGGTCGGGTCGGAGTTCACCACCTCGACAGCCATCGGCGGCGTGACTTTGAACTCGGCGGGGTCGCGCGACATCGCCCTTTTCAAGGTCAATGACGATGGCACCTTTGCCTGGGCCAAGCGTTTTGGTGGCATGTCAAGCGACAGCCTCCATTCGGTCGCGGTCGACGAAGTCGGCAACATTTACCTCGCCGGGCAGTTCAGCGGGTCCATCACCTTCGGTTCCAATCAAGTCCTGACAAGCAGTGGCGGCACAGATGGATTCGTGGCCAAACTCAACCCCGAGGGTGTGCCGGTTTGGTCCCGCCGCATGGGTGGCAGCGGTGCCGACATCGCTTATGCGGTCGCAGTGAAGGCCGACGGGTCTGTCGGTGTGGCGGGTTCATTCAATGGTGCAGCCACCTTTGGTTCTATTACTTTGACCAGTCTCGGGTCGTCCGACGGCTTCGCGGCGCTACTTAACGCTGAGGGGACCTTCCAGTGGGCCAAGCGCTTCGGCGGCACGACGGCCGACAGTGCGCGCTCCGCGGCTTTTGATCATGCGGGGGATTTGTGGGTCAGCGGATCCTTCACCGGATCTGCTGCCACGGGATTTGTGTCCAATCTGGCCAGCGCCGGCGCGGAGGATGTCTTTGTCATGCGTTTGGCCTCCTCCGACGGTGCGCCCGGTGAGGCCTATCGCTTCGGCGGCACGGGGAGCGAGACAGCGCTGTCGCTGTCGGCGGATCCCTACGGCTCGGTTGTTGTCGGCGGATCGTTCCAAGGTCAGGTCGCTTTCGATGCCACCACTCTGGTTTCCACAGGCTTGTCGGATACCTTCGTGGCCAAGGTCCGGACGGGTCGGGGAGCAGTTTGGGCCTTGTCCGGTGGCGGAGCCAATGAGGACCGCAGTCAGTCTGTCGCCGTGAATTCCTCCGGCGAAATTTTCCATGCGGGCATCTTTGGCACGCAGGCTGCCTTCGGCTCTTCCTCGGTCGGTGGTGGTGGTTCCTGGGATCTCTTCGTGGCCAAGATCAACGGACCGTTCCCGACCTTCACCGGTTTGCCAGCCACGCTGGATGTCGATCAAGGAGACCCCTTGGTCCTCGACGCCGAGGTGCTTGGGGCCGAGCCCGTCTCTCTGCAATGGTATAAAGACGGCGAACCGATTGCCGGTGCCACCTCGGCCCTTTTCTCGGTCGTGCAGGCCACAGCCGCCGACGCGGGAGAATATTATGTCGAGGGAACCAACGCCTATGGCACTTTGTTCAGCGCCGTGGTTGTGGTCAGGGTGCGCGTGCCCGACCGGATTGTTTTGGTCGAAGTCGGCTCGTCCAGCGCGGAGAACCGCCTCCTTGAGACGCCCGTCTACTTGGAAAGCGGGGGAGATGTCACCGGCATCACTTTGGTCATTCCCTACAACCAAGACTACTTGTTCAACGCCGGCTTCGTCCTCGATGCGGATTTTGCCTCCGGCAACTCCTCAGTGGTGGTCGACAAGAACGCCGGAACGGTGCGGGTTTTGCTCAATGCGTTCCCTTCAACCATTCCGGTCGGGCGGCATCTGCTGGGAACTTTCCGGGCAACGACCAGGAGTGTCCCCGAAGATGCCTCGGTCTCCGTCTCACCCGCTCTTGTCAGCATTAGTGACGTCTTCGGGCAACCGCTCGAGGGCTACACCAAGATCCGGGAGGCTACGGTCAGCATTGCGCAGCGCAATGTCCCGGGAGACGCCAACAACAATGGCCGCCTTGATGTGGCCGACGCCGCCGAGTTGATCCGCCTCTATGGCACCCCGTCCCTCATCCGCCTGTGGGATAATTACCTCAACGATGTGAATGGCGACACGATTCTGACCGAAGGTGACACCATCGGGGTCCTCCGTGTGGCCGCGGGTCTGGACGATATGCCGGTCTTCGCGGATGCCGCCCCTGTGTCCCGGACCGCGATGACGGCCATGGTGGCTTCCCCGGTCGAGGCACCGGCCTCTCTTGTCGCGCTCCCCGTCTCGCGCCAGCGCTCCATGACGGGCCTTTCGTCGATGAGAAGCTTCGCCTCGATGAGCGTGATCACCCCGCCGTCGGCCCGGCTTGTTTTGACCCGCCTCACCGGTAGCAATGCCAACAAGGTGATGGCACAGATCTTTGTCGATGGCCTGCCGTCGGGCCAAGCCGGCTTGAGCTTCACCGTGAACTACCCCGCGGCGCTCCTGCGCATTGCGGGCAGCCAGGCACTGGTTACTCCAACGGGCGGACTGCCTGCGGAAGCCACGCGGATTTGGAACCCCGAACAAACCGGAACAGTGACCTTGGCTGCAGCCAACGCATTTTCTTTCGGTTTCGATCCCACCAAGCCGGTGGCCAACATCGTTTTCGATCTGCAGCCTGCCGCCACGGCGCAAGTTCATTTCCCGGTCACGCTGACTGCCGTGGAGGCCTCACCCTTCAACGCCGACGGCCCGGCGACCCCGGTTTCGCTCGCAGGCCAGACCGCGGTCTTCAGCCGCACCTATGCCGACTGGGCCTTGGCCAATCTTGGGGACGCCGCGGCTTCATCCTCCAGCGACAGCGACGGCGATGGCCAGAGCAACGGGGCCGAGTTCGCGGCGTCCACCGATCCGGCGGATGCCCTCTCCCTTCTTCGTACCACCTCGATGGAACGGGGTCTGGGAGGCTTCACCGTGCGCTGGCTTGCTGCCTACGGAGTCACCTACCGCTTGAGCGCCAGCACCGATCTGAAGACATGGTCGCCGGTCGGCGGCGTCGTCACCGGAGAAGGGGTCGAGACCTCGGCCACCGATTCCTCATCCGCTTCCAGCGCGCGCAAATTCTACCGGGTCGAAGTGGTCAGCCCATGACCGGCCCCGCGCCTCAGAACAAACATTAACTATCCATCCCCAGACCCATCCCCCATCCGGAGACCCTCACCATGAAAACCAAATTGCTACCCTGCTCGCCGGCCATTCTGACCCTCGGCCTGTGCCTCTTCCTGCTCACCCCCACCCAGGGCCGGATAATTCCAGAAGATCCCACCCAGCGTATGCCGCAGGATAGCTGGTATCTGGCCAAAGAGCTTCCCATCGGGGGCGAACCGAATTTTGATCATCCTTCTTTCGTGGCGTTGGGACCAGACGGTAATATTTACGTCTCTGAAATTGTCAACGAACGGGTAACCGTGCTCGATCCTCAAGGAAACGAGATCCTCAGCTGGGGCAGTCGCGGAGCTGCCCAAGGACAGTTCCACAACCCCCTTGGTATTCATGCGTCCCAGGATGGCAAAGTCTACGTGGTAGATACTCACAACGCTCGTGTTCAGGTTTTCGATACCAAAGGCACTTTTCTAAAGACCATGGGACAGCCTGGAGATGGTAATGGTCAATTGAACAATCCCCACGATATAGCGGTTGATAGTGAGGGAAATGTTTACGTTGCCGACTATGGGAACCATCGCGTAATGGTCTTTTCTCCCGACGGAGCCTATCTGCGCCAATGGGGTTCTTATGGTGGTAATGATGGCCAATTCATTCTCCCGGTTAGTATCAAGGTCACGCCCGAGGGGCTCCTTGCGGTGCTTGATAAAGGTGGGTGCGTGCAACTGTTCGACCGGGACGGGAGTTTTGTCTCGAAAGTTATTGCCATTTCGGCCGATGTGCACGGCCTTGCCATAGATGGTTCAGGCAACTTTTATATCACTGATAGGGGCTCGGGCTTGCACCGGATTAAGGTTTTCTCTCCCTCCGGGCAGTTTCTCCGGCAGTTCGGCGCGTACGGTTCTGGCGAAGGAGAGTTGAACATTCCTTATGGCGTGGTGGTCGGAGATGACCGGGTCTACGTGGCCGATCACGGTAACCATCGATTAGCTGTTTTCGATGTCCAAGGGAACTGGGTCGCCAACTGGGGATCGAGGGGTAGTCGCGATGAGGTCTACGATTTTGGCCTTGCCATCGATGCTGACGGCAACACTTTCGTCAGCGACCGCAACAAAAACATCATCAAAAAGTTCTCCCCGGACATGACTCTCATCAGAAGCTTCGGTTCGCCCGGCAGTGGGGACGGGCAATTCAACGGGGTGCTGGAGATGGCTATCGGGTCGAACCAGAGACTCTATGTCGTTGATCACAGCGGGCACCGCGTGCAGTATTTTGATTTGGAGGGGAATTTCCTCGGCAAATTCGGGACGGAGGGTTCTGGCAACGGCAATTTCAAGTTCCCGTGGGGCATTGCGGTTGGAAGAGACGATAGGGTGTATGTCTCGGACCGTGACAACCATCGCGTTCAAATCTTCGACGCCAATGGGAATTATTTGAACCAATTTGGAAGGCAAGGGACTTTTTATGGGCAGTTCCAGTCGCCGCATGCTTTGTCGGTTGCTCCCAACGGCAACTTGGCAGTTGCGGATGCGAAGAATCTACGAATTCAGATTTTCGATGCCGACGGTCAGTTCTTAAGAGAATATGAATGGGTAGGCAAATATTCCTTTTGGGGCCATGTTAGCCCTGACCACCCGCGGGCCGCAAAACGGCTTGCCTATTCGTCCGACGGTCTCTTGTTTGTCTCGGGAGTGACCGGTCGAGAATGGTCAGCATGGCCTGCAGTCGCAGTTTACGCGCCTGAAGGCGCAGTAATTAAAAACTGGGATGAAATTGAACCCTCGTGGATGGGAGGCAGGCACCGCGGCCAGTGCGCTATGGCCGAAACTAAATCCGGCGATTTGATCGGCATATATTCTGATCGCGTAGCCCGGCTTTGGAAGCGCACCTTCCGCACGGTGCATGCGGAACCGGTCAATGCATTGCCTTTGCCGACGATTGTTTCCCAGCAACGGCGGCCGGGGACGGCCTTGGTGGACGTGGATTACAGCGTGAAGGATGCCGACAACGTCACGGTGCAGACCGCGGCGCTGGCCTTCAAAAATGGTGGGAATTCGCTGGCCGATGTCATTCCGATCACCAGCTTCGCCGAGGGGACGGGGAGCAAGCTGGGGGCGAACATCGCGACGGGGCAGACCCACCGGTTCACTTGGGATGTCGCTCGGGATTGGTCCACCGACTTCGGCGATGTGCAGCTCGAAATCCTGGCCAAGGATGGGCGCGATTTGCTCAATCTCGATTTCATCCAAATTCCGGCCAGCAGTGACGAAGCAGCCCTGAAAATCAGCCGATCACCACTGACGGATAAAGATTTCCTCTCGGTCTGGTATTGGCTGATTGCCACGGGTGACCCGGGGATTCGCTTGGAGAACGGTGCTATTGAGCAAGTAGGCGGTCAACCTCACGCGGCTGGCCTTTGGGGCGAGTATTTCCAGAATACGGACTTCACCGGAACTCTGGTTGATCAAAAAATAGACGAGTCTTTTTCGTTTAGCTCCGGCTCCGGTGGATTCTTCAGCATCCGGTGGACCGGTGAGTTTGTGCCGGAAAAAACCGGCCAATACACGTTCAGATATGGAGTCGACGATGCGGTGAATATCTGGATCGGAGGGGAAAAAGTCGTTTCAGATAACACCCCGTACCCAACTTTCACCGTCACGGCAACAGCGAATGTGCCCCTGCCGATTCGGATTGATTATGACGACCGGGGAAGCGGTTGGAGAACTTTCTATCTCAACGTTATACCCCCCGGAGAGTCGGAGCGAGCTGCAATCGGCAGGGACTTTCAGTGCATAGGAGCCTCACGGTTTGCCTCTGGCAATTCAACCTCTGCCTACGGCCGAGCCTACATTTTCCAAAAAATGGGCTTGCGCGAAGCCACCGCGGCCGAGGTCACCCGTGCCAAAGAAGCCGGCACGCCGGGCGTGGTCAACCAATGGGATCCGAAGTTGCGGGTGGGGCCAGACGAAAGGCCGGCCAAGATCAACGCTTATGGGTTCGACACCGGTGCCGATGGCTACTGGGTGGTGCCGGTGAACGGGAACTGAGCACGGGGAAATCTAACCCATGCTTGGCCTCATCCAGTCCGGAAGAGCAAGCCCGCCCACGGGCCGGGGCTCACCGCGCCATCGCAAGTGGCTCTTGGCTGCTGCCGCGCTGGCCGGCGGCATCGCGCTGGCCTCGGTGGTGACGACGTCGACCCAACAAGTCCAGCTGACAACCTCCTCGGTGCCGGCCGGCATTGTGGCCACAAGCGCATTCCACGAGGCGGGAACGATGGTTTTTGTTCCGCCACCGCCGCCGACTTCAAATGGCTACCGCTTTGCTTACTGGTCTTTCAATGGGGCGCGCCAGCAGGACGGTCGTGGGGTTCCAGTCAATGAATTCACGTTCAAAATTCTCGAGAACTCGCAGGCCGTGGCGACCTACATCCTTGAGGCGGACGACGTCGATGCGGACGGGATTCCCGACTGGTATGAATATGTGAATTACGGTGATTTGGCCCAGGGGCCTGAGAGCGATTCCGATGAAGACGGGGTCACTCTAATTGACGAATACTTGAAGGGCTCGCAGCCGCGCATCGCGGACAGCGCATCGGATGCTGGGATGGTCGCAGGAGGTATTTCGCGCCGCCGCGGGGAAAAGATGGCGGTGGTGGTGGGGAGTGATTGGCATGCTTACTCCGAATCCTCGACCCCGCGCGGTGTCGTTTCGCGCCACGAATACCTCAAAGGGGGCACGCGCGTGACCACGATGAATCTCAGTGCGGAGCATCTCGGTCACCGCTTCGCCCAATGGAAAGTGAACGGGGTGCGGCAGGAAAGCTCCAGCGGCATCGCGCTCTCGCAGGCCAATTTTACCATCGAGGGCCCGACGGACGCAGTGGCGGAATATCTTCCGTCCGCCCAGGACCTCGACGCGGACGGTATTCCCGACTGGTTCGAACTCAATCAGTATGGAACAACGGAGATCGACCCGGGCAGCGACACCGACGAGGACGGCCGCACCTTCCTCGAGGAATATCTCGGCGGCACCCAGCCGCGCATTGCCGACGGTGCGGCGGATGGTTCCGTGGTGGAGGGTGGCATCTCGCGCCGCCGCGGCGAGAAGATGGCGCTGGCTTTCGATGCCAATTACGCGCGCTACACCGAAACGAGCCAGCCGCCGGGCGTGTTGGCCCGCGACACCTATCTGACCATCGGGAGCAGTGTCTCCACGCCAAACGCGCCGACCGAGATCAATGGGTTTAAATTCGGCCAATGGATG
>Ga0247843_1006286_pt1 | contig 15640 bp, 7 predicted proteins | sample LaCruzMarch2017__FD_192420 | JGI IMG/M metagenome (GOLD analysis project Ga0247843, IMG submission 192420) | Freshwater microbial communities from meromictic Lake La Cruz, Castile-La Mancha, Spain - LaCruzMarch2017_8m | ecosystem: Environmental > Aquatic > Freshwater > Lake | place: Spain... | reverse complement strand
CAGTGTCCGCGACCCATCCGATGGTATGCTCCTTGCTGTGCTTGCTCGGGCATGGACAGGCGTAAAAGCGCACACGGAAATCATCACCCTCAAACTCTTTGGTCGTCGGATCGGTCAACGGAAGCACACATGTGCCCTCGCAAGCATTTCGGAACCAACGCCAGAGCTTGTTGTCGGCTCCCTCGTAGTAGTCGTGATTTCCCGCCAGCACCAAAACGTGCTCTCCTTGAAACTTGGCGAGAATTCCCACAGCTCGTTCGATCTGCCCTTTGGTGACGGTCTGTTTGTCGAACAGGTCGCCTGCCACCACAAGGAAGTGGGCATCCCGTTGGTTCCCGGTCGCCACCAGTCGTTCCAGCGCGGAAAAGCGTTCCTCCACCAGTCGGTCCCGAACAAGGTCCGGGTATTGGGCAAACGAGATGCCGATGTGGTTGTCGGCAGTATGAAGAATGCGAATGTTCACGGTATGCAATTCGGTTTAGTTGACGGGACTTCTACTGGATTCGCGTGAAAACAATACTGGTCTCCTTGCACTTCCGTTGGGTCTGGTCGATAAAACTCAGGGAATAGCGCCCCTCGGCACGGTGGAAGAAATCCAGTCCGCGGCCCAACATGATCCGCCACCCGGTATCTGTCTGAATGAAGCGATCATGCTTGCTGGAGTCGAAAGTGTAGCTGAAGGCGATTTTCTTCGCTGTAGCGCCAATTTGGACCTGATCGAGTTTTTCCGAGAGTTCCACCTCTTCCTCGTGCGAGCCAGCGGCAGTGACCAGCTGCAAGGTAAGCTCCGCATCCGAGCCATCCAGCATTTCGATGAAACTCATCAAATTGTGAATCTGGTAATCCAGGCGAATGTAGGGATCAACAAGGGTAATTTCGGTGACACCCTTCAGGTAAGGTTCAAATAACCGTCGATAGGAAATGCCGGTCTCTCCCTCTTTAATGTCGAGAGTCATCGGCTCGGCATTCCGCTCAAGTGGAAGTGGATCCATTTTTGGCGAATTGGCATCTTCGACCGGCTTCTCAAGCGGATGCAGTAATTGAAATTCATCCGGGTTGGTGCTCTTTATTGAAACCCATGCGTATTCTTGATCTATTTTTGAAAGTTCATCCCGAATCTGCTGACGCATCCGCAGAGCGGGATTCACGCAATATTCGACAAACTGTTCTTCGGTCACATTTAGGTCAGGGAAGAGAAGCTTGAGGAAACCCTCCGCTATTCTGGCAATAGCCTTGTTGTCGCGCATGTCCTCGCAACTTGGGAGTTTCAGGCTCCGTGAAACATAGTCCGCGAATTCCAATCTCGGACGCATCTCATGAAGGACCTCACCGAAAAAGTCGCCTTTGAATCCCAGCATTTGAGACGGCGTGTTCTTGGTGATTCGAGGCATGAACCAGCCTTCGAGTAGGCCGTGTATGCGGTCGATGAATGCAGACTCCTGCAATGCGCTTGGAAGCTCTTTGAAGATGCCCTCGGTCTGGTAGAGTGGTCGGCGTTCTTCGGTGAGTGTGATATTACCGAGCATCATAAATCCCGCCTCTGAGGTACCCATGTCGCCAGTTGCCCTGCGGTATCGGCCGCTTTCCAGATACATCTTCAATCCAGCCATGGCTTCACCCGAGGCATCAGTCTGGATTTTCTGAATCTCATCCACCACGACGACATCATAACGAGGAATCAGGCCGATTTGTTTGCTGGCACTGTTGAAGAAAAGACTTGGAGCAGAGAGCTTACCTCCAGGAATAACTGCGGCATATCGACTGATGTTGTCGAAGACAAATGACTTTCCAGTTCCCTTTGGAGCGACTTCCACTAGATTGACACGCGGTTGCACAAGCGGTATTACTCGCGCTAGCAGCAGCATTTTCTGAGCCAGAGAATGAGTTTCGGGGTTAAACTGGCAGCTTGAAACCAACAGGTCGATCCACTCCTCTAACGTGAAGTGCTTCCGACTACTGACATAGTAATCAAGATCAACCCCTGGGGTTTGGAAGGGCTTGAAATCCGTCATCCATATCTGACCTTTCTTGACCTCATCTCCATCGGGCGGAACGTATTGTAATGTTCCGAGTCCCCACATGCCTGTTTTAAGAAGCATCGGGTTGCTATCAAGAATTGGCTTCTGAATGAGTGCGTGAGATTCATCCAAAACCGGGATGCTGAGTTCGTGGGTGTTTTTGTCAAGATTCACCGTGACACGGAAGTCGTCGAGAATCTGAACCTGCTTGTGGTCCTTGAGGTCGTTTAGAATACGATTCTTGTCCGCTTTCTGTGGGAGGAACTTTGAAACAATTCCTGTGATCCGTTCGCGGCTGGACTCGTCGATCTCACCGTTTTCGATAAACTGACTGATGATCCACTCGCCGACATAGACCGGAATTGCGCGAGCACCAAATCCCGCTTTTCCCATGAGGCCCTTGTTAATGACCACTTCGCCGTAGTAGTCTCGCGCTTTGATTTCAAATGTTTTCATGATTTACGGAAGTAAGTTTCTAAGATCGATTCCCCCTGATGTAGCAGAAGTGATTGCGACTGGTAGTTCAATCGCTTGCGGCAGTGCATCTTGTCCCATACGTAGATCGAAAGTGAGAATGAGCTTCTCAGTGCTGAGTGCGGAATCGGCGAAATAGAGGCTCAAGGAACCCTGCATCGTGCCTCGTGCCGGAATCTGAACCGCGTCAAAATGTCGAATTTCACCAACGGATGGTGAAAGCTCAATGCCTTCTATGTGGCATTCATCCGCATTTGGATTCTGCACTTCAAAGGTGAGTTTGACGATGCGCTTGATGTAGAAGCGGGCCCTGCCACCTATCAGATCCAATTCGATAAAGCGCACCTTGGGTGTCGTCCAGGCTGCCGAATACAGGCGGAACAAGCCGCTAGGAACCAGAACCTCTTCGGGTGTTGATCCGCCATGAGAGAAAGTCAGCCGCTGGCCGCTAGATGCGACGGTATTATGACCTCTCGGAATGAAATAGACGTTGTCGCTCATCGGACTAGCCAATCGATGCCCCAATGCCCAAAAATTCTCAGGGATTTGCTCCGCCTCGCTGGGGTTGAGGGTTGCTGACCTATATTTTTCATTGGGAAACAATTTCTTGGTGAGCTGGGCATCTGCGGCTTTTCTTTCCTCTGGAAGAATGAGCGTCGCTCCGTGGTCTGTGATCACATAAATGCCAAAGTCTCGTCCACCACCCGAAACCCGCCTGGCAAATTCGCCGACCGCCTTCGCCAGATTGCCAAACAGTAATTCGAGCTGTTCTGTCCATGTGCTGCCAGTTGCCTCGGCGTCGCCGTGCAGAGCTTCGTCCGCAGCGAGGTAGTTCAAGAGTGCCACATACGGCTCCCCGGCTGCCGGTAGCCCTGCCAGTTGATCCACGCCCATGAGATAATGCACCGACCGTCCCTGCCACTCGTTGGCCGAGCGAGCTTGCATGAGCTTCAAGTATTCGGTGCCAGTCGCATCAGGCTTTCCAGATACCAACTGCGGCTTGCATACCGAAGTGTGGCTGGGCAGCGGAGTAAACGAATATCCAGACTCGTGCCGGTGCAAACCCGCTTTGGCGAGCGCTCTCTCGAATAGTCCCCAGAAAAACCAAGGAAGATTGTCCACCAATAGAATGAGCGAAACCCGATCTTGAAGTATTTCGTTGCGCCAGCGGCTGATGAGCTGAATGGAACTCGCCTCAGCATCACCGTGAACGACGGCATAGTTTTCGCAGTACCACTCGCTAAAGTTGGCTACCGACTGTTCGACCTGGGGGTCCGCCACCCGCCGTTGGATCTGCCACGAACGGTAGGGCAAGTATTGGTCAAGTGCCCAGCGCATCCAGCCCTTCGCATCAGAGTGATCAGCAGTCATTGCACTGGGTAGCGGTGGTGACACGAAGAGGTCGAGCGTGGCCAGTCTTCCATCAGTAATATCAGGAGAATGCCGGAAATGGCGGCGAACCTCGACGAGGTCATCCTTGGTTATGGTGAACTCCGCTCTGGCAAGCATCTCTTCCAATGCGGAGAACTCCTCAAGCAATTCACCCGAAACCGCTCTTAAAAGATTTTCGAACCGTTGCCGCGTAGCGACGACAGACCTGGTGCTGATGAAAACCTGTTCTATTTGATCCAGTGCCAACTTCCTACCCTCAGGGCTGAGACTCATGCCCACGCCTACTTCGGCGGGCAATCCTCGAACAAAAGATGCAGCCGCGGGATCAAGAGCATAATCCAGCGCTGAATCTGGATAGTTGCGAAGCAAGCGCCAGACAGTCAGGTCAGACCAAAGCTTTTTTGGGTTGTCGCTCAGGCGCTTGCAAAATGCGGCCACCCAGCCATGGGAGTTGGATACGGCCCAATCATCGAGGAACGACTTCCATGCGGCAGTAAGGACCGGTGTCCCGAGCTGCTCGGTCACTTGTGGATCACTCAGTTTCTCCGCAAGACCGCCGGCCACTCGTGCTGAAATCTTTTCTGGCAAAACACCCAGAATGGGGCTGAGCAAGCCTCCCGCCACGCCTGTTGATCCTTCGGGGATATTCTTTTCCAGTAATCCTTCGCTCAAAATCAATTCGTCCGTCAACCACGATGGAATTTCCAACCGCCAGCGGTCGCCGAGAAGTGAAACAGGCGTCGTTCTTGAAACCTGAACTCCGTCGCTCTTCAGGAGTCCGCAATGCTCAAATTGTGTCCTGAGCCAAGCGAAGTGATGCTCATGTCTAACCCAAAGCGCCTCGAATCCATCAGGGTTACCCTCTCGTAAAATTGCCGACGCTTGGCAGTAATCACTGTCCGAGACCACTACCAGGGTGCTGCTGGTCGAGACCCCTGGTAGATTACCGACAAAGTTGAGTTTTACTGGATTCTTGAGCATGTGGATTTCTATTTCAAGCTATCGAGAGTGGCTTTCATCTTCTTGGCGTCCTGCTCCGAGATTGCGCCACGTTCATGCGCCGCATCGGTTAGGGAGCGAACGACTTCGATATACGAGGACAGCGAATCTGGAAACTTGAACGTTCCTTTGTCGCCAAACAGGTCCTCTTTTACGACCTGGACCCGGTGTTGCTTTTGTTTGTGGCGAATACGATAAGTGACCTTGCGGCTCGTATTTCCATTTTCGTCCACGGCATAGACGGTCAATGCCCCGCTTGCGTCGTCTTTTAGATTCAATGAAATGTCGGAGGCCTCTTGAACCGTGATCTTGGTCAAGGCCTCCTCTGGTGTTTCATTGCCAAGGGTATAGACCACGGACGTGGCTCCTTTTGGAATGGCGATACGAATTTTTGCGTCGTCTTCAATTTCCCAAACAGTGGCCGCCAGCGGGTTTACGTGTTGCGCTGGCGAAACTTCCGGGTCGGGAACGAGTGGCTTGATGTTTTCGATCGCTGACTTTGATGTTTCCCACTTCGCCTTGTAGGCCGCAGTTTGGAGTGACGTCCACTGACTGACCGCGCCCAAACCCCAGCCAATCGGCAAAGAATGTAACAGCCGGACATCGAAGGATTTTGATGAATCCGAGAGAGCCGTTAGCAATCGCTGGCCGTCATCGTGATCATCGCAACGCATCGGGTCCCGCTGATCCGGGGTCAGGGATTCGAACCATTCTTCCACTGCCTTTTGACATTCGACCATATCGCCAGTTTTACCATGGACTTCGAGGATGGCAGATGCGACTTCACGCTGGGCGTGAACGAGGCCCGAGTTGAGGCGTTTGACATCGGCACTGAATTCATCCGACCACTTTTTGCCATCCGCCGCAGGAATCGACTGCACCGATTCTCCAGCATAAATGGATGGCAATCGTTGTAACACCAGCTCAAAGCCTTCTACGCTTTGGTCATCCAAGAGTTGCTTCAAATTTCCAAGTCGCAGTCGATCACCCGCCGGATGGAGATCCGCGATCTTGGCAACCGAGGGCAGATTTTTCCACCAGCCCATGAGAGCTTCATGCGCATCTGCTACCGTCCTGGTTTCTCCTTGTGCGAGTGGCGAAGCACCTACGGCCTTTGCGGTCGCATCAATGAATGTCCGCTGGGACTGGGTAATTTCCCTGACAGCCAGCTCAATTTTGCTCGCTCCGTCACCAACAGCTTTGACGATGGCTTCATAGCTTCCAAGATCACCTGCTTCCGTGTGCGTTGAGTCGCTGAAAATCCGCAAGCGTTCTCCGAATGCACGGACTGCATGAGCGATGGCGAGAACCAACATGGTGCCGCCACCTCCGACTGGAGCGCCGCGCATCTCCCGAATGAAGTCCGCCAGCACCAGGGAATCGTTGGCGTTCAGGGCGTTCAAACGGGTCACAAGTTTCTTCAAGGCAGGAAATTTTCCGTCAATCTTTGCCGGATCACTCTCTGCCGCAAATTCCGTGACCGTGCCTTGGTTGCCGATGCGACGCAGCGCACCACATCCCGTTAGTAGCACATTCTGAAGATAGCGCTTCTCGCCATGGTTGGCAGGATTGCCATTATCGATCTGCACGGGAGAATCTGTATCAAGCAATTCCTCGACCGCCTGTTTGAGTGGTGTGTTCGAGTTTTTTTGCCATTTCTCATCGTGGACGAAATTCAGATCTGGATGCTTGATTTGGCAGCGCTCAGTGAAAATACGTTCGCAAAGCATGTCTGCCGGCTTGTGGGGCTGCGCGGGTTTTTCTACGAGCAGTTTTCCACCTTGTTCAAACCAGCTTGCTTGAGAACCGCCGACCACTGAATTGACGATCTTCCGAATGTTGGGCAGGTATCCGTCATCGACCCCGTCATCAAGCATATCCCTGATTCGTGCCACCGTTTGCGCCGGGTGTTTGTCAGCCTCTCCAGGAGCTACCAGGTGCCGACAAGCGATGACCCTCCGCAGATCGTCGTGGAAGGGGGTCGCTTCGTGAGGAACAGCAACGAGGATGGTGCCGGAGGAAATGGTTTTCACCGCATCGCGGGCCAACTTGACTTCTCCTTCGTCTTCACACAGCGCGTAAACCGCGTGTCCTTCGTAGGATGTTCCGAACTTGGAGTTCGCTTTCGCCGCCTCCTGATTGAGGGTGGCCCACAAGTCCGACCCCAGTTCACGGCCGCGCACAAAGACACGTTTCAGACGCTTGTCCTCACTGAAGGGCAGGTTCCAGCCATTGGCGGGGAGGAAATCCTCCACAGAGCCTGCTTGCTTCAGCAGTTCTTCCACTGTCGCCGCATCTCTGGTTTCCTGAGAGTCGGCGAGATTGTCCACTAGCACTACCGGGTCCTGCCCATCGGACGAACATAGCTCATAGGTATTGGATGTTCTGCGCAAATAGAGAGCGCCCGCTTTTTCCAGTTCAGTGAGGAGCTTTTTAACCGTAGTCTTGTCTCCGTTGGTAATCGCGTAGCGTCCGAATTGAATGTTCTCCAGGGTCGTTGAATTTCCGCAGAGAGAGTAGATCAGAATCAATCTGAGAAGCGCTACCCGATCATCGCTTGGCTCATCGAATAGTTCCGCACTGACGCTTTTACGCAATGCCTGAAGACTCGAAGCGTAGCCATTGACCTGAGTCCGCTGTGTGTCCAGTAGCTCGCGGCTCGTAAGCGAGAGTTCCTTTTCAAAGAAACTGAAAAGCTGATCGACCAGATAGAGGCGGAGTGCGCCATTGTTACCGGCAATCTCATTTGTCTCAATAAAATCTGCGTAGGATCCTGATTCCTTGATCGCTCCCCCACCTGAGAAAAAGGTGAAAGTGCTTCGCACGTCGGAGCCGATCTCCGATGAAAGGCGGAGAAGGCAGTGCAACGCCATTGGGTGCATCCCGTAGATGTCTTCGAGAACCTTTTCGCGAATGCGTGCCGTGTCCGTGATCCATGGGAACAGTTTTAGCGAGACGCACTGGGGGGTGAGCTGGTTGAATACACCCTCTTTCGGCTTCACTTCGGTTTTCCAGATCTCGCTTTCTTTCTTGGTTTCGACGATAGCCCCGATGATCTCCTCGATACCCTCGTTGGCGAGTGGCACCTGGGTGATGCGAGCATCCATCACGGAGGCCGTCGCCTGATTGGTACGCTCCGCGTAATCCTTGAAGCTCTTGTGAATACAACCGACGAACACGATATTCGCTTCATGCTGGCAGATGTCTTCCATGAAGGATTGCATCACGGCCGTTTCGTAGCGGGCGTTCTGCAACACGGCTGTGCCGAACTCGTCGAAGAAAACTGCGAGTCCCTTGAACTTCGACTTAAACTCCTCACTACGGATTAAATTCCGGACAATCGACACGAGATTGCCGGATTTCGGCTTGAATTCATCTCCCTGAGCAAGCTGGTGAGCCTCCTGGAACTGATTCATGGACTCGCGCTTGAAGACCTTCAGGCCCGCTCGCAATGCGGCGACCGGTGTTCCTGGGGCAACCTGTTCGAGCGCCTTTACGAAGTCCGCATAGAAATTCCTTACCCCTCGTCCTTCTCCCGCCGCCTTTTCCCACTCGGCGAGTTTTCGCTCCGCCTCATCAAATTCGGTGAACTTTGCGACATCGACGCCGCGATCCTCACAGGCCTCGACAATGGCGCGTAGCACCTCGTCTTCGAATTTCCGGCCAGATCCATAATCGCACAAGGCGACGAGGAACTGTCCGCCCTTGCGTACATTCTTGAGTTGCTTGGCCTTCTCCGCATCGAGTTTTGCGTAGTTCTCGTAAAATCCCTTGAGACTCGGATCATCGCTGCTTTTGCCCAGCACGTTCGCCAGCATCAGGCAGAGATGCGATTTACCGGTGCCGTAGCTGCCGCTTAGCAGATAGAACTTCTTGTCGTTCGGCATGTATAGGCCGCGGCAGATCCGCTCCATCGCGTTGCGGTGGGCTTTGGTCGGGCGATACATCGCCATCCGACCACTGTTCTCGGCTTCCTCCTGGAGGGCACTTCGAAGTTGGACGAAGTTGGCGTAGCCTGAGCTGACTTTGACGATTTCGGCGATCTTTGACATAATTAACGTTGTTTATTTCCTCGAAAGTCGTTTAAGCAAATCATCTTTAGTTTGAGAATCAATCTCGACCATATTATCAGATTCAGCTAGAATGTAATGAGTGGATGAGGAGGAACCATGCCTTGATAATAACCCCAACTTACATAGACTATTTAGTAGTGCAATGGTTCCATCGTATGAGGTATCAAGTAAGTGACGACATTCTCGATTAGTAATCTTACCAGTCATTTGAATGTGATTTATTACGGATTCAATCGGATCAATATCATGCATGTTTCACCTCCTCATAAAACTTATCAAAATATTCAAGCACTGTGTCCCTTGTCCGGAAGGACCCGAACTCTTTTCTGTCCCGCGACATTAGGACTCCAAAAGTTGAAAATATGTAACGCAGGTCATTTTTTGAAAGGCCATAAAAATGACCGAACGCAGCATCCAGCTGACATCGTAATTGAAACCGTCGATCAATATTCCAAGGGTAAGGGCTGCCATCGTAGCCACAATCCAAAGCAAAGCTCCTAAGGCAATTGCCTGTGTACACTAGTTCAATTACTCGCGGAACTATGTATGAAATATCTGTTACTTTCGGGACAGGAAGCTGCGCAAATGTTGTGACATTCAAATGACGTCCGGTGAATCGTAATCTAGCAACAAAATCGCAAACGATTGAATTAAATGATGCAATTACAACGGCGGCCGTCTCTGCATTAGGGCAAAATATGCCATTTAATGGCTGTAAAAAACCTACTGCTGGCAGAATCGTTGCAATTGCGGTTCGCTCGTTATTAACGTTTGTTACATCACGATAACCTATGCACCAAGAATTGCTTCCATTTTTTGTTTTAATAAATTCATTTACGACGGAATTTTTTGCCCAAAAACGAGGTTTCGGCAATTTCAGCAAGCTGCCATTTGAATGAAAAATCTCGTGAGGGTCTCCTGCTGCTAAAGCTTCATTAGAGACATTCTCATAAGTGGCAAAGCAGATGTTGTATTGCTCTATTAGTTTCGCTTCTATAAGTGGCAAATAGGTCACCTCATCTAAAGTCAGTTCCCATTCTCCATGCGGCACAGCATCAACAAGATCACTTTCGGAATACAACTTGTCAGAAAATGATGCAGAGGTCATTGCCACCCATGCTTTGGCCATCCCTTTTCGGGAGCGCGCATTCCAAAATATGTCTGATTTCGAGTAAATTTTTCTCAATAACTCGACATCTGAACTCTGACGAGTCATCAATGGCTGTCCAGTATTTGGACTAAATGTGCTCAAATCCTTTGTGTCGAGGTCGTAAACTTTATTTTTGTCGTGTAATTCCTCAATTTTTCGAAGCCAGAAGCCTACGGAAATAGGAGCATCAATCTCTCTGGAACATCCCGCAAAAGAAACCAGAGCAAACTTTTGTTCAGGGTGAACATCTTGGAAAATTCTATTTTTATTTTCAAAGTCGATGAATGTAATGAGCCTTCTTTCCTTCACTAAAAACTTCCAAAAATCTTCCATCGGCGCATCGCTTGCCAGACCCGATTGTAATACCAGACCCGAACAACCCTTTTCGCATAGGATGTTAAGCCCTAAATTTGCGAACAATGCATAGGTATTGAGTCGGCCTCGCGCACCGAGGGGGTAAAGACCAGATTCTTTGAAAAATCTCGCTTCGAAATCTACCTTTTGCTTTTCAGACGTGTATTCTTCGAAAAGCCTTGGTTGAGTTTCGCTAAGCTCTTGAATCACTTTCTTGCGAATAGCAGTTGTTGGAGCCGTCATGACCTCTGCGCAACTTCTAGCGAAAAACTCAAGTTCTTCTAGTGCCGTCCTTTCCCAGGGGGGATTGCCGATGATAGCATTAAATCCCTGATTGTTTTCGCCGGCGAAGACATCTGGGAACTCAAGAGGCCAATGAAAAAATTTATGGCGTCTACGAAGATTGCATACGTAATGCCAAATCGCACCTAGTTTTCCAGGGGGGCTTTCAGGTGAATCGTCAGTAGCAAACCACTCTAGCAATTTAGTATAATCTGCTGGCTGCAGATCCGGATCCATGATGAATGCTGCATAGAGGTCGGCTAGAGGAGCGAAACCGAGTTGGATCTTTTCCCTAGCATTTTCGAAAGCTTCTCGTTGCGTGGTTGTATCATCTTCGGCAAGGTTTGGTATCGCGGCGATTGCCTTGGCAGCTTCGTGCAATTGATTTCTGAACAACTTTTTATCGAAGTTGATTTGTTCACTTTCTTCTGGTTCTCGATTGTTTCGCGCTTTTTTTCGACTGTGCGGGACGGAACTGAAGTCCGAAAGATTTTGCAGCCCAACAAGCGTGTTTCCACAGCGGAGGTGATGATCGAGAAATGTTAATTTATGATCTCGCGCAAAGCAGTTGAGCCACAAGGCTAGTTTCGCCAAATTGACGGCGAGCGGATTAAGGTCTGCGCCATAGAGGCAGTGCCGGGTAATAAGGCGACGCCAGTAATTAGGGGCACCGGTTTCACTCGTTGAAACGCTTTGTAATGGCTCGATTCCAGCGAGTAGTTCAACAATGAAATCTGCCATTAAGTTTGCCGTGGCCACGAGAAAATGACCGCTACCCATTGCTGGGTCGCACGCTTTGTATGTGAGCACTTCGCGCTGGACAAATTGAGTGACTAATTCTTCAGCTGAACGAACTGCGCCGCGTCGTGCCCCGTCGTCATAGCCAACTTTTGTTTGTTTAAGATATTCATTGAATCGGCTTTGATAATTATTTTTCCAACGTTTCCACAAGGGTTCAATAACTGCCTCTTTGACAAGAAAACGAACGAGCGATTCAGGTGTGTAATAAGAGCCTGTTTGTTTTCGCTCGTGAGCTGTTTCTCCGAAAAAGATGTCACCTGCTTTAATGCGGACATCATCTTTCTGAGGAATATTCCCTGTAGCTTGAATAGTCTGGGTTCCCTTCTTAGTGCGGCGTCTGAGATAGTCAACATCCGCAAGTAAAACCTTGTATTCGAGTATAGCCTCATACATTTCACCCAAATGGCGGACTTCAAGATCCGCATAAGGAATCGGATATTCCTTGCTGGATTCAGCACTATCAGGATCAACATAGGCCAACCAATAGAGGGCGCTTGCAAGATAGTCATTGCGAATACGGTGCTTTCCAAGAAATCGCTCTTCCTCGTCGTCAAACAGACCGCCGTTGTAGCCCATTATGCCGTAGCCGGGGTCGCCTTCGTTGACGGCCTGTACTAGGCCTTTGAGGTGTTGCCAGAGATCGTAGCCACCGGTGTCGTTGCGCTCATTCCAGCGGAACTTGCGTGCTTCCTCACAAAGGGCGCGAATCGAGTGGGGCGCGTAAAGTTCGGCATGTCGGGCTTCGGAGGGAAGGAGCTGGCGGGCCTCTGCGTAGAACAGGAAGAGGCAACGGTAGAGCAGCTTCACCGAACTCTCGAAGAGTTCGCGGCGTTCTTCCTCGGTGTAGGCATCTCCCGTGCGCGGCGTATCGGCGATAAAGCCATTGCAAACATAGCGGAGCACGCCGTCCACCTGAGCAAGCAGCGGGATCTTGACCCATGCCTCCAGAACTCCTTCAGAAAGCTCTCCATCGAGGTCCAGACGGCTAAGGTAGATACCGGCTTTGCGTTCCTTTTCCTCGTCGGTCTCAGCGATTTCGCCATCTTCTTCCTCTATACCTGCATCGGCGCGTTTCTGGCGCTTCACTTTTAGCCCAAGGATCTTGAACTGCTTGGCTTTCTCCTTCTCGTAGTCGTCACGCTCGACCGGGACGAAGCAATCAGCATGGAAAAATCGCTCGAAGGTTGAATAGGCGGTTTCGTCCTGCGCTTCGAGGGCGGCTGCTAGATCGAGTTCGACGTGATCTTCGAAGGGCTTGGCGCTCTTCGTCGAGTAAAGTCTCCAAGTCGCGCCATCGGTGAGGATGCCCCAGTTGAGTTTTTTATCGCGGAGCGCGGTGATGAGCTTGGCGGGCCAAAAACGACCGACCGACTGGTCATCCAGATCCGCGCCCGGCTCGACGAGATAGAGCATGGCGAGGCAGTTCTGGTAACTGTAATCCTCGTAGAGCGCATGAGCACCTCGGCCGGCCTGCACACCGGTGAGATCCTGGATGATGAAACCCAAGTTGCCAAGCGCAGCCTTGATGAAACTGTTCCAGAGCGGGCTCGCTCCGGAAGCATCGCGACGCTGCCAGCTCTGGCTTAGGGTGACAAGCCGTCCCTGAGCCTCATCCGAGCTGGTGATGTGCTCTTGGACGGAGTCGATAAAGATGGTGCTAAAGAGTCCGGCGTTTTTCATTCGAGTGCGAGAGTTTGGTAAGTGTGGAGAACGACGCGTGAGCCGCGGTGGCGCTCTGGTTGGTAAGAGGCGAATACGGGATCCTCGTGGGTAACGAGGATGAAGGCGGGATCAGCTACCCAAAGCTCGATTTTCTGGCAGAGGGAGTGCTTGACCTGCTTCGGCTCGCCCTGACTGATCCACGCGGCGAGGAGGAACTCGATACCGCTGACCACGACTAGCCGGTGATCCCGCTGCTCCGCGATCAGAGCCAAGAGGTCATCGCTAGAGAAATAGGAAAGCCGGGACAGAAGAGTCTCGTCTTCTTGAAAACGACTCAACGCGTCGAAGTGCATCGCATTCAGAGCGCCCGCAAGTCGGGCGGCGTAGGCTTGCTGGCCAGGAAGATCCGGAGTGAGAAGCAAGGCTGCACGATTCCGTCTTTCGATGAGGCGGGCGGCAAATTGGCGCATGTCTTCAAGTTCGGGCATCGTTAAAGCAGGAGGGGTTCGGGTTCGTGCGGTTTGGATTGGATTTCAGGTTCACGGTTTTCGTAAGCGGCGGCCAGGAACTCCAACGGTTGGAAACCATCTATCAGGCGAATCTGATCCAGACCATGCCGAACCTCATAGCGGATCCAGCCTTTCTGGTGCAGGACCTCGACCATCTGACGCAAGCTGGATGCATCGAGTCCGAAAATTCGCCCAGGAGAACCGGGCTCGGCCTGAAGTTCGGAAAAGGAGACCAACCGCGCCTCATGCTCGTCGCCAACCCAATAGATCATGGCTGCCAACGTCAGCGGCAGCAGCGCCGTGTATCGTCGAAGGGCAATGGTCTTGTCGGGAGTCTCTATCAGGAGATTGAGCTTTTTGAAGTTCTTGATGGTGTATGCATCGAGGATGAATCGGACCTCCTCGGCGATGTGTTTGATCAGCGAACTCTCGCTGTATTGCCCCGCCAGTTTTTCCCTGAGCCACATGCTCCATCCCGGCTGATCGGTGGGTTTACCCGATGCGAGCAGTTCGTTGAAAATCTTGAACCAAACCAAATTGCGGGGCCGCCCGGCACCGAGGAAATGGCAGAATTCCAAAGTGACGGGTGAGTCGAGAAAGAGGTCGTGTTTGTGAACCAACATGCCCCATGGCGTGAGCAACTGAGTGCGTGGCACCACCAATCCAAGAGCGGTAGCAACGCTGGCAAGGCTCTCAATCTGACGGTCGGATAATCCGGTGGCTTCGACGATCTGGCTCCGACCGATTTTCCGAGCGGAAGTCTGTTCCGCAACAAAGGAAATGACCTGGGCATTCTGAGCCGGCTCAAGGAGATACCCGTTGCTGACCTGAAGCTTCGGAGGATCACTTTTCTTGGAGGGCTTGGGATCTGAAGGGGCCTTGGAAGCAGGTCTTAGTGAACTGGATTTCTCTGTAGGCGGCGTGTGAACCTGAGTCTCTGGCTCAATTGCGGATGGCTCCTCAGATGTTTCAGGGGAAGATACGGGTGTTACGGGACAGGCCGCGCCGACCATCGACAGGCGGTGTGCGAGCTTCAACAGGGCCACCGAGCTTTCCTTGATGCCGGAAACCTTCTCCAAGTCGCCGGATGCCGCAGCCAGAACCTCTTTAGCACTTCCGAATTTTGCGAGGAGAGATTCGGCCAGTGGGCGAACATCCCTTCGGGGAATCGCATAGGTCAGAAGCAGTTCCAGCAATTCAACCTCGGCAATCACCGAAGCATCATCCGCCAGGAACCGGGCGCGCAAGCGCTCCCGATGGCCGGTGGAGGAACTGGGGGTGGAAGCAGCTTCGTTCATTTGAAGGGGTAGAGATAAGTTAAAGTTAGGGGTAGGACAAATATGGGGATATGCTCTTAAATATTAAGTGTTTTCGTCAGGAAACTCGAATTCGATCTGTTGTTGGGCGTTATCAGGAGCATCGACGAGCTTCAGGTGGGAAACTTTCATGAGCCTGGCCCGGCCACTGGCATCGCGCTCGACCCGTCCCGTGACCTCAACCTTATGATTTAGCCACTTCGAGGCAATAGGATCGGCCACTTTAGGGCCATAGATGCAGCGGAGGTCGGTGACGGAACCGGCCTCGATGCCGCGGACCTCGAATCGCTTGTCGTCCAGGTCGGTTTCGCGAACGGTGCCAATAATGGTGACCACCTCACGTTTTTTGACCGGCGTGGAGAGGATGTGACGAACGGTCAGACGACTCTCTTTGGTGAGGGGGCGGACCTCAGCGGCTCGGACTCCCCCACCTGCGATGGTGACTCCGCTAATGCCATGGGATCGGCCAGATGGTGCCAGCTCACGCACCGCAATCAGCGCCGAGTCGCGGAGCTTCGGGTCGGTAAGCGCTTGCTTGACCACCTCTTCCACCTCTGCCTCGTCGTCGAGATCGGAGAGCGAGAAGCTGACGGTCTTGATCGCGGACACG
>Ga0247843_1006285_pt1 | contig 15642 bp, 14 predicted proteins | sample LaCruzMarch2017__FD_192420 | JGI IMG/M metagenome (GOLD analysis project Ga0247843, IMG submission 192420) | Freshwater microbial communities from meromictic Lake La Cruz, Castile-La Mancha, Spain - LaCruzMarch2017_8m | ecosystem: Environmental > Aquatic > Freshwater > Lake | place: Spain... | reverse complement strand
AAACCTTTCGCTTCAGGAATTAGAAGCCACATTGCAACTTTTGGATCAAACGGCAAGCCAGCGTACCGATGTGATGACGGCGATTGAGTCCAGGTTGTTCGAGCAAAAAATGAAAAAAATGATGCTTCCGACCCAAACCCCTGTTCCTAACGTGGCGAAGGGCTCGGGTTTTGGAATGCGCATTGACCCTTTTCGTGGTCTTTCCGCCGTCCATGAGGGCTTAGATTTTCCGGCAGCGCCTGGAACGCCAATTTACGCCGCCGCCGGTGGGGTCATTGTGACCCAAGAATTTCATTTCCAGTTTGGCAATTTTCTAGAAATCGACCATGGCAACGATTTACTCACACGTTATGCCCACTCGTCCAGAGTGTTTGTGAAAAAAGGCGACCTCGTCAAAAGAGGCCAAAAAATAGCCGAAGTCGGAAGTTCTGGACGCTCTACCGGCTCGCACCTCCATTTCGAGGTCTTGGTAAAGGGCGTTGCGCACGACCCACAAAGGTTTTTAGCTGCCTCTGCGCTAAAGCCGGCAATCGCCACTGCGCAACGGTAAAATCGAAGGTTTTAGTGGCGCCAATGAAAGAGACTCGGCAAGAGTCACTTTTACCCACCGCCCGCCGTGTTTTTAACGAATTAAAAAAGGACTGCGCTGTTCTGCACCCCATAGTGGGATGTGGGCCAGTCTTGAACCCATGCCCCTCAAATTTTTGACAAAACTCTTTGGCAGTCGCAATGATCGCCTGCTTAAGCAGTACCGCTCCACTGTGACGCGTATCAACGCGCTTGAGCCGAAATACGAAGTCCTCACAGACGAAGCGCTCAAAGGGAAAACGGAAGAATTTAAAATTCGGATTGCAGCGGGTGAGAGTTTGGACTCTATTCTTCCTGAGGCTTTCGCCGTTGTGCGTGAGGGCTCTAAACGGGTCATGAAGATGCGCCACTTCGACGTGCAGTTGCTCGGCGGTATGTCGCTGCACAATGGAAAAATATCGGAAATGCGAACGGGCGAAGGAAAGACCTTAACCGCCACGTTGCCGGTGTACTTGAATGCACTCACAGGTAAAGGTGTCCACGTCGTCACTGTGAATGATTACCTTGCCAGCCGCGATGCCCGTTGGATGGGGCAGTTGTATTCCTTCCTCGGCTTGACGGTCGGCATCAACACCCCGCATGTTCCCCGTGAAGAAAAGCAAGCCGCCTACCAAGCTGACATCACCTACGGAACCAATAACGAATACGGCTTCGATTACTTGCGTGACAACATGGTTTACGAGGTCAAAGACCGCGTTCAGCGCGGCCTGAACTTCGCCATCGTCGACGAAGTGGACTCCATTTTGATTGATGAAGCCAGAACGCCATTGATCATTAGCGGACAGGCGGAAGACCACACCGCGATGTATGTCGCGATTAACCATGTGATTCCTTCCTTGACGCGCCAAGAGGGTGAATTGGACCCCCGTACGGGAGAGGGCGTTATTACGCCCGGCGACTTCACCTTGGATGAAAAAACGCAGCAGGTTTTTCTCACAGAGCAAGGGCATGAAAGTGCTGAGCGTTTGCTTTCGAACTTGGGTTTAATTCCAGCGGAGTCTTCGCTGTATGACCCTGCCAATATTGCGTTGATGCACCATGTGTACGCCGCATTGCGTGCTAACCACCTCTACCATCGCGACCAACACTATGTCGTCCAAGAGGGTGAGATCGTGATCGTTGATGAATTCACAGGCCGTTTGATGACGGGCCGTCGCTGGAGTGATGGTTTACATCAGGCGGTCGAAGCCAAAGAAGGCGTAACGATTCAAGCCGAGAACCAAACACTGGCGTCGATTACGTTTCAAAATTACTTCCGCTTGTACGGAAAACTCTCGGGAATGACGGGGACTGCGGATACCGAGGCCTATGAGTTCCAAGAAATCTACGGTCTTGAGACGGTCGTGATTCCACCCAACCGCATCAGCCGACGCGAAGACCAGTTGGACCGAGTGTATAAAACTACGCGAGAAAAATATAACGCTGCGATCGAAGACATTCGCGAATGTTTTGAGCGGGGTCAGCCCGTTTTGGTGGGAACCACGTCTATCGAGAATTCGGAAATTATTGCCGAACTATTGACCAAAGAAAAACTCCCGCACCAAGTGCTCAACGCAAAACAGCATGCCCGCGAAGCGGATATCGTGGCCCAAGCCGGTCGCGCCAAAATGATCACCATCGCCACCAATATGGCTGGTCGCGGAACGGATATTGTTTTGGGTGGAAATATTGAGAAAAATATCGAGGCGGTACTCGCCGATGAGAGCCTTACCTTACAAGATAAAGACAGCCAGGTTGCGCAATTAAAAACCCAATGGACGGTCGACCACGAAGCCGTTAAAGCATTGGGTGGCTTACGTATCATTGCCACAGAGCGCCATGAATCTCGCCGCATTGATAACCAATTGCGCGGCCGCTCGGGCCGCCAAGGCGATCCAGGTTCCTCGCGCTTCTATTTGAGTTTAGATGACGCCCTGATGCGAATTTTTGCAGGAGACCGCGTGAAGGCCATCATGGAGCGCCTCAAAATGCCCGATGGTGAAGCCATTGAGGCTGGCATCGTTACGCGCAGCATTGAAAGTGCGCAACGCAAAGTTGAGGCACGCAATTTTGATATGCGTAAGCAGTTGCTGGAATACGATGATGTGTCCAATGACCAGCGCAAGGTGATTTATCAGCAACGCAATGCCATTTTGGATGCGTCAGACCTCAATGCCCAAATTGCCGCCCTGCGCGAGGGTAGTTTTCAAGATTTGGTGCATCAGTTCGTTCCGGTGGAATCGGTCGAAGAGCAATGGGATATCCCGGGTCTGCAAAGCGTTCTTCGCGATGAATGGCAGATTGAATTAGATTTGAAGTCACTGATCGCCAATGCATCTGCCATTAGCGATGAAGATGTTTTGAATGCGGTGGTAACCGCAGCCAATGCGGCGTTCGTTGAAAAAATTGCGCAAGTCGGTGCTGAGAGTTTTACCCAGTTTGAACGCATGGTGTTACTCCAAACCATTGACTCTCAGTGGCGCGACCATTTGAGTGCGCTAGATTACTTGCGCCAAGGAATTCATTTGCGCGGCTACGCGCAAAAGCAGCCTAAGCAAGAGTACAAGCGCGAGGCGTTTGAGCTCTTTGGGCAAATGCTCGACTCTGTGAAAAATGATGTCACTAAGACATTGATGACGGTGCGTATTCAGTCGAGTGAGCAAATTGAAGAGGCTGCGCAAGCCTTAGAGTCGCGAGCTGAAAGTATCAACAACATCACGTACACCGCCCCCAGCGAAACCGGAGAACCCCAAACAACGCTTGCCGATGTCTTAGCCGCAGGATTAGAACCTGCGGTACCACGGGTCGGTCGCAATGACCCTTGCCCCTGTGGCTCAGGAAAAAAATACAAGTTTTGCCACGGCAAACTCGCCTAAGGCTATTGCAATGTCAGTGAATTTGCTACCCCCTGATGAGAAAAGCTTGTTTCCTATTGTGGGCGTCAAAATTGGAATCGTTGAAGCTGGAATTCGCAAGCAAGGCCGAAAAGACTTGAGTGTTTTTTTATTGGATCCGGGCTGCAGCGTAGGCGGTGTCTTTACGACGAATCGTTTTTGCGCAGCTCCTGTTCAGATCTGCCAAACACACTTAAAGCAAGGTGAAGAAATCAGAGCGTTGTTGGTAAACACGGGAAACGCCAATGCAGGCACCGGAGCCGATGGTTTAGCCAGAGCACATAGCACGTGTGTGGCTTTGGCCGAGCGTTTGAGTGTCTTACCCAGTCAGATTCTTCCATTCTCTACCGGCGTCATCATGGAGTCGCTGCCCAGTGAACGTATTATTTCCGGCTTGGATGGTGCGATTAAAAACGCGAAAGCGGACGATTGGCTAAGCGCTGCGCAAGCCATCATGACGACTGACACGGCGCCCAAAGCCTTTGGCGCGCAGGTCGCTATTGGCGGAAAAATGGTGTCGATCACGGGAATCAGCAAAGGCGCTGGCATGATTCGGCCCAATATGGCCACCATGTTGGGCTTTATTGCAACCGACGCTTGCGTGAACCCTGCGCTGATGCAACCCATAGCCACTGCGTTGGCGGAAGGCTCTTTCAATCGCATTACGGTCGATGGCGATACGTCCACCAATGATTCATTGGTGATTGTCGCTTCGAACCAAGCCGGCAATGCGCGCATTGAATCTTTGCAAAGCAAAGAAGGGCAATTGTTTTTCAATGCGCTGCTGGAAGTTGCAAGACAACTGGCGCAAGCCATCGTTCGTGACGGTGAAGGTGCGACCAAATTTATGACGGTGCAGGTCGAAGGTGGTAACTCAGTACAAGAGTGCAGCCAAGTCGCCTACGCCATTGCCCACTCTCCTTTGGTTAAAACCGCGTTTTACGCGAGCGATCCCAACTTAGGCCGAATTTTGGCTGCAGTGGGTTACGCTGGCATTGAAGATTTGGACCAGAGCCTGATCGAGCTTTATTTAGACGAGGTGCATGTTGCAACCCATGGCGGCCGACATCCGAACTACCAAGAGGCTGATGGTCAACGGGTCATGCAGCAAAGCGAAATCACCGTTAGAGTGGAACTTGGCCGGGGAAGTGCGACCCACACGGTTTGGACGTGTGACTTTAGCCACGAGTACGTCACCATTAACGCAGATTACCGATCCTGAGCGGGGCTTGACGTACCGATGAGACTGACTGATTTTCTTTTACGCGCAGAGCAATTCATGGGGCGAGTCGAGTCGTCTTTGCGATTGGATATTGAGCAACCCGATTGGAGCGCTTCGGTGGCTTTTAGATACCGTAAGCGCGTCTCGGGCCAAGGCTATATCGTTCCAGTGCGTCACATCGGACCGATGCAGCTCCATGACCTCAAAGAAATTGACGTTCAAAAAGAAAAGATTCAGCGCAATACCGATCAATTTGTTCGAGGTCTGACGGCTAATAATGTGCTGTTAACGGGTGCGCGAGGAACCGGAAAATCATCTTTGGTTCGCGCGTGCTTGAATACGTTTTCAAGTCAAGGCTTGCGACTGATTGAAATGGACAAGGACGATCTGGTTGACTTGCCTGATATTGTCGAAGTCATTGAAAAACGGTCTGAGAAATTCATTATTTTTTGTGACGATTTGAGCTTTGACCAAGGTGAACCTGGCTACAAGGCCTTGAAGTCCGTCTTGGACGGTTCGGTCTCGGAAACGTCGGCCAACGTTTTGATTTACGCCACCAGCAACCGTCGTCACTTGTTGCCAGAATTTATGGCGGAGAACTTAACTTATACCCATACGGCGGAGGGAGAGGTTCACCCTGGCGAAGGCGTAGAAGAAAAAATTTCTCTCTCAGAGCGCTTTGGTTTATGGATCAGTTTTTACCCATTCACGCAAGACGAGTACCTGATGATTGTGGCGCAGTGGCTGCGATCTTTAGGTTTTTCAGCGCCGCAAATTGAGGCTTCCCGCGCAGAAGCTTTGGTGTGGGCATTAGAACGCGGCTCTCGCAGCGGACGCGTTGCCTGGCAATTTGCCAAAGATTTTTCAGGGCGCAGTCCCAAGTGACCGCCCCCAGTCTTGTTGCTGATCCTGATCAGTTGCGTCAAGGGGGCGATGACCGGCTTATGGTTGAAGTCGCTGTTGGCGTATTGATGCAAGCGGACGGTTCTTTTTTACTGACCTCGCGACCGGCGGGCAAGCCCTATGCAGGTTACTGGGAGTTTCCTGGTGGTAAGTTAGAGGCAGGCGAATCCATTGAAGAGGCGTTAAGTCGCGAATTGAACGAAGAGCTAGGCCTGACTATTAGCGAAGCTAAGGCTTGGAAGGTCGAGGTGGTGGACTATCCCCATGCGTTGGTTCGACTGCATTTCTTCAAAGTGACACAGTGGTCAGGGGAGCTTCAAATGAAGGAGCAGCAGTCTTTTGCATGGTCTGTTTTGCCCGTGGGGGTGAGCCCCATTTTGCCCGGTGCATTACCCGTCTTGGAATGGTTGGAGCAAGAACGCAAAATCTGAGGCCTAGGGCGGCACGATCTGACCCTTGGAGTTATTGTTCCTCCGTGTCGGTAGTCAGGTTGGACGCTTCCATCCGAAATTCTTCGCTAGCCCAAGCCCCTAAATCGAGACCTTTACAGCGGGCACTACAAAACGGCCGATAGGGGTTGGTGCTTGCGTACAGGCTGTCGCCTTTGCAGGCGGGGCAGGGTACGATTTTCTGAAAAACTTCCGGTGTTTCCTGCATGGCGCTTAGGAGCACAACGCCATTTCAAAAGGGCTGTCTTCGTTGCTCGCATGCAGCCGGTTGTCGTCTTCGTGACGCATGAACCGAATGGACACGAGCAGTCGGTTTCCACTGATCTCTGGAATGATCCCTAAATTGTGATCGACGGAGAGGCGCAACATTTGCGCAGTTTTTCCTTGTGGCAAATTTTGCTGAAACTGACCGCTTGCAGCGACCATTTTTTGAGGCGATCCCGAGTCACGCAACAGGTTGAGCAAGACTTGAATGGATTGTGAAAGCGGCAAAAGCGTTTCGACCCATTCACGCAGATTTTGCTGTCTTACTTCCCACGCTTGTTGTTGCCACGCATGGTAAGCAGGGAGGTCAAAGGCGCAGGTTCCGCCTGGAATGCCCGCACGGCTGCGGACACTCATGAGCCAATCATTTTCAGTGAGCACTTGCCCTAATTTTCCAAGTGTTCCGCTTAATCCGGCAAAACACGCACTGAGTTGTCCCAAAATTTCATCCAACACGTCTGTCGCAATCGCAGGATTGTCGCGAAAGGCATTGAGTGCTTGCTTTTGTTTTTCAAGGTCTTTCAGCACATCGGTTTTGAGATCTGCGCGTGCGCCGACATTCAATATTTCAAAAAGGGTAGTCAGCGCAAAGTGGTGGTCCATCTCATCGGTCCGCCCCATGAGCTTGAATAAACGCGAAAACAGCTGCTCTAAGCGCAGGTAGGTGCGAATTTTTTCGTTAAATGGGTATTCGTACAGGATCACGTTCAATTTTCCAGTGGGCGCATCATAGCCCGAAGAAAGGTCTTAATTCCTCAAGCGTTTGCGTGATTGTCTCAAAATCTGTACCGTCATTGAAAAGAACCAAATCGGCAGATTGAAGGCGGGTCAGCCGAGTGCTTTGGGCCTGCATAATGCTGGAGACTTCAAGCTCAGACAGGCCACTGCGTTGCATGACTCTTTGAATTTGGGTTTGAGGGCTGCAGTCAACAACCAAAACGCGGTCTAAAACCTTTCTCCAGCGGGGTGACTCGACCAGCAAGGGGATATCAAAGACCAAGCATTGCGCTTCACGGGCCAAAGCCAAGGCTGTTTCTTTGGCTATCTGTGCCGCGACCAAGGGGTGAACGATTGCTTCTAATTTGGCCCTGGCACTAGGGTCTTTGAAAACCAATGCCCGCATGCTTTCGCGCTCTAACGCCCCTTGCGCATTGACCATGGCCGAACCAAAGGCTTTCTCAATAGCTGGAATCGCTTGGCCCCCACTGGCAGTTGTTGCCCGCGAAATCGCATCTGCATCAATACAGGCCGCCCCCATCGAGGTCAAAATTTGGGCGACACTGCTTTTCCCACTGCCAATGCCGCCAGTCACTCCAAGTCGTAAAGGTGGTTTTTTCATAATCCCATCGCGATAAAGCCAGCGCCCACTAAAAAAGGACCAAATGGAATGGCTTCATCTGGACCGAGGCGATGGCTTAATTTCAAGGCAATGCCGACCAAGGATCCCGCAACAGAAGCCATCAACACGATGGGTAAAAGCAGGGGCCACCCAAACCACGCGCCTAAACACGCCAATAATTTGAAATCTCCATAACCCATTCCCTCTTTACCCGTGACCCATTTGAAGCACCAAAAAACCAACCATAAGGAAAAATAACCTAGGGCAGCGCCCCACACAGCCGAATCTAAAGCAACTGAGGTCCACCCCCAACTGGCGCTTAGCAATCCCAGCCACAGCAAAGGTAAAACAATGCTGTCGGGTAGCAAATGGGTGTCCCAGTCAATACAGGCCAATACCAACAATGCCGAACCGAATACACACCACACGCCGGCAGTGGGCGTCAAACTCCAGCGGATGGCGCAAAGCGCAAAAATAACAGCGGTACAGAATTCGATGGCGGGGTAGCGTAAGCCAATGGCGTGATGACAGTGGGCGCATTTACCGCGCAACACGACGAAACTCACCAAAGGAATATTGTCATACCAGCGAATACGCGCCTCACAGTGCGGGCAGTACGAGCGAGGAAAAAAAAGATTCAACGGAGGATGTTGGGGAACTTCAGTGCTCTGGTACAGGGCGGATTCACGGGCCCACTCGCGATCTAACATACGAGGCAAGCGGTAAATCAAGACATTCAAAAAACTGCCGACCACAAGCCCTAAAGCAGCCGCAAGGCCCACCAAGGGCCAAGAAAATTCAAGCGGCATTAGATGATTTGTCCCATGCTGAATATAGGCAGGTACATGGCGACAACGATGGAACCAATGAGCATTCCTAAAACCACAATAACGATCGGTTCTATCAAGCTCGATAAGCCCGAAACTTGGTGGTCGACCTGCGTCTCGAAATAGTCCGCAACCTTGCTAAGCATCTGGTCTAAAGAGCCAGATTCTTCGCCCACGGCACACATTTGGACGACCATAGGTGCAAATATACGGGACTGGGCCATCGCTTCGCTCAGGCTCATGCCGCTAGAGATGTGTTGTTTGATCTTCACTGTGCGTAAAGCATAAACCGAGTTTCCGCAGGCACCACCAACGCAGTCCAGCGACTCCACCATCGGGACACCAGCCTGGAGCATGGTCGATAACGTTCGCGTCCATCGTGCGGTACATGACTCTTGAAGGAGTGACCCAAAAATCGGAAAGCGCAACACAAGTCCGTCCATCGCGGCGCGAAAATTCGCATTGGAGCGCCAAAACCAAGCGACGGAATAAATTGCCACGCAACCCATGGCAAGAACAAAAAGTCCGTTGCGAATAAAAAAATCACTGGCTGCAATCACCCATAAAGTCGCTGTGGGCAAGTCACTTCCAAAAGAGGAGAAAACAGTTTTGAACGACGGGATAACCCAAACCATCATGACCGCCAAGACACCCAAAGCGACGATCAAAATGCTGCAGGGGTATAAAAATGCGGATCGCATTTTGGATTGAAGCGCTTGCGTTTTTTCCATATGGGTTGCCAAGCGGTTTAGCAACTCGTCCAGAATTCCTGCTACTTCGCCTGCAAAGATGACGTTGCAATAGAGTGCATCAAAACACTTGGGGTATTTACGAAAAGCGGCGCTTAGTGATGACCCCGTTTCCACGTCAGCCCGGATGCTTCCGAGCATTTCGCGCATGTTCGGGTTGGCATGTCCGTGCGCTGCAATGCCGAAGGCTTGAATCACGGGTACCCCAGCCTTAAAAAGCGTAGCAAGTTGGCGTGTGAAGTCTGCGACTTCTTTGCCTTTAATTGAACCAATGCGCTGCGGTCCTTTTTCTTGAATGCGGGAGGGGGCAATTCCTTGGCGATGCAAGAGCGCCTTGACTTGGGCGGCATCCGGAGCGCGGGTTTGGCCTCGGGCCACTTCGCCGTTGCGATCTTTACCTACCCATTCAAATAACGCGTGTTCCATGGGGCTGACTAGGCGTTCGTAACAGCCAACACTTCTGCTATAGAAGTGAGGCCAAGTTTGACTTTGAGCAAGCCGGACTGTCTTAAAGAACGAACGCCTTCCAGCTGCGCTTGATGGGCGATTTCGATAGCGGAACCGTCTCTCAGGATGATTTGTTGAATGGCGTCGCTGACGGGCATCACCTGAAAAATCCCAATGCGTCCTTTGTAGCCCTTGTGGCACTGGGAGCAACCGACAGCTTGATAGGGTTGCCATGAGGCCTCCAAATCACTGGCATGGAATCCGGCATCAAGTAATATTTGTGGCGAAATATGCGCTGGAATTTTGCAATGCTGGCATAAGCAGCGAACCAAGCGCTGGGCGGTGATGAGCGCTACGCTTGAAGCAATATTGAAAGAGGCCACGCCCATATTGCGCAATCGCGTAATCGCAGAAGGCGCGTCATTGGTATGCAAGGTCGATAAAAGCAAATGCCCGGTTTGGGCCGCCTTCACTGCGATGTCAGCTGTTTCCAAATCACGAATTTCACCCACCATGATGATGTCTGGATCTTGGCGCAAAAAAGACCGCAAGGCGGTGGCAAATGTCAATCCAGCTTTCTCATTGACATTGACCTGGTTGATTCCTGCGAAATGAATTTCTGAAGGGTCCTCAACCGTAATGATGTTGACCCCGGCTTGGTTGAGGAGGTCTAAGCAGGCGTAAAGCGACACTGTCTTTCCTGACCCTGTGGGCCCCGTTGCCAGAATCATGCCAAAGGGACGGCGAATGACATCAAAGAGGCGTTCTTTATCGTCATCTTCGTAGCCCAATGCATCCATACCCATTCGCACATGGCTTGAATCCAAAATCCGGATCACGATTTTTTCACCAAAAAGCGTAGGCAAGCTGCTCACCCGAAAATCGATGGCCCCAAAAATGGGGAAACTCAGCTTCATTCGGCCGTCTTGTGGAATGCGCTTTTCGGCAATATCGATTCGGGCTAAAACTTTGATCCGAGAGGCTAAATTTTCCTTGAGATGCAATGGAGGAGAAGCGATTTCTCTGAGTTCTCCATCCACCCGAAACCTGACGCGGTAGGTTTTTTCATAGGGCTCAAGATGAACGTCGGACGCCCTCAGTTCAACGGCGTGGGCCAGCAATTTTTCTAAAAACTGAACCACAGGGACGTCCTGAGTGGTAGCGGCTTGTTCCGATAGCGATTCGAAATTGAAACTATCCCAATCGAGCGCATGGGCCGGATTTTCGCTGCGTGTTGTTGCAGTAAGCCATTGGCGAAGTCGATCGAACTCGACCACAACCCATTCAAAGTCCAGTGGAGCCAAACGCTTAAGCGCCTCGGATGCTTCTTTGTTCGAGGGGTCTGCGGTAGCAATCCTTATTCGGTTATTTTTGCTACCTAAAACAATGAGATGGTGATCTAGACAAATCTTTTCATCGATCAGCCCTGTAGGAAGCGCTGTGCGATCAAGGGTGCCGAGATCAAAGAAGGGCGTTGCAAAAGCTTTGGATACGGTTTGCGCCAGAGCAGATGAGGTAACCACACCCGAATCAATCAGCGCCGTAATAAAGTGGGTGCTGTTGGTTTTTGCTTGTTGCCAAAGAGCTTGGGCTTGGTCCAAAGTGATGAGCCCAGCGGCAACCAAAGCGTGAATGACAGCAGGCATGGTGCCTGATAGATGCGTCTTGGAGATGGAACTAAGCGCTTGCATAGGTCTAAAAGGCGTGTCCTAAGGCGTCCTTCGCTGAAAGCGACGGCGTCGCTCCGCTTAAGGGCCAATCGATATTGAGTTTTTTGTCATTCCAAGCAATGCATCTTTCGAACTCTGGCGCGTAGTAATCTGTCGTTTTATATAGAAATTCGGCACTTTCTGAAAGCACCAAGAAGCCATGGGCCAAGCCTGGCGGCACCCACATTTGGCGCTGGTTCTGTGCAGACAAAATTTCTCCTACCCATTTTCCATAGGTCGGGGACTCTGGGCGAACATCGACAACGACATCAAAAACCTCGCCTGCCACCACCCGCACCAACTTGCCTTGCGCTTGCTGGGTTTGGTAATGTAGTCCGCGCAAAACATGGCGGGCAGACTTCGAGTGGTTGTCTTGGACAAAGGTCACGTTCAAATCCGTGGCTTGGGCGAAAACGCGGGCGTTGAAACTTTCGAAGAAAAACCCGCGGTCATCGCCAAAAATCTTTGGTTCAAGCAGAAGGACATCGGCAATGGCGGTCGCAGTTACCTTCATTAGTAAACCTTCTCGGTGAGTAAGCGCAACAGGTACTGTCCATATCCCGATTTAGCAAGCGGTTTGGCGAGCGCTTCAAGTTGGGCGTTGTCAATCCAACCATGACGCCAAACGATTTCTTCGGGTGCCGCGACTTTCAAACCTTGGCGATTTTCGATGGTGTGAATGAATTGGCTGGCTTCCAACATTGACTCGTGGGTACCGGTGTCAAGCCAGGCATACCCTCGGCCCATGGTTTGTACATCGAGCGTTCCCTGTTCAAGGTAGAGCCGGTTGAGGTCAGTAATTTCCAGCTCACCACGGGCTGAGGGTCGAATTTTTTTAGCCAGTTCGACGACTTGCGTGTCGTAAAAATAGAGGCCTGTCACGGCGTAGCGTGATTTCGGATGCGCTGGCTTTTCTTCCAAACTGATGGCTTTGCCATCGGCATTGAATTCGACAACGCCATACCGTTCTGGGTCTTGAACCGCGTAGGCGAAGACGGTTGCGCCGTGGGTTTGTTCCCGGGCGGACTGCAGCAGGGTGGCAAAGTCGTGGCCATAGAAGATGTTGTCACCCAATACGAGCGCACTCGGCGCACCATCGAGAAATTTTTCACCAATCAAAAAAGCCTGCGCCAAGCCATCGGGACTGGGTTGAACGGCATAGCTGAGATCTAACCCCCATTGGCTTCCGTCGCCGAGTAACTGCTCAAAGCGCGGCGTGTCTTGGGGGGTTGAAATAATGAGAATGTCGCAGATTCCCGCAAGCAGCAAGGTGCTCAGCGGGTAATAAATCATGGGCTTGTCGTAAATGGGCAAGAGCTGCTTGCTCACCACTTGGGTGGCGGGGTATAGGCGCGTCCCAGACCCGCCAGCCAGCACAATCCCTTTGCGCTTAAGCGCAGATGTTGGTTTCATTTTTTTGACTCCCCAAGAACTTCTTGCAGCATGCGCGAAACGCCCTGCTGCCAGGATGGTAAGTGTAGTGAAAAAGTGGACTGCAGTCGATCCGAATTGAGCCGAGAGTTCAAAGGGCGTGCCGCTGCTGTTGGGTATTGGGCTGAAGGGATGGCGTCAATACTCATAGAGGTGGCTTTGAGTGAAGCGCCTAAAGCGCTCGCTTGATCAATCACAAACCGCGCATACGCATTCCAATTGGTTTCACCGCTGGCGGCGCAATGGTACAAACCTGCAAGATCCGGTTGTCTCATGCAGGCACGCAGTGAAGTGGCCGTGACATCGGCCAATAGCTCAGCCGAAGTCGGAGCGCCCCATTGGTCATCAATGACTTGGAACTGTTCCTTTTCGCCGGCCAAACGCAGCATGGTTTTCGCAAAGTTTGCGCCCCGTGCGGAGTACACCCAGCTGGTGCGAAAAATGAGGTGCTTGGCCCAGGAGGCCACTGCTTTCTCTCCTTCAAGCTTGGTGCGTCCGTAGGTGCTCAAAGGTCCTGTCGTATCGTCTTCACGCCAGGGTGCTGACCCACTCCCATTGAACACATAGTCGGTGGAGTAATAGACCAGCCAAGCGTCTAACTGCTTGGCTTCATTCGCCAGAACAGCGGGCGCTTTGGTATTGACGGTGTGCGCCAATTCGGCTTGCGTTTCAGCGCGGTCCACGGCGGTGTAAGCAGCGGCGTTAACGATCACCTTGGGTGCAACCCGGCGAACTGTTTGAGCCAATCCGTCGAGGTCGCTGAGGTCGCCACACAATCCGTCGGGGTTGTGATTGAAATCGCTTGCCAAAGCGATCACTTCGCCCAAAGTCGATAGGCTGCGCTGTAACTCCCAGCCGACTTGGCCATTGCGACCCAATAGCAAAATTTTCATGGCGATTGGCCGTATTGCTGGTCGACCCACGCGCGGTAAGCGCCGCTTTGGACTTGGGAAACCCATTCTGAATGGTCCAAGTACCACTGTACGGTTTTGCGAATTCCGGTCTCGAAAGTTTCCGCTGGCGCCCATCCCAGTTCATTTTTGATCTTGCTGGCATCGATGGCATAGCGCTTATCGTGACCCGGTCGATCAGTAACGTAGGCAATTTGTTCTTTATAGGGCTTGCCATCGGTTCTCGGGCAAAGTTCATCGAGCAGTGCACACACGGTATGCACAATCTCAATATTGGGTTTTTCGTTCCAACCGCCAATGTTGTAGGTTTCGCCCAGTCGGCCTTTGGTAAGAACCTGCCGAATGGCACTGCAATGGTCTTTCACATACAGCCAGTCGCGAATTTGTTGGCCGTCGCCATACACAGGGAGTGGTTTCCCGGCCTGCGCATTGACAATCATCAGGGGGATCAGTTTTTCTGGAAAATGGAAAGGCCCGTAATTGTTGGAACAGTTGGTCGTTACAACGGGCAGGCCGTAAGTGTGGTGGTAGGCGCGAACCAAATGGTCACTTGCCGCTTTAGAAGCGGAGTACGGGCTATTGGGCTCGTAGCGGTGGTTCTCGGTGAATGCCGGTGCATTTTTCTCAAGCGAGCCATACACCTCGTCCGTGGAGACGTGCAAAAAGCGGAAACCTTCTTTGTGCTTTGCGTCTAAGTTGCCCCAGTACGCCCTTACCGCTTCAAGCAATTGGAAGGTTGCAACGATATTCGTTTGAATAAAAGCACCAGGACCTGAGATAGACCGGTCTACATGACTCTCAGCAGCAAAGTTCACCACGGCACGCGGCTGGTGTTGCATCAAAAGCGCTGAAACCAAGGTTTCATCGGCTATATCGCCATGGATAAAAATATGGCGTGGGTTGTCTTTAAGCGACGTTAAATTTTGTAAATTGCCAGCGTAGGTGAGCTTATCGAGGTTAATCACGAGCTCTTCAGAATCTGCCAGCCAGTCCAAGACGAAATTGCTTCCGATGAAACCTGCACCGCCGGTCACAAGAATAGCCATGGTAGGAGGGCGTTTGCCAAAAGTTGTAATTCACAGAAGTGTAAAGTGTTTTTGGTTTTTATCGCTAGGATGCGGATCACAGACAATCCCCTGTAATTTCGCATAACTCTTGGAGCGTAAGGCGATGGCAAAAGGAATGATATTGGCAGCCGGGCAGGGCACGCGCGTTCGGCCCTTGACGCGTGACTTGCCTAAGCCCATGGTTCCCATTTTGGGTAAACCAGTGATGGAGTATCTGATTGAACATTTGGCCCGGCATGGGGTGACAGAGATCATGGTGAATGTCGCCTACCACCACCACAAAATTGAAGAATACTTTGGCGACGGAAGCCGCTGGGGTGTCGAAATTGGCTACGCCTACGAGGGAATCCGCGAACACGGGGATATCTTGCCCCGGCCCAAAGGTTCAGCCGGCGGGATGCGCAGCATCCAAGACCAGAGCGGTTTCTTTGATGAAACAACGATTGTGTTGTGTGGGGACGCTTTGATTGATCTCGATATCACGGCGGCCTTGGCAGAGCACCAATCCAAAGGAGCCATCGCCAGCGTCGTCGCGATGGATGTCCCTTTGGCGGATGTGCAGTCCTACGGTATCGTCGTGGCCACCAAAGAAGGGCGTATCGCGTCGTTCCAAGAAAAACCACAACCCCAAGAAGCCAAGTCAACGTTGGCGAGTACGGGAATTTACATCTTTGAGCCAGAAGTGCTGGATCTTGTACCCCGAGGCCAAACGTACGATATTGGTAGCCAGCTTTTTCCCCAACTGGTGTCGCATCACAAAGCCTTCTTTGTCCAAAACCGCCCGTTTCATTGGATCGATATTGGCCGCGTGAGTGATTACTGGTCCGTTTTACAGCGGGTGCTTAATGGCGAAATAGCGGCCA
>Ga0247843_1006280_pt1 | contig 15649 bp, 16 predicted proteins | sample LaCruzMarch2017__FD_192420 | JGI IMG/M metagenome (GOLD analysis project Ga0247843, IMG submission 192420) | Freshwater microbial communities from meromictic Lake La Cruz, Castile-La Mancha, Spain - LaCruzMarch2017_8m | ecosystem: Environmental > Aquatic > Freshwater > Lake | place: Spain... | reverse complement strand
TCAACTCCTTCAAAAAGCTTGTCCATTCTCAGACATCACCAGCCTTTGATCACTATGACTTCCTGTTGCCTCGCGACCAAATTGTTGGTTTATTGTTAGATAACTCACTAGATGTAGAAATGTAAAACGGTAAAATAGACACACATTATGACTGCCGGGCTAAAGGAGGAAACCTTCAAAAGAATAACATCATATCATGTCTCTCAACCATATCATGGACCCGGAGGACCGTGGCGACCGTGTTGTAGGCGACGATAACGACTCATCATCGTCATTAGCCCAACCTCTTCTCAACGATGACGCTTTACTATCATCGTTCCCCCGACACTCTCACTCACGGGATGCGTCAAGTGTTGGTGGAAGTGTAGAAATCGCAGCTGTGGACGAGGATAATAATAATAATGATAGACGAATATTGGGATTCAAAGGTCAAGGAATTCCAACAATATTCATCATCGTCGTTCCATTAATAATTCTCCTTGGTGTACTGTTCCTAGCGGCGGTGCTTGTGCCACAAAAAAGTACAGCCAAAACTCCATCGTCGAATTCGAATTCAACGCTCCCTCCATTTACGACAACGACGGGGGTGAATGACCGGGTAATGAGAAGGATGACATAAAATAGATTCGTCATCGATTCCAAACTAAGTAGCAAATGAATATTTGTCGACAATACACCTCGGGGAGTGGGTTTGACATGCAATTGCCATGGACCGATGACTGTGCATAACTCTGACAAAGTACATGTATTCTACGAAACTGAGCGTAATTAAATTCAATTATGTTGATAATGCAATCACACCATATAATCTGAAGCGTGTAACATCTGATTATATGTTCCACAACGCCTTATTTTTTTAGCAAACAAGATCACTGCTTTCACAGACCATACTTGTTATGGATAATCTCATCAGATAACCCACCGAGTTGCATTGAACGTTTGGTAGCCGATGTCACGGCTGATATTGTAGCCGCACGGAATCCTCCCTTCTCTAACGCCTCAACGCCTGCAATCGTCGTCCCGCCTGGACTGGTTACATTATCTTTCAACTCACCGGGGTGTTTCCCCGTTTTCAACACCATTTCTGCAGCACCCTTGACAGTCTGTGCGGCGAGCATTGTTGCTACATTCCTAGGCAGGCCCGCCCTCACGCCACCGTCACTCAATGCCTCTATAAATTGAAAGACGTATGCCGGTCCACTCCCAGACAGCCCAGTTACAGCATTGAGCAGATACTCATCAACCTCCATTGATACACCAACAGCATTGAGGAGACTTTTAACAAGCACTCGGTCATCATTGGTACAGTTCGTTCCCATTGCAAAGCCAGATGCAGCCTCCCCAACAAGACAGGGTGTATTAGGCATAACTCGAACTACACGTCGGCCTGGCATATCCTTCTCAAGTGTTTCTAATGTAACTCCCGCGGCTATCGAAATAATCAATGCCCCACTGTCCTTGGCCTGCATTATATCAAGACAGGCACTGTGGACACAATTTGGCTTAACTGCCAGGAAGATGACACTGTCAGAGTTGGTACATAGTTCGACATTGTTTTCGGTGGCGTGATATCCCTTCTTCATCGCCGCCTCACGAGCCGGTGCGTAAACGTCGGACGTCCATATCTGATTGGGCGACCGTATTTCTTTCGCTATTATCCCATCGATGAGACTTGTGGCCATCATACCGAAACCTATTGTACCGATGTTTGAAGACATGATGTTGCTGTAGATCCCTAACTAGAATACACCAAACCCAAAGGAACAGTGAATGTGAGGGAGAGAAATCTAACTCCATCACACACACAACCGACCTTTCACTTTCATTTGACGTTCCCGCCTAAACGGGTCAACAAAGAGGCACAGTGTCTCGACGCACCACCACCACGAGCTCTTCCAAATACGGCGTCATCCGCGTCGTTTGACGAGTGTATGAGCCGAGGGACTGCTCAGACCATGCTAGTGGTGATATGAAAATTTAGCAGAATAGGTTAAACTATCGTCCTTTTTACATCTTCATAAATCAGGCCTCCTCGAACGAAAGAGGTTTGATGAAATGGAAATAGCATTGCATCATGAAACCATCGAACTAACCGCAATCCTGAAGCGGCGATTAGATACGATGGACACCACCCTCAGCCTCGCCTGTATCGCTAAAGAATATCCAGGAGAGATTCCTTGGACTTCAGTCGTTGACTTACACGTCTCGCACGACTTGCCAAGGTTAGGTACAATCCGTAAAGAAGAAATACGAATGACAAGAAATACGAATGACTGCGAAGCCACCCATAGCCGAGCCAATAAATAATGCGTGAATATTACAGTACAACCGCAAAACAAGATCCAATTCAGTCGTTCACCAGAGAAACGCTTTGCTTTAGTCGTTGACTCCACGACCCGCTCTCATTCATCCATGCTCAACGACTGGATCAATCCAGTGCTCTATCTGCTCATAAATATTTCGAACAATAGTTTCAACCATCCATCGCAAGATAAACAACATAACAACAAAAGCCCAAACAAATGACAAACAACGAAGTCTTTACCACCGCCACCACTGCCATTGCCGCAAAAGCTTACGGGAAGCGTTGGAAGATAACCAAGAACTTCGTCGTCTGCGGGGCACTGCTACTCGTTGCTTTGATTGTCGCGCTGGTCATCTCACGCGGCTCAGATGATGGGAAGATGATGGTAGAAGGGCAGGGAACTTCTACAGCAAATCATGTCATTGGTGGGACGGAGGTCCTTGAAGATCGTTATCCCTACATGGTCTGGATTTCGGGTGTTTCTTTAGCCTGTGGTGGATCACTAATTGCAAGGGATGTTGTCTTGTCTGCAGCACACTGCAAGGGTGTTGACCATGCCGCGATAGGAAGGCACAATATTTCCAATTACGCCGATGGCGAGGACATCACAATTAGGGAAGAGCTACCCCATCCCAGCTACGATGGAAACTTACTTGACAATGATTTCATGCTCGTCTTTTTAGATCGTGCTGCTGATAATGTTGTTCCAATCAAATTGAACTCCAATCCATCATTCCCCGCTGCAGGCCAATATGCAACATCGATGGGATGGGGAGATATTGACATCTACGATGATGGGAATGATGACACCAGTCATGACCAAACATTTAGCGACGTTTTAAAGCAGGTTGCTTTAAATATTGTTTCCAATGAGGATTGCGAGAACACTGAGACATTGATTCAATATCGAATTACAAAGAATATGATGTGCGCCAAAGGTGGTGATCGTGAGGGCTTTTGCCAAGGCGATTCAGGTGGTCCATTGATTGTCGGGTCTAACGATGAAGCCGTGCAAGTAGGGGTTGTGTCATGGGGTTGGGGTTGTGCAGCAGATCAATTTCCTGGAGTTCTTGCACGCGTGTCTGAGGCGTACGAGTGGATCCAACGTGAAGTATGTGGAAGGAGTGACTATGCATCTGAGGCTGGTTTTGATTGTGATGGGATTACTACCATTGGTGAGTTGTCTTCTCCTTAACCAACCCACTTGTGTTTAGTTTTGTGTGTATTTCGTCGCAGACCACCCTAATCATTCTTTATGACCATGTATCATCCCTCAAACAATGTTCTAACAGTTCCAAATCCTACCACAAGTCCCAGTCCTCCAGAGTGCTTGGATACTCCCAACTGGTTTGACATTGTTGGTGACGGATGCGATTGGTACGAAGAAATGGAAGAACGATGCGGAATCATAAGTGAAGGAGACATGGGAAGTGCACTTGATAACTGCTGTTTTTGCTTTAATTATGATAACGCCAGAACTATTGCTCCCACTGAAGTTGACTCCAAGCAACCCACCACCCAGCCCATAACTTACGATTATTTTCCGACGCCGACGCCTACGTCCTATAGTTCTATGCCAACGTACGTTGGTTATGAGTCTAGTTATGGTCTTTGCTACACTGAGATGGACTGCAAGGATTTATTGAATAGCAGTGATATCTTCACTGAGTTTGTCTCAGGAGATTATCCGTTTCACGGTTGTTTCTCTAGCTTGACTACCCCTGGTATCCTGTATTGGGGTAGTGGCACAAACGAACAGATTGTTTCGGATTTTAATGAATTGTTTATCTACAATGGAGAAGATGGATGGAAAGCTGAAATCTGTGTCTAGGTAAAATGTTGCAGGTGTTGAATGAGTTGAAAGAATATCAATTAAATGAAACACTGTTGTAGAGTAGATTGTTAGTCAGTTGAATCGTTCAGAGAACTAGTTTATAAAGCTGAATGCATTGTTTTGAATAAAAGTAGGCATGTTTTTCACTGAGATAAGTACTACATTTTTGTCAGCATCGCCATACATCAGCATGCGGTTTCCCTCGTCGTTGTCAAACCTAATATTATAACGTAGTCTAGGGTGTTCGCATCCTACATGAACATGATTCCACCACAGTAGAAGCATCAATCAGTAACATTCAAAATACACAGAATCCTACTTTCACTGACGTTCACAACAATTAATTGATACCATCTAACTAATCACACAGTCACGTCGTCCTCCACCCGGTATTCCATATTCATTATCATCACTATCATACAAGTGATAGTCACGAGTCCTACGCTCTGGCGTTCCATCGAAACGACGATCGATTGCTTTTCTCCGACGGTGAACCTGCTTCGTGGTGGGAAGGTTCTTCCATTCCGTAGCCCTGTCAATAACAAGATGAGTTATTTTGTGCCATCTGGTACACCAGATCCATCCGTATTGTGAAAGGATTCCACCTTGTATTGCTCCTCGTCACTTTGGTCATACAAGGAAACTGCATGGTATTCGCTCCTTTCATGTTATCGTGTGCATCCTTGATGGATTGGAAAAGCCTCATCAGTCACCACATCAATGTAGACATGAACACGAAGCAATGCGATCCAAACATAACTCCAAGCTTCGACCTGTTCCCCCGCTTGAATTTTCAACTCAGTTCCCCATGGTAGACTTAGCTCAATTTCCTTCTGCATCATTGAAAAGTCATCTTCCATACTGCATCGGGCCACATGCAAGGATGTCGTGTAGGAGTCAGCAATCGTTTTGAGGACCTCGTTACACTGAGCAAGTGCAGTCTTTTTCTTCACACCAATGTCAAGGACGGCTTGTAGTGGCGACGAGAGAGCCTCAAACCATTCACCCTTCGTCTCGGCCTGCTCCTCGTATCCATCGTGCCAATCGGCATCTACTTGACAATTGAAATTGAGTGTATGGATGATGGCCTTGAGATCCTTTTTGACGTTGGCAGCTTTATGCTCTCAAATTCCTCCTTCATTAGGACAAGACTAGCAGTTACTGGTTTCTTGCGCTGCTTCTTTGAGTTCGGACCATGACCCATGACCGATATCGACATCGACGTTGGTGGACTCTACGAGCGCAGCCCTCGCCGGGGCGCTCATGTTAATTTTGGCCTCCCAGACCCCTTTTTCCCACGATTTTGTGAGACCCTCTTACTTAGCTTAGGCGTCAGCATGAGGAGATTGCGTTGTTGTCTCCTCGCGGCGACAGCATTGTTGCCAGACGAGCGCCAAGCAATATTCGCCCTGGTTGCTGTTCCAACACGCAGTGTTAGTGGTCCTTGCTGTCGACAAATATCCAATCGATTAGATCCACTCTTGGCGTCATTCCTTTTGCGGTCAGTGCGGAGTACTATGAAGGAGGAGGATGATGACACAAATCACAACCAATTTACATTTACTGATGCCACTAATGCAATGGTAGGTTTGCAGGTATGGGAAATGTCACTGCGAAAAGGTCGTCTTCCAATTAGTAATGAAGATTTCATGGAGACTAAAGCCTGGCCCGATGAGCCTCTATTTTTCAACGTTTACACGGTATTATCCGAGATGGGTATATCACGATTTGTGCGTTGTCATCCGACGATTCTGACATCCGTCTTGCTATCGGTGGCCAAGATTGTGATTGAGTACAATGACGCACAGCGAAGAGGAAAACTTGTACTTTTGGAGGATGCTTCGGAGGATGCTGAATATCCGACAGAAATTGACATGAATGAAACTTCTCAGTTCGGGTATGAGCCATTGTCAGCCGAAGAGCTTGCCAAGTTGGCTGATTCTGTTGCAAATGGTCTAAAGCTAGAGTGGGGTGCAATATCTCAAGGCATAACTCAATTAGACAAGATCTTTGGATACGACCATGGATTACTCGATTCACAGGGTGGAGAGGGTTTTGGTCTACAAGATGGAATTTGGAAACACAGCGGTTGGAAACCTTTACCGGACTTACAACGAAGAATATCGTCAATGCCCGAATTGCGTAATCTTTTATCACAACTAGGTCGTCGTCCATCTGTGGAAGGGACGGACAATCGTCTATTCAGACCTCGGAGGAGATCAAATTCGAATGATGATATGAAAAGTGTAGACCTAGATCCATTAGACCCAACTTCGGTTACGGGATTGACTCGTTCGGGAAGTTTAAGCTACATGCTCCCGAGTGAAGCTGTACTACTACGTTCGTCGACTCGGTCGCTTAGATGGTTGTTTTTAGCAAAGTTTGCCGAATCAAAACTTCTGTGAGATTGAAATATACACCTACTAATTTGTTCACTCTTTTTAATCGATTGTTGGCTCATATCATCTCTTACTTATAGGAGCTATGAGCTTTCTGGTTGGGTAGACGCTCCTACGTTGCCCCCTCGACGCCCTCGACGGAGTAATCAGCTTCCATCAGCAGCGGGAGGACCACTAATTATATGCTTAGACACATCGCATAGCATGTCTGGTAATCGTGAGATGTTATCGAAAGCGGTCGTCGTTGCTTCTGTAACAGCAGCAATTAAACAGGGAAGAGATTGCCGCGTTGTGTCATTTTCATCCACAAGTAATTCTGTCGAATGCGGCAATATATCCTGTGATGCAAGCGGAATCAACACGCTGCTCGATTTCTTGTCTTATTCCTTCGGAGGTGGAACTGATGTTACGGGGGCTCTTGTGCATGCCATGGACGTATTGCAGAATGACCTGACATCATCTGATCTTCTGCTTGTAACCGATGGCGAATTACCAAATCCTCCGGTGTCTAACGCTGTGCTCGCAAAACTCGAAGAGTTAAAGCGTCAGAATGGGATGGAAATTCATGGCCTCTTGGTAGGCAAACGAGAGAGTGAAAGTCTAAACATGCTATGCAACCAAGTACACAATTTTCTAGGCAGCTACGATGCTATATCTGCAGTTGCAACTCCGTATACAGGAGTAAGACGAAGGTCACCAACAGCTCCCTCAATGTTCAAATCCTCTTCTCCGTATACAGGAGTAAGACGAAGGTCACCAATAGCTCCCTCAATGTTCAAATCCTCTTCTCATTTTAAGAGGTCGACTAGACGCTACTCAGGAATGGCACTTCATGCTATGAGTCAATCTGACGATTTGACCGATAGGCAAAACAATTCACTCGTGAAGCTAAGAAAACGAGTTGAAGGAGCTCGAACAAAGCGACGATTTGATGATGACGATGAAATCTGGGATTTGAAAGAAGATGAAACTCTCAGCTGGAGGCCTAGTAAATCCAGTAACGGGGTAACCAACGTCGGTAGTGCGGAAATATCAGAGTACGACCTTAAGGTGGAGAGTGCGTTAGAGCTTGTCCAAGCGACTGCCTCACAAGAAGTAGAGCGCAGTAAATTATACACCTCGGAAATAGATATTTTGTGGAGCAAGAGCATAGTGATAACCGAAACTATTTCCTACATTGAACGAGGCTTAGTCGAGCGCGGGTTGGAGGCCAGGCTAGTTGTATTGGGGATGATATCAAAGGAGCATGTTCTGTTCATAGGACCACCTGGAACATCGAGTGAGTTTGGTTGTGTGTCGTAACCGGTTCCTTCCTCAAATTGTACTAAAGCACGCTCTTTTTCTGTATTTAGAATCTGAGATAGGACGAAGACTATCGACTCTCTGCGGAGGACCATTCTTCCAGAGATTATTTACTCGCTTCACTACTCCAGAGGAAATTTTCGGTCCTCTATCATTACAAGCTTTAGAAAAAGATCTGTACATCAGATGCACACAAGGGTTTCTACCAACAGCCACAGTTGCATTTTTAGACGAGATATTCAAAGCTAACTCAGCAATACTCAATAGTTTGCTGACCATTCTGAATGAAAGAATGTTTGACAATGGTGCAGGAACTCGCGTCTCGTGTCCGTTGAAATGTGTTATTGGGGCATCGAACGAGTTGCCAGATTCAGAAGAGCTTGACGCACTCTTAGACCGATTTCTTTTACGATCTTACGTCACATCAGGTAAGAGTCTTAGCTTTGTAAGCAATACTTTCTTCATTATCTGTCTCATTGTGCTGCATAGTGTCTGATGATGGGCTGATGCAAATCCTTTCCACTCAATCATCTACGAGCTTGCCTGAATTCGATTCTAGCATCTCCGATAAGTTAGAGGAAGTGATTGTCGAGATTTCAGATGCGCTAAATAGCGTCACGATTGATCAAGGTATCTGCATTTTGCTTCGTGACATGAGAACCTTCTTGCGTGACGAACTAGATATTTATGTCAGTGATCGCCGCTTGGTCAAGGCATCCAATCTACTCAAGGTTAGTGCAGCATCTCACGGTCGCAAAAGAGTCGACTTCATTGATTGTCTACTCCTCCAGCACGTTATATGGCAATATCCTGACCAACGCCAGAAAATCCGTGAGTGGTTATTTGATAACATGACACCAGGCACGGCGGATGATCTTGTCGAGCAAACTCAATTTCTTTTACGAGGACTTGGATCTGAATCATTTGAATTGGTCAAGAAGACTATGGGAGATGTTGACGGTAATGCTGGAGCAAGAGAATTGGATTTGGAGGCCATTAAGTCTGTCCAGAATGAGCTGGAAGTAATGGAGAAACTCTTGCAGCAGAATAGCAACGAACTCGAGCGCCATAGAAAGCTATCAGACAATCTACAGCATCATCTATGGACGAGTCGCGATGAAGCACAATCTGCAAAGCAACAACTTTTACCAATGGCTGACAAGGCAATTCGTGATGTTAACCAAGCTCTTGTTGACACTATATCTTTGAAGTTGGCATTGTCTCCTACTACTGTAAGCGATGAAATACGATCATCTGTGATTCAGGTATTGACAAATCAGAATGATGACGATACAACGTTTTCAGATGAAGAGTTACAAATGAGTTTGAAGGAAGCGAAACGGATGTACCAGGGATCCATGTTGAGCAAGTGGAAGTCCGCCAGGAGGGATCTTGAACTAAAGTAGCCTCCATGATAATGCCCACGCTAATAGAATACACATCAAATAGTAGTATGTAGGAGGAGGTATTTCTATTTAATTTAGAGCCGACCTATGTTGTAGTGAACATTCTACACGTAGGAAATAGGACAGAACGACGGTCAGGCCCTAAGTAAGAAGACGACTTGACTCACCAACGCCTCTGTCTGCCTCGTGCGCTTTGCTTCACTCCGCTACTTTGTTGCACTCGTCGCAATCCTCATCGTGAACATTGTCCTACCATGATCCGCTCTATTTATTTAGTCGTGACATTCATCATTGCATCTTGCCTAAGCAGCACCGAGGCCTTTACATCTCACTTATTAGCCGCAAATAATGCTGCGTCTTCACGGACATCGACCTCCAACTTACAAATGATATTCGGTTTTGGGGAAAAGGACGATGGCAAGCCTGGAGACTACCTTTGCAAAGATTGTGGATACGTATTTACAAAAGGACCAGAGGCGTGGGCGAAGCTGCCTGACAATTACAAGTGTCCTCCGTGTGGTGCTCCGAAATTCAGATTTAAGAAGGTGCCCAAAGGATCAGAGAAAGGGACGAAAGTGGAGGTTAAGAAAAGTTGGTTCTAATCATGGTCGCTGGTCGCAAGAATATTGGACAATCGACGATGTACGTGTCAAGTGAAGCCACATACTTTTTCTAATAAACTAGCTGCATTTTGAATAAGATTGAGGTTACCAATTCATATAGTTTGGGATGTAACTCTATTGTGATCATGGCAGGTCATATTAAAGAAACAAATACAATTAACAAAACTATAGTAGTCACAATATTATGTATTCCTACATATTTTACACGAATGTAACATTGTGTACAGGTCCTGCATTGGTTGACTCTAGGTTCCTCATGCTCGATCTCCTAGTCTCCATCCCCGCATTCTCCTGACTTTCATCGATACCCTCCGGCGTGGGATTTTCCTCGGCCTTTTGCTGCTGCTGGATTATATCGTTATTGATGCCCGCGCTGTGATCGACATTCAAGTCGAAATCATCCATGTTCTCCCAATCGATTGATAATGCTGACAATCCTGACATGGAACGACCAAAGGTGGTCTCAGATAAGAGACGCCCTGCACCGCCCAGCAAGCCACCAAATGACATGCGTCCTATGGACGAGCGGGATGGACGCCCACGTCTGTTAAGGGCATTCCCATTGGCATCTTGAATGGGCATCTGGTACGACTTGTATTCCTCCACATGTTGTTGGGCGGCGGCCACATGCTCTTGAACGTCCGCTTGTAGCTCGTCCTGAGCAGCCTTCAATATTTCAGGATCAGAAAGGAGACGTTCTATCTTGGTGAAGCCTTCAATCACTTCAATGCTATTCACAAATTGAGAGTGCCTATTTTCGTTAAAAAAGAAAAATGAAGAGAGAGAGAAGATGAGATGACAAAAATCCAGGAACAAACTATACTGACAATGGGCACAACTCACCTGTCACAGTTTACCCTTGTCACGTTTATCTGCTGACAAAAACAATTGAGATTCCAATTGAATCCCTGCTCCATGGGAGCAACGTTTGGAATGGTCCGCTCCATTAAGCCGTATACAGTCTCCAGCGACATTCCACTTGGCACCGTGTAGCTCTTCGTCGTTGCCGTATACCCTACCATGGATAAGTTTCGAGCGCTCTCGTGTGCGATCCGTCGACTGTCACGAATGTTTGCAATCTTTACAATGACAATGGACGAGTCCATATCACCGGCCACATCAAGGATTCCATCAATGGGAGTCCGACGTCCTGGACAACCCTTGAGGACAGTTTCAATGATCGTAACACAGTGAGGACTTGTGATACCATCAATTGTCATGCATAGCTGCATATCCTTCGTTCCCGTCAGCTGATTCATGGTGACTAAGACAATGGGTGTGACGTGTGGATCGCCGTACTTGGACAGATCCTCATGGATTTTTTGCAACTTGGAGTTCATGCCCAATTTCCAACTTGTCCGAGAAGCAAACTGTCTCGCAGCTTTGCTCACCTGCGCAATGATGCCGGGGATGGGGAGCTCGGTGGACGACGTAGTACTAGGGATGATGCCAACACACACAGGAAAGTTGATCCCTCCTCCTCCTGCCATGGCTATTGCCTGATTCGCAAGATGCTGGCGCTGTGCCTCATGCAAACCAAACGGAGTTACAGCACCAAACGTTTCATCGTCAAATTGCATCATCCCTTGTCCCTGCATCATTAACTGATCATGTAGACGATCATTCTGACTTGGATGATGTCCTCCGTGTAGCCCCGATTGGTAAGCCATGGCAGCTGACTGAAGAGTCTCGTCAACGTCTCGGCTTCGTTTTTTACTACTCACTCCACCTCCACCACCACCACCCTTACGACCTCCAGGGCCCTTCTTCCCCTCACTTATCTTCGTCTGTAATGTCCGAGGTGGTTGTTCCTTGTCATTCACGATTAGGCAATAGGCCAAATGGAAGAAGTGACGTGTGTATCCCTCCACAACACCCCGCATCTTATCGGTCCCTAATGCTGCCACAGCACTTCCACTCTCACCCTTACGTCTATGTTGCCACCATGTACGTAATGTCGTTAGGCCTAGTTGTATCGCATCCTGATCGGCATCCGGTCCGAGCCAGGGAGAGAGGATGGCTTGGACGTAGGGATGTGCTAAACCAGAACGAGGGAGGGGCTCGTATGGATAGTCGCGTCGATCGCCAAGATTAATGGCAATATTATCGTCAGAGTCAGATCCACCAGCGCCACCATTATATCCTCTTCCTCCCTTGTTCTTATCCTTGGAATCACCAATCCTTGGTCGAACATGTGGAAAGGTTAATGGATCTAATTCAGATATTGCCTTCGTTTCAAGATCTGTGGGAGCGATCCCACCAAGATGTGACCATGCACGGAATGCACCCTCAAAGATGGATGTGCGATGTTCAAACTCACCACGACGGCGACTCATTCTGTTGTATTAGAGAGGTATCCGTGTTACAATGCTGCTGAGAAGTTAGGAGTAGGTGGTCGTGCTATGCACGAGTTGTTTCAGTGAATTAAATTTGGCTCGAGCAGAAAGAAGATGCTCAGCATTTTGTGAGTGTAGGGATTGATTATCATGTAATCGCGCGTGCAGTGTCGCGTATCTTTGATCGCGCATGCAGCATTTCCTCGTTGAAAGTAATTGAAGTTGCTCAAAACAGAAATACCGAACTGTCGTAGTGACAAAATAGAAATACCGCAGACAACTTATGTAGTGAATGTTGGGCTTCGCATCTAGATTTATGGGGCCGCTGCTGCTAGTGGTGGTTGCTGTGACTGCTGCTGCTGCTCCCTCCGAAGTGCATCATCGTCAACGAAGAATAGCGGTGATCGGAGGTGGTATTTCTGGTACCTTCGTAACCAAATACCTTGCGGAATATGACAATAATGCGATCAAAAACTCTTGTCTCATTGATGAAATTGTAGTATTTGATGTCTCGTTACCGCCTCCTGGACTATTCGACAGTGAAGATAATAACAACAACAATGTCGAGGTTGAAGAGAATACTTATATTCCATCATCCTCCTCTGATCCACGGCCACCAAATTGGCAAGGAAGTCGGGTATCCTCCATCACTCTCAATGATGGACCGGTCGTAGAACTTGGTGGGTCAATTATATACAATGGTAACAAGTTAGTTGGTAATATGATGGATGGTGATCCAACATTCTTGCAAAGGATGCCACCAATGGATGGTGACAATAACGACGACGACAACAACAATAATTCTCCACGTGGATTTGGAATCTATCATGGAAATCAAACGTGGTTGATTAATACTGCTCGATTACATACCATGTTGCTCGTTCCATCATTCGTTAGTTCCATTCTTGAATCATTCACTGTACTATGGCGATATGGATATGATTTACTACGGATGAAGCGAGCTGTAACACAGGCCGTACAAAAATTTGATATGATATATGTAGCATTAAATGATACCGAGCATGAATCTACATATTTTAATAGTCCTATGGATATATGGCGTATGATGGGATTAGATGTGCTAACAACTGTGACATATCATGATTTATTGGATAGACTTGGTCTGTACCGTGATTCAACATTGGAATTGATATCTAACAATCATACTGCAATTGCTGGTGGCAGTACTAATGGATCACCATCTTCTTCTTCCAGCAACATTAATCATTATTGGGATTGGCGTAAATGGATACCTGGGATGGGATGTCTTCGTTCCGAATTATTATCTGGTGTATCAATAAATACATACAACCAAGATTTGAATCAAATGAATGGTTTGGTCGGACTAGTCTCATTTGTCCCGGTGGGTAATGAACTATTCCAAGTCAAGGGAGGTAATCATCGTTTGATGGAGTCGGCATTACGGCAAGCACAGTTGAGTTATGACATGTCATCGTCATGCAGTGATGGTAATAATAATGAAGGGTATTTGCCATCGTCTCGGCGACGCATAAATCGACAACGTGGACGTATCACGACGGTGGTATCAAGCAAAGACTCAATGGAACTATTTGAGGACAACAAATCATTAGGCAAGTTCAACATTGTCATCCTCGCTGCACCATTACAGCAGTGTCGAATAAATTTCCTTATACAAAGTCCCATGGGACTCGATGAAACGTTGTTACATACAATGCCTCTCAGTGGGATAAAGGATAATGTCGACAAGTCAGAAGTAGAAGAGAGATCGCCATCATCATCGTCATCGTCTATGACAGACAACGAATATGGACATCATTCCTTCGCATCGTCACTGCCAGCAAGTGCTACTGTAAAATATACATCCGTGGTAACGACCGTGATAAGTAATGCAACTGTGAATAAGACACACTTTGGTCTGCTTGAGAATGACCCATTCCCACGGTCGGTACTTGTTTCTGAAAGAGGCAAGGCCCTTGAGGGTATTACCACCCTGACTATCCTATCGAATGGATTGATCAAGACATTCTCCTCGGAGACATTGGACATGGAGAAGAGGAATATATTGTTTGGTCAATATCACATTGTTGAGTATGAACAGATATGGGGTGGAGGAGGAGAGTATGGACAGTATGGTGGTGCCACACCCAGTTTCGACGGTGGACGCAATTCTGAGTCATTACCTTTTCTTCTGTACGATGGTGCCAAGCATTGGGGACAGTCCGACGGACCGGCATTGTACTATGTCAATGCAATCGAGAGTGCTGTGGCGGCAATTGAAATTAGTGCTATCGGGGCGAAGGCAACATCGAAGCTTGTAGCACGTCGATTAGGGCTGATTATTCCAAACATTAACAGTCATGATGAGCTGTAAGCTTCATATGAAGGACTGACTTCACTGTCACTTATTCATTATCAATGCATAAAATATAGTATTTAATTTTTTATACATATGACACACTTATAACTGTACACATGCAATATTGATGTATTTATTATGCAAAAAGCATCTTCTTAAAATTAGTACCACACCCTGAGAGCTTTATTCAGACGTATATCCTCCTTCGTCATCACCACTATCACACGAAATGTCATAATCTTCTCCTGGCAACCACGACATCATGAGTGGCGGCTCGATTAATTCTGTCAAGTTGATGCATAATGTAGGCAATTCTAAAGGAATCGAAAACCTGGCTGTGTCTGTAGTAGCAGATTTATTCAATGTCATTTTGTTTTTGCTATTATTTGTATCGTCGTTATCCTGATTAGTTGGAACGTTACTGTCTTGTTGTTGCTTTTGCTGCTGCTGCTGCTTAGGAGTATTCGTTATCATCTGTGACGATCTATATGCATCCATAAGCTTTGTTGATTCTACCGCGGGATCAATATTTGTGTCGCCTTTCCGTCGTGTATTATTAGTATTATTATTTGCATCTCCTTCAGCAGGTTCTTTGCTATTATTATTGTCTTCACCTGATGATCCGTCAGCATTCTTCGTTGCCAATGACAAAGTCTCCTCCAAAGCAAAGGCCAAAGAAGGATGTGGTCTCATCCAATGGAACTTCAATCGAAATTCATTATTGGAATTAATATTATCATTATTCCGAATAGGTAGGACGTCCTCCTCCTCCTCCTCCTCCTCATTTCCTTTATTTTGTTGCGGAGGAGGGAATAATCCAGAGTTTCGTAACAATTTTGCAGTGGCTGGAGCAATATTTTGGGACGAGCATGAGACGTAAAGCGCATCAATTCCAAGACCGATGTCATCATGCTGTTGTTTTTCAACGGCGTCCATGTTGACGTGCGCGACGAGCACCACACAATCGAGTGACCCTGATCCCTTTCACCGCCCGCCCTCTACGGAAATGGGCCCCCAAAGAACACTGGTCAACTTTTGGTTGACGTTTGATATCAAACATACCAAACCTCATTTTCACAATGGTAAAAATCCACAACTTTTCTATA
>Ga0247843_1006279_pt1 | contig 15658 bp, 12 predicted proteins | sample LaCruzMarch2017__FD_192420 | JGI IMG/M metagenome (GOLD analysis project Ga0247843, IMG submission 192420) | Freshwater microbial communities from meromictic Lake La Cruz, Castile-La Mancha, Spain - LaCruzMarch2017_8m | ecosystem: Environmental > Aquatic > Freshwater > Lake | place: Spain... | reverse complement strand
CTTTTCATCCCAATTTTTTAACGTCGTTGATTCCTCAATCATCTTTTGTCTCCTAGATTTATTTTATTTCAGAGACAAGATAACAGATAATTTTTTTTAAAATTAGGTGGGATTATTGGGGGGATACATATGAGATTGTATAATAACTCCATCAACATAATACCAACAACCATTTTCGAAAAGAAATTCACTTGTTTCATGCAGTGAGTGTATATGATCTAATTTTTGATATTTTGCGATAAACTCTACAAATACGTGGAATTCGGTTTTTTTACGTTTAAACCAAGCCAATGAATCGATTGATCGAGATCCTCAACGGATTTTCCGCGCATGGTTTTGTTAATATATGTTATATCAGCAAGTGTATAAGCCGTATAACGCGAACGCATTAACGTTTCTGCAGATAGCGCATTTTCATGCATCTCAATATATGTTCCGCAACATTTTAGATAATATTTTCCTGTACCACAAGGACAATACATATTAGAAATTTTTTGCCTGGTAAGTAGCACTTAAAGCTTGAGACTCATCAAGCTGAATGTTCCAAATAACCATAAAACTTGGATTTTGAACATAATTACGAAAATTAGCAAATGCTCTAAGTTCCTCACGAGTGATCGTGTTTTTGATGACATCAATCATAAAGTTTGCATACCCGATTTCAAATACCCCGTCGCATTCCTTTTCTGAGTGAGCAGGTATCACACCAAGACAGGCGTCAATTGGAAACGAAAACTGCTGTCTTACAGCAATATAAAGATCATAAGAAGTATTATTTTTAATTTGATGATGAATAAAGCCCTCATTGGCAAATAAAGGGATGGAAAAACCCAACAAAAACAAGTACAGGATTAATTTGCGCATAAAAAAGCTACAATCACAAAGAAAGATTAATAGCCGGGAACTTTATAAGAAAAGAACAAGGATTGCAATCGCTGAATCATTTTTCCTATTCAATCATGAGAATAAAATTTCATGCGATTTATAAAATGCTTCCATAGCCAATATATACTTATCAATACTGAAATACTCAATCCCAGCCAGAGACCTAAGCCATGAAGGTTAAATTTAATTTCAAACAATATTCCCAATGGTAAGCCAATACACCAAAAAGTGATGAAAGAACAAACCAATGTAAATCGGGTGTCCTTTAAAGCTCTAAGTGCACCAAATAATGAAACTCGAATAGCTTCAAGGATTTGAAAAATGCCAGCCATCCATAAAAACTGTTTCGCATAATGAATCATTTGATGGTATTTGGGATTATCGATATCAAAATCCATGGCAATCAATTGGTTGGGGAAAAAACAATCTAAAATAGAAAAAAAACAGATAAAGCCAACTGCGATTTGTATACCAAGAACAGCTACTTTTTTGGCATCATCAACCTTTCTGGCACCTAAAAGATGCCCAATTCGGACAGTGATGGCTTGAGCAATACTGAAAATTGCTCCTATCAACACACCAAGATACTGCAGGGCAATTTGATTAGCTGCGAGAAGTTCATGTCCATAGGTTCCGATAACGATGGTCATTGCAAAGAAAAACCCCACCTCTACACAGTACATCAAGCCCATTGGCAATCCTATATGCACTAATTCCATGATATAAAATGGTTGTTTGATATTAAAAATTCGAAAAAAGTAAGGATGGTAGTCATTGCTGAAATAAAGGGTTATCAAAAGCAATATGAGAGTAATCGAGCTGCTCAAGCTAATCCCCCAACCAGCTCCTGCAACACCAAGGTTTGGAAAAGGGTAAATGCCAAATATTAAAAAATAACTTAAAACAATAGTAGTTAATACATTAATACCTGTAAATACCATGATGATGCGAATCTTTGCCAAACCTATCATGGGTTCCAATAACGCTGCCAAAAAAAAAGCAGGACATAAGCCCCATGCCAATGCTTTCAAATAGGGTGTGGCGATAACAATAAGATGAGGTTTTTGTCCTAAAAACAAAAATATTGGAGCCATGTTCCAAAATAGTACAAAACTAGGAATAAATAATAGTAACGCTAGGATTAAGCCATCACGAACCACATGCATGATCTTTTCGGTATTTTTTTGTCCATATGCAAATGCAACTAAAATATTTACAGAACCAAGTATTCCATAGATGACCACCACAAATAGACCATATAGCCAACTTACCAACGCACCGGCTGCAAGCGCCTCTGGACCAAGATGAGCTAAAAAAGCCGTTTCAAAAAAATAGACCAAGCCTCCAATCATACCTGTCAAAACCAAAGGAATGATTAAACGTATTAAAGGCATATAGTCTTTTTTCCATGACATGGTGTTTCTACTCCTTAACGATATTTTTTATACTTTCTTCTCTATCTTGTATTCCTCTGTATCCCAATGTCAACTCAAGAAAAATTATGGTATTATTAAACCTTTTTTATGGAGGCCAAAGTATGTCTGTCAATCAGAAAATCTATAACATTCTTTGTGTTTTGTTTTCACTACTTCTTGTGATTGGCAACTTAACCTATCAGAAATTTATTATTTTAAACATTCCATTTGTGCATACTTTTGAAATTTCAGTAGGTGCTATTTTATATCCCCTTTTATTTTTAATAAGCGACCTTATTGCTGAGTTTTTTGGTAAAGATTATGCTAAATTCTGCCTAAAACTTGCCATCATGATGAATGTAATTATTGCACTGATTATAGGATTGATGGATTACTTACCTGCCACTGATTGGTCTAGAATAAATAACGAGACATTCCATCATGTATTTGGTGTATTTGGAATTTCTTTTTTAGGCTCAATGTTGGCTTGCTATGCATCACAAACCATTGATATTGGATTATATTTAACGATAAAGAGATTGACAGGTGATAGATGGATTTGGATGCGAAATAATTTAAGTACAGCGATCTCTTTGATGATTGATACCATTGCTGTGTTAAGTTTCCTTGCGGTCTTTAACGTATGTCCCAAAGAGCATCTTTTAGATTTAATTGTGAATAGCTATTTATGGAAATTATTCTTTAGCATCAGCAGCACCCCAATATTTTATTTAATGATTGGCATTATCCGATATTTAAGAACTGACAAATCATGGGAGTATCAAATTTCTTAAACTATCGCGGCATATTATTAAATGTATGGCACATACATTTAAATTTAACACATTCCACATGATCACATCGTTGCAAATAAATAGATGGACAATCTAGAGCTCGGCCACTTGTACAAAGTGCTTCTGCTTGCAATTCGTATGAATATAGACACGATAATACAATTGTTATATACCGAAATGTTTTCATCAACTCACCCTCTCATTGTGTTATCTTTTGAATTGAGTATAGGATAAATATCAATAATTGCAAAAAAATTAAACAAACACAAGTTTTAGATTGCTCTTGAATTGAGGGTGACTTCTTCTTGGCTTGGTTGGGGTTGATCACTGATCGGCAATTGCCTTGGGGGAGGTCCAAAACAACCATTACGATAAAAAAGCGTTCTTGTATGGTAGTTCGCCACAGAAGGTTTGTGGGCAATACTTACGATTGTTATGTCAGGTATTTCCTCTTTAATCCGCTGATATAAAACTTCTTCCGTAGGTTCATCTATTGAAGCTGTGGCTTCATCAAGAAACAACCATTCGGGTCTTTGCAATAATGCTCGTGCTAAGGCAATCTTTTGTTTTTGACCTAAGGATGTGTTATCAAACCAGGCTTCATTGTTTGAGTCGTCAGTAAGATATGTAATAAATTCCAACAGTTGTACTTGTCTCAATACCTTACAATAATCTACATCAGAATGTGCTTTTTCAGAATCAGGATAGGCCAACATAGCTTTTAATCTATTTTTAAAAAGAACAGGACTTTGTGCAAGAAAACACATTTTATTTGCTTGGGGGAGAGATACCTGGCCGCTCCCACTCTGATGGGTTTGTGCAATGACCTTTAATAAAGTGCTTTTCCCTGATCCAGAAGCACCTTGAATCACAGTATGTTCCCCTTTTTTGAGTGTAATAGTCACGTTATTGAAGATTTCACGCTTGGGATTTTCATATCCAAGCGTTAGGTTTTTAATATTTATATTTTCACTGCCTTGAGGATTTTGTATGAAAGTGATTTTTTGGGGGTTCAATAAATTACTATTGTTTAAATGATAGTCTAAGGTGCTCAAACGATTGATAGCATCCCTGTAGTTTAATACGCCTATGTAATTCTCACTAAACCAGTTAAATGAATCAAAAACTTCTCCAAATGCATACCCGATTTGCATCAACTCCCCCATTTTTATTTGACCAGAAAAATATAAGGGTGCTGCAGCAATATAAGGTGAAATTCCTGCGACTGAAGAATATAGAAATTGAAATCGTTCTAGCAACACTCTAATGAGAATTGAATCAAGAACATTTTCTTTAATACGCGTAATTTTATTTTTCTCAGATAGTGAGTGGTATCGTCCCCCTCTTTCCAAGGCGATATTTTCAGCTTGCTGTTCTACAACGTTTCTTTCAATGAGTAAGCTCGATTCTAAAACAGTCGTATTCTTATTTAACACAGATATAGGGTTGGCTATTTTATCACTAATATAGGTGCCGCTTATTGCAAAGATAATAGCAATCCATATTAAATATCCAGGTATGAAGATGCCAAAACCACCCAATACAAATGAAATTCCACCACCTACCATCCATAATGTACCTATGAACGAAATTAACTTAAAAATGGTATTTAAAAAATCCGACCCTTTATACAATGTAGTTTTTACAAATGTATCAACATCGATTGAGACTGGAACTTCAGTGCCTAATTTTTCACGTTTCAATCGAAGATAGTTATCCTCTTTAAAATTCTCATCACTGAAATATTGTGTCAGTGATGCTTTCCAATTAGCATAAAGAACACCTAAAAGATAATCTTTAATAGTTCCAGCCAAGGCGTGAACAAGTAATAATCCACAATAAATGCTTATGCTTTCACCAAACAATGCCCACGACTTAGAGGAAATCGCGTTCCAGAACCCATTCATCGACCAGGCAAAAAGAACTTGCAATCCCACCATGGATAATATTACAACAAGCGTGCAAATTAGCAACAACCAGGCTTGATAACGCTCATCAGAATCAATTAGGTATTTTTTATACAAATCCCAAGCCTTTCTGAAAATACTTTTTTGGTTTGAATGATTAGAGTCAGGAAACAAAATAACCTCGCAAAAACAGTGCCACGTATTCAAAAAATTTACATCAGCAATTTATTTTATACAAAAAAAACAAGAAGGCAACTTTTTTAATTAATTGACAACCTAGCTTTAGGCGTTTGATAATCAAAATGGACATACACATAGGATTTTTTATGCCCCCTTCTTTAATGATAACTACATTTTGCGTCAATGGTTTAGATTGCACAACGGAAGAGAAACTCATTCGTCAAAAACTTGCAAACATTACAGAAATACAACATCTGGATTTTAACTTTATCTCAGAAGAAGTCACTATTCATCATCAGAAAATGAGTGTTCAAGGATTACTCGAAAAATTTCAAGATATTCAAATGCCTGCTACAATTAAAACCTCTGATTTTTCTAATAAACCAGCTAAAACCAAAAAAGACTTTGCTTGGATATTTTTAGGTATATCTGCCCTATTGGCTCTTATAGCGGAGATTGGAGCCCATCAGCATCAAAACATAACGGTGTTGTTATTATCTCTCTTATCAATAGCGATCTCTGGTCCTTTTACTTTAAAAAAAGGTATTTTCTCTTTATGGAAAAAAACAATCACCATTAGTAGTCTGATGTTAATTGCCATTACTGGCGCTTTGTTAATCGGCGAATGGCCAGAAGCTGCTATGGTTTGTGTTCTTTTTGCTATCGCCGAAAAAATAGAACATTACTCAATCAATAAAGCTAGAAATGCAATTAAAAGCTTAATGCAAATGACACCTCCTCAAGCAAATGTTAAAAATGCAGAGGGAATCTGGCAAAAAATAGCAGTTGAAACAATAACGACTGGCACTATGATATTAATTAAGCCTGGTGAGAGGATCCCTTTAGATGGCGTTATCATTAAAGGACATAGCTCAGTCAATCAATCTTCTATCACCGGTGAATCCGTCCCTGCAATCAAAACGCCTGGTGATATCGTTTACGCAGGTACGCTTAACCAAAGGGGGGCTTTAGAAGTTCAAGTGAAGCATGTAGCCAATGATTCATTACTCTCTAAAATTACGCGCACCATAGAAGAAGCACATTCACTTCGAGCACCGACACAACGATTTGTAGATGTATTTTCTTCATATTACACTCCTATCATGGTCTTGTTGGCTATCTTGGTGGCTATTACCCCCCCCCTTTTTTTTAATCTTCCCTTTGAGAGTTGGATATATAAGGCACTCACCTTACTTATCATTGCTTGCCCCTGCGCACTCGTCATTTCCACGCCTATTACGGTTGTAAGTGGCTTGGCAACTGCGGCGCATCACGGTCTTTTAATTAAAGGTGGCGCCTTTTTAGAAAATGGTCATCTTCTTAAATTAATTGCTTTAGATAAAACAGGAACACTCACTCAAGGTTATCCAAGTTTAACTGATACGATATCTTTATGCTCAGAACTAAATGAAGAGCAATTGTTCCGAATTGCTGCAAGTCTTGAAAGTCTTTCTGAACATCCGTTAGCGCAGGCTTTTAACCAAACCTCGCATCCAAAAGACTTATTAACAGTTCTAAATTTTGAAGCAATACCAGGATATGGGATTAAAGGATTGGTCAACAATATCCAATATTTCATGGGGAATTATCAATTGATTTCTAAACTTGGATTATTAGATACAACCATTGAGAAGCAGCTAGAATCTCTAGAAAAACAAAGTAAATCGACACTGATATTGAGTACGACAACACAAATATTGGCTATTTATGCAGTATCTGATCCACTAAGAGATACTAGCAAACAGGCCATCGCAGCGCTTCATCGCTTAAATATTAAAACAGCAATCCTAAGTGGAGATAATGCGCTAACCGCTCATGCTATTGCAAATAGCCTTAACATTGACGAAGTTGAAGCCAATCTAAAACCAAATGATAAATTAACAACGATTAACCAATTTATCAAGCAATACACATTTGTTGGAATGGTAGGTGATGGCATCAATGATGCACCTGCGCTCGCTAAAGCAAGCATTAGTTTTGCCATGGGGAAAGGCACGGACACTGCATTGGAAATCGCAGATATCACCTTGATGAATGATAATTTAATGTTACTGCCACTCTATATTCAATTAAGTAGAAAAACATCACACATTCTTAAGCAAAATATAGGAATTGCCATTATTATTAAATGCATCTTTTTTATAATGACAATTCTTGGCATCACCACTTTATGGATGGCTGTATTTGCCGATATGGGAGCTAGTCTCATTGTGATTATCAATGGGTTGCGTTTGTTGTATTTCAAAAGTCATAGGACTGATATCACATGTTAACTTACTATATTTTATTGATTGTTTCCACCATACTCATTTATCTCTCAAGTGAATATTTTGTCAATGGGATAGAATGGGTTGGCCTACACTATAAAGTATCAAAAAATGCTACTGGAACCATACTTGCAGCCCTAGGTACCGCACTTCCAGAAAGTGCTATTACATTTATAGCGGTATTTTTCGGACAAACCTTGGAAGATAAAAATATCGGCGTGGGTGCAGCCATTGGAGGACCTCTTGTTCTGGCAACATTAGGTTATGCCATGATAGGTTTATGTTTTCTAATATGCAATAAAAACCCTCAGTCTAAATGGCTAACAAACACCACAATACTTAGGCTATCTTATAATCAAAGCTGGTTTATACCTATTTTTATGGCTCAACTTCTCCTGGGATTATTTTCTTTTCCATTAAAACACCTCTTCGGATTTGGCTTGATCTCGCTATATGTATATTATTTAAAATTAGAAATACGGGGCTCTGATGATCCAGAGCATTTGGATTTTATTGAACCTCTAAAAATTAGACCTTATGATAAGCACCCTGCCAAACATTATATTGTGTTACAAACAGGTATATCCTTGCTGCTGATGTTAATCAGCTCGCATGTCTTTGTGGATCAATTAGAGCATCTAGCGCCCAAGTGGGGTATTCCAGGACAAACTTTCGCATTATTTCTAAGCCCTATCGCTACAGAATTACCCGAAATTATCAATGTGATGATTTGGGTAAGGCAAGGCAAACATTTGCTCGCTTTAGGCAATATCAGTGGTTCGATGATGATTCAAACCACTTTACCAAGTGCTTTGGGATTGCTATTTACACCATGGATTCTAGATAATGCATCTATTTTAAGTTCGAGCATTACACTATTGGCCATAGTGAGTTTATTTTTCTTATTAAGAAAAAGCGCACTAACCAGTAAGCGTATGGCATTGTTTTTTTTATTTTACTTACTTTTTTTCGTAGGCGCTTATTTTATTGATTAGATCTTATCTTCTGTCACAGAATGAATGATAATGTCTTCAACAGGGACATCACGATGCCCGTTCTTTGTTCCTGTTTTGGCTTTAGCGATTGCATCAACAACATCCATCCCATCAATGACTTCACCAAACACACAATAACCATAGCCTTGCATGTTTTCATCAGTAAAATTTAAAAAAGTGTTATCGACTAGGTTAATAAAAAACTGTCCGGTGGCAGAATGCGGATCGTTGGTTCTGGCCATTGCAATAGTTCCACGCTTATTCGCTTGTGCTGATTTTGCTTCATTTTTGATAGGATCATGAGTCTTTTTTTGTTGCATGTCTTTATCAAAGCCGCCACCCTGAATCATAAATCCATCAATGACACGATGAAATATAGTACCGTTGAAAAAATCATTACGCATATATGATAAGAAATTTTCAGCAGTCATTGGCGTTTGGGTGAAATCCAATTGTAAACGTATATCACCTTTTGAAGTTTTAATTGTAATCATCGATATCCTTAAATAAAAAAAAACAATTTTAACATAACAGCTATTTTTTTAAACATTTTTATCTTTATTGTTTGCAGAATTCTTCGAAATAGCATAAGTTTCCTTCTAAAATTTTTTGCTCCGAGATATCTAAAATATTTCCCCATTGTTCGATAATCAGCTTAGGATCTTGAATGCGTGATAAAACTTCTTTAAAATTTTTTATAATCCATTCAAACAAATATGCGCTCGATCGTGGAATATTGTTTTCATTGAAAAGACCAAATTGAATTTTATTTCCCCGATGCCATTCATAATTATCTTTCATGGTCCAAAAATAAAGCCGTTTAATATCCATGCCACTAGCAAGCTTATCAATGACCACTCTTAGAAATTGAATAATAAATTCAGGCCGAATAATATCTTGTTGGTCCGCAATACCTGTTTCTGTAATATATATGGGTAAATTTAGACAAGATGCTTGATCGAGTGCTTCACTATAACTTTGGGGATAGATAGCAATATGCATATCTCCCATTTTCTGATTTTTTTGACAGGTTGTTCCGGCATATCCAATCTGAACTCCCCCATAGATATTTACAAAACTACAATTTCCTTTATAGCGCTGATCTTGATAATGCAGCCCTTTATAATAAAACTCTCCTGTCTTTAAAAATTGCATGACCAATTCATTGGTAAAATGCGTTAGTGGTTCAGTAATCCATTTTGATATCAACCAAGACTGGCTTTCAAACTGCAATACATTATGCACAAGACCAATTTTATGATTAGCCCCGCCCGAGAGCTTATCAACCATCATGCATATCTGTACATGGGCCTTTAAAAGATTGGCTAATACGGTAGCAGCTCGATGAAACTGTAGACGATGATGTGGCGGAAATAGTCCTAAAATGTAGCCCATAAAAGATTCTACAGCGGGCTCATTAATTGAACACCAGATCTTAACATCATGGCATAAAAATCGGAAAACCTTCTCACAATATTCAATAAAGTATTGAATATTTCCATCTCTCTCAAACCCACCCAAATTCTTAAACCACAGGGGTTGCGTAAAATGATAGAACGTTAACATGGGCTCAATTCCATGTCGTATACAATTATGAATGATTTTTTGATAATGGATTAATGCCAGGTTGTTAAATATTCCTTTTTGAGGCTCAATATAATTCCATTCAACAGACAAGCGCAAATGTTTAAATCCCATTGCCGCTAAAACAGGCAAATACTGATCCAGTGTATCCCAAGATGACGTGTTTGTTGTTAAGGGAGGGACGGTATGTTGTCTGGAAGCAATATCCCATTGATTGGGCTCTACACCAAGATCTGAATGTGATGAAGAGCTTAATTGAAATATTGATATAGCAATACCCATATCGGCAAAGTTTTTTAATTGAATCAAACTTGGTGTAGACAACCCATGCCCCTTTTTGATAAAAAAAACATCAAGGTATAACAATTATAAACCAAAATTGAGAGGACGGGTGATTATGGGATGGAAATCAACCAAATCATCCTCAACAGACAAGCGAAGAGATATGGTTGATTGTGGGGCAAGATTATCTTTTTGGAGTCGGGTGAAGTGCCTGACCTTGCAGGCTTAGCGAATAATTCATTCTTGCCAGCAAAGCTCTAAGATAATCAATTGAATAAGTATTCACTGGTGCCTGAGAACGGGGTTCTTGTCGTATAAAAAAAGCATTTGGATTCGCATTGCTTTGTAGTAAAAAACTAAAAATAGTGTTGGTACCTTGAGCAGAGGGCTTGTTTTTAGTGGTTTATTCTTAGTCTGGTCGATCATGAACAGACTTATTTTACATAAAAAAACACTCTTGGATAATAAAAATGACTAGAATGTAAGACTTGAAGAAAACTTTTAATCTAACTATTGATAACAGTCATTCCAATAGCCGCCATTGGCGTAATAGTTAGCTCTCGGTCAAGCACCCTTCTATGCCTATAAAATACACACTTATCTCAACTTATATTATATTACTTGTTACATCTAGAATAGTGATGGAGATTGTCAATGATTAGTCAAAATGGACGTTATCGCCTGCAATAAATGGATTTACCGACTGCTGCACTCTAAGAAAAAACAAATTGTCTGGTTTAGTGAGTCGGACAATTTTCACTTGTTGAATCTTGTCTAACAAAATCATTCGATCGCCCATGCCATTAGTTGCTAATTGACTTGACCAAAATTTAACATATTTTCCACCTCGATTATCCTTATACCAACCTAAAAAGATAACGGAGTGTCCACCGCCTTTGCGCCATGAAATATTCATAAAATCTCCAGGCCTTGCATTTTGTGGTTTAATATCGACCCCCATATGGGAATATTGCACCAGTGCCATTTCACTGCCAAATCCAGATGCATTCCAGTATCCCCAATATTTAATATTGTCTTCCCGTCGCGCATCATTAGTTTCCTGCATTCGCATCGCTTCATATAATTTATCAGAAATATTGAAGGCACCATCGGCGTAAATCAAATTGAGTCCTTCAATAAAAGCCGTATAGGTTGCACCACTGCAGTAACTTGAAGTGCGTGGATGATTCAATAACTTTTTTCCAAACAATAATAAATCATAACCAATAGGAGACTCTTCAGGTATAGCATGAATCCCTATAAAATAACCGCCACCATCCATGGCATGAGATTGAGCCTTGTCAATCCCTTGAAGAATGTGAAAGTTATAGCCAAAGATATATTTTCCAAAAATCTTAGCATGCGATGTATTATGATTATCTGTTGCCATATCTTCTTTTTTTAGAAAAAACCACTTTTTATCATTGCTTGTAGGTAGAAGATTAATATTCGTGTCCTTTCCAGAAACGAGGTGGTTCACTATCATCAAAATAACTGACATCAATAAATACATACATCGTTTCATTACGGCCCACCCTATCATCAATATGATTGAATATTATAAGCTTTTTTTATTAAGGATTTATTAATCAATAAATTAGGTAATAGCCTATTGAATAACAGGTGTTCTGTATTTTAACTTGAACTTAAGATGGGAAAACTAAATTGAATTCAATGCCGAATGGATCGACTACCATTAAAGAAGACCGTCTTTAAAACAAATAAGGCCCGCTTTTACCAGAATTAAGCATCTTGCCTGAGATACAGCCAGTCCAAGTTGTTGATGGCCAATTAAAATGATCTACTTTAGTAGAAAAATTATACTAGTGGATTCTGATACACGAGGGAATTTTCGAGTTGATGGCGCGTATGTTCCATTTGAGTTATTCGTTTTTCCATCTAAAAACTTTGTTTATGGTTAGTATGGCTTGTCGATTTAAGTTTATTAAAAAAAGTTGTATGGCCCTATTCCTATTTAAAACTAAGAACTTATATTACATTGGTATATTCGATTTGTTTGGGACTACTTTTATATTTGGGTCGAGCTTATTATTAAACAAAAGCATTTTTAAAAACGCGTTTTTTTTGTTTTATAACATTTGCATCATCTAGAAATTTTAGTAAAAACGTTCTTTCTATCCATTTATTAAAGCCGTAATTATGGGTTTAGATGGATAGCGTTTATACAGAGACTAACATTTGATTAAGATTCACGGTATTATATTACAGATTACATTGGTGGTCGATCTTCATGCCCCCCCTCAACCTCATCTTCAACCTCATCTTCAACCTCATCTTCAACCTCATCCTTAACCTTACTTACATTTCTGTTAAAATGCGGAGTTTGATCAAAAGGTTTATTTGACTCTAACGGCCTATCAAAGGGTGCTGGATTGTTTTTTGCGACCGGTTTATGCTCATTATGAGGGCCTAATGTTAATTTATTAATAATTAATTCTGAATCTTGTTCAGATCGTTTTTCTATTTCAAGTTTTGTGTACCCTTCCCCCTTATGAAACATATTTTTCAAAAAACGTCCAATAAAAGGTACTACTAATGCAATACCCAAGCCCAGAATAGTTATAGCCAAGACACCGGACATTGGAATTCCTACAAATGGCAGAGCAGCTAACACTCCTGCTACAGTTAATGCCAAGCCAATTCCAGCTATAACTTTTTTCGAGATATGTCTTGTAGTTTGTAATTTATCAGGGATGACATGGTCTTGAATGATTTGATCTAAGACTGGATTAGGAGAAATTTCTGCTGGATAATTCAAAATTTTTTTTTGAGACTCGATATATCTTTTAAATTTTACTGGATCATTTAACTGCATTTTTCGAGCAAAGCCTTCACTATTAATATAATACAAATTTGCATTATCACCTTCTCCAATCATCAAATAACTTTTTTTATCTAATTTGTGATCCTTTTTGGAAATCTTAAACGTTTCTAGACCATTTATTGATTGACCATTTATTAAAATATCTTTTTCGAACTGTAATGAACGATTAATCTTAGGTCCCGCGTGCTTATCTAATTGCTGCTTAAATGCATCAGCATTATTTATATACAGCACCCCAGCAACGATAACTCCAGCAACAACAAAACCCAAACCACCAGTAACAGCACCTAGAGCAACTGCTACAGCTGATGTCACAATAATAGGCGCATATTTCTTGATTTTATCGAAGCTTGTCTTATTTTTTGTTGGTTGTTGATTAATATCTGGATCATTTTTAATAGACATAATTATCATCAACTTATTACCTTAATTTTATTATATAACATTTTTGTTCGATCAACTGGGGTATAGGCATTTTAACTGCGCTATTTCCAAATATCTGAAATTTTATGACCAAAATATTTACAACAACAGAATCAAACCTATCACGTTTTATCACAATCCAACCCATTATTGATGAAAAAAAACTACTCAGTTATGGAGACCTCATTTTCCTCTGCGATTTATGCCCATTAAAACTCAGCCGCGATAAGCGGCCGCACTACTTTTGACGAACAGATGCCGATTTCTATCATGCCAGTGGGACTTGTTTTTCATATAATCAGCACCAGATGCGGTATGCTCAAGCAAAAAGAAAATCTTTCCAATCGGTTCTGGTATCTTCGAAGTGTCTTATAAAATATTGGTAGGTCAGAGTTTAAAGTGAGCAGCAATGAGCTGGTAACTAAGGGGTTTTGACCTTCCGTTCATTGATTACGGCTTGTCTCTTTATCAAAAAAAAGTACTAACATGAAGGTCATTGAGAATAAAAATGTGTTTTACTTATCTGGTAAAATACGGGCTAAATTTTCTTATATGAGAGTTGTTCCCTCTCAATGTGCATAAATTTGACTTTTAAAAAAAAACTAATTAAAATATATTTTTTTTACACTAAGGAATAATTATGCCCAAGCCGCTTATTATTTTAGATCATCATTATTTAAGTGCCCCACAAGATTTTTTAATAACTCATTTTAGTGAGCTTAAAGAATTAGGTTATAAAAAAATCTTGCTTGAAATGGACCAAAACATTTCATTTGCAAATTTAAAACTTAACTTAAACCAGGCTTTAAAACCTTCAGGACATTTTAGTCCGGCCGATAAATTATTATATTCTTTGCGCAACTTATTGAATGCCATTGAAGAAAATGAATTTATCTGTGAATTCATTGATCCTGAATCTATGACAGAGGCAGAAGAATTTGACAAGGCTCTAAGTAGAGCTAAAGATCAAATTGAGATAAAGCGTATCAGAGAATTACGAGAACAGACAACTAGGGTGCGCGATGAATACATGGCTAAGCGAGTATTAGCAGAAAGTGCGAGTTTAGAGGGTGCAGTGATTACTTTTGTAGGCTTTAAGCACATTGAACTTTTAAGACAACTAACTGCATCAGGTTTAGACCATGTAGCCTTATTGGTGGATGATTCTGTAGCGCGAAATTTCGACGTTTTACCCGGGACCTCAGGTCTTGAAAATCATGAATGGTTACAGATGTCCAATCCTGCTTTTCGAGATGAGCACTATGGTCAGTCAGTCAATTATCTGGATTGGGTTAAAGCGAAGACTGTTCCCTTCTTTGCATTGAAGGCAATGTTGAAATTAACTCATGAGTTCGAGTGTCACCATCGACCTTTGGTAGCTGATGCAATATCCAGTGATGCCATACTAAAAATTGATGAGGCACACCATGTTCAGGCATATTTGCCAAAGGACCAAGAAAAAGGAATTCTGACAAAATTTCCAGGACTTGTTTTCTTTAAAATGAATGATCAACTTTGTATTCCGGGTATTAATTTACAACAGCAACAAGAACCAATTGTCAGGGTATTAACACATGAAAGATTCGGTAAATCATTAGGGTCTAAATAACATCAAAGCTATATGTTAAAAATCATGTGTATTTTGCAATATATCCGACATTCGAGCGAAGTTTTTAATCACTTTATGAGTTAGTATAAAAATATGCCAATTCAGCTTTATTGTCTGCATAATTTACAATTTAGCTGACTCCGGCTGCAATCCATAAATCTGACAAGCAGTAACACCAAATAGCCTTATTATTTTGCATCTTAATACATCAATGTTTGTAATGATTGCTTCTGTGCTTGTTTTAACAATAGATATCCCCTCCATTATTTGGAAAATCCATTTTAATGTTGGGTTATTGATTGGTTTTCCTACCTGATTAGGTACAGTTTCATTTGTTTCTTGTAATGCTTGTCGAGCATGATATTGAGCAAAATTATACACCATCAAAAAAAGCGTCATCACCACTATTAATGCTTCAATTCGCCGTCTGGTTTTTACATAAAACGAGTTAACCATAAACCATGGGTCTTTT
>Ga0247843_1006276_pt1 | contig 15664 bp, 12 predicted proteins | sample LaCruzMarch2017__FD_192420 | JGI IMG/M metagenome (GOLD analysis project Ga0247843, IMG submission 192420) | Freshwater microbial communities from meromictic Lake La Cruz, Castile-La Mancha, Spain - LaCruzMarch2017_8m | ecosystem: Environmental > Aquatic > Freshwater > Lake | place: Spain... | reverse complement strand
GGATTTTTATGAAGAGCGTTTTCAAAGCTGCTCGTTCATTTGCCTTGGGGGCCGCTGCATGCTTGCCGCTACTGGCACCAACCCTGCCGCTCAGGGCAATTCCAGAGGCTGATGCTCTAAAAAAATTGTATGTAATAACTGTTTTTATTATTACAGATGATAAAGGTAGACCCATTCCCAGTCCTGGTCTTTCAGAAGGAGATAATCAACTGCCATTACCTCTTTTTTTAGATCAGCTTAGGGCAAAGAAGGAATTAGAGTCTATTAACAAATCATTGCCAGAAATGAAGGCACGTGTAACACCAGTGCCTCTTAGCGTAATCCTTGAAGACGTTAAAACTGTCAATAGCAAGCTTCAAGGGAAAAAGTTTGTTCCACTTGTAATTAGTCAGGGTTCAGACAGAGACAAGGCTGTTGAGTTGCTCAGGAAAAGTGGCGTCAGTGAAAAGGATATTACACAAGGGCTTCAAGTGCCAGTATTCTTTTCCGAGCCAAATATATCTATTAATACACCCAAAGGGCCTAAAATTGTGTTTTTTCTTTCTTATGATGATGCCTTTTCTGCAATTAATCAGATAAAGGACAAGAAAATGGAGCTCATGGTAAGTGATTTCTTTCAAGTTTTAGATAGGATAATTAAGACAAAGGATGATCTGTTTATGTTTTACCCCAGTAAATTCTTTATTAAGTCAGCACAAGAGCTGCAAAAAGGATCGTCCGCGCCTTAGAGGGATAGGATTGCTCATCCTGTTGGTTTTGAATAAGATCGAAAATAAATTTACATATTTTAAATATATGAGATTTTGAATTATCTGTACCTGGCACGATCACATACACAATGTGTGAAATAGCTGTTTCTGAACTAACTATTGCATCTTTAGAATTATTGAAGCAAAAATGTCTAAATTACTGTTTGCCCCACATAAGTCATCATCGTGTTCCTGATTGGTGTTGGGATTTTTATAATCACCATAAATAGTAGACTAGAAGCCAGTTTTAGCACAAGTAAGTACCTCATCAACAATCGCATTTTTAAGCCTACGCTCACTAAACTGCAAAAAATCAGATCCCCCCGATTGTTCTGCCAAACGATTTAATTTTAATGACTGATTGAAATCTCCAGATTTCTTGCTAATTAAGCTTCCAAGTGCAAAGTAAATAGCTGGCACCCCCTTGTCTGAATTACTCAACGTAAGAGACTGCTTTGCTTTCGCAAGATCAGGTAATTCGCTGTAATAAGCATAATAATATGATCTTGCCAAGTCAAGGCAATATCGAGGAGCCTTGCCTTCTTCAGCTCGCCCAAGTTCACTCAAAACTTGATCGCTAAGCGATGAATTTGCCAAGATTTGAGCAACTTTTGCAAGTGAAATCCTTGCGGCATCCTTCTGCAATGAAGAAATATCTACAATTGAGCCGTTGGAAGTATGAGAGTTAGCACTACCTAGTCTAGCCAGAACAACTGACATGGGAATACCCAATGCCTTACCAGTCCTCTCTTGGAGACCATTGCTAGTGCTGCGACTCTCAGATCTTCCATGAATACCAACAACTGAACCATCTTTGTTTAAAATTGGCCCGCCAGAAAATCCAACCTGTGTAGATGCAGCATATAGCAATTCATATCCATCCAGGGTAGTAGTAGGAACTCCAATATAGCTACCGCTTCTGGAGGAAAGATTAATATTAATTTTTTGCTTATCAACAGGATAACCCCAAACCGTAAGATTCTCTCCCGCAACTGGTTGTGAACTTGCTGGAGATGCGATGGATCCTAGCGCAAAAGTATCATCGAGTGGAACAATGACAAGATCAATTCCAGCAATAGGAAGCTGCTTAGAAATTGGAATGTCAAGCAATCTTCCATCTTGCAAGATAACTTGAACTGTTTCACCAGATCCACCCAACACATGCTTAGCTGTAATAAAAAAGTTTTGATTACCTATCCGTAAAAAAAATCCAGAACCCGGCTCTGACTGATTCACCACACGCTGAACAAAACCAGGAGGTTGATCAATGGGAATTGCAGTAACAGGAATTGGTGAGCAGATCATTCCAATAGATATCAAAGGCAAGGGACCCATATGTACAAGTAATGGTCCTAACCTATTGAAAAATGAAGAGAGTGAAATTTTCACCATGCATTCAACTTATCGCCAGTGCTTTTTTGTGGAAGTTGATCAGAACTGCCAAGGCCAAGGTACTCATTTATATCAATATACTCACGATCGCCAGTTTCATTCAGTGGGCCAGTTGCGTAACGCCGGACACCAAATAATTGCCTAAGAGTTTCCGATGGATTCTGACCAGGCTTTAAAGTATAAAGTAAGCCAGAGCAACGATCGTCCTTGCTAAGTGCTACACATATTACATTTAAACCATTCATCCTGCCTGTAGTTAGATAACGAAGAATCCCTTGCCTGTTAAATTCAGTAAAACGTTCAGAAACTTCTTGGCACCGTCTTGAAGGAGACCAACCATCTCCACTAAAAACATCAGATACCCATCTGATCATGGGAATTCTTTTTCCGCTGCTCATTATAGCAATTGTAGTCGGTATTCCATTTTGAGAGCTGCAGCTAAAGCTTTCAGCACCAGCAAGTGCATAATTCGGAAAGAATAAAATGAAAGAATAAGCAGCAAAATAAATAAAACTAAACCTGTTTAACATGAATTTCATTACCTAAAATCCATCAATTTGTGATTTTGTGGTTCCACCAGAAGCATTGATTCTCAACGCCGTACCATTGTCAACGCTCGTAAATTGAAGGGGCCTAGAAAGTCTTGAAAGATTTGCAGTGCCCTCTTTCTTAAACTTGACTGGAGATTCACGTTCTACAAACTCACGATAGGCTTGAATTCTACCGGGAATCTGAGGATTCGATGGATCAGCTTCTGCGTTTGGATCACGGCTGATGAACTCTAAGTATTTAATGCAACCTTTTGGATCACGACCCGCTCTTGTAAGATATATGAAAGCATCTTCATCGGCTTCTTTTTCAATTCTTGAAGATGTCTCGGCAATCCTTTTGTTTAACTCAGATTCTTTTTCTTGAATCATTTTTGCAGATGCTGAATCTGTACTATTATTTACCATACCTTGAATTCCACTAGTACTTACTCCAAGCACTCCTCCAACCAGGCCTAGACCCATTCCCCATCCGCGCTTACTACTTTCATTAGCTTTTAATTGGGTAACTACCTCATCTTGAATCTGCTTCTTTAGAGATGCTTTTTCAATTGGGCCAATAGCTTGATGCTTACGAATATGATGAGACATTTCCCTTCCAACCATGCACGCTATAGCGTCAGGATTACCAGAGAGCTGTTCAACCGCTGATTTAGGTACAATTATTAGATTGGCTTCGTCAGCAAAACCATTTAAAGCATATTTATCAGAAAGTTTAACCCTCCAGCTGGTAGATGCATTGTCATTTGCCCTACTCAATTTATCAATAATTCGATAAAGAACATAGTAGTCTTCGTTTAATTCTTTTTTTGCGCGGGCAAACTCTGGATTACTGTCCCGAGACTTCTGGGCATAAGAAAAAGGTGTTGCAAATGACAAGGTAAAAACACCAAGAGCAATAATGCCTAACGAGAGTTTGCGCACACAAATAATCCAGGGTACTACATTCTCTCATGCAATGGCAATTAAAGCAAAGAAATACTTGTGTCGCAACAAAAATATACAGAAATATGAAGGAAAATCCGCAGAATGAATAAAAGTCTGGGCATCCAGAATCTGCCTAAATATAGGGCATCAAATTCATGTTCTGCGTAATTCTCCCGAAACCATTAGCTTGAAAGTGTGAAGGAGATTTTGCAGCTCTTTTATGCTTTGTCCGGACTATAATATTAATTAAGCGATAGGAAAAAGAGTAAAGTGCAATTAATATGGATTGAATAATGCATTAATGGGAAGTTGTCTAATTTAATTTTTGAATGCTCCTCTCCGATGAATTTATGAGTTTAAATAGTAGAGTAGTTCTGATATAGGGAGAAAGCAGCTTATGAAAAGTCTGATTAATAAGATTACATTGGTCCCGGGCTAAAATTCCTAGATCTACTGAGTATAACTACTTGATAAGCGCAATACATATCTCAAGTAAAACTTAGATTATTAAAAAAATATATAGCTTATGTCTTTGGTTTTGTTGCATGATTTGGGCACTAAGATTCTAAATATATTTAGTAATAATTTCGTGTAAATGCTAAAAAAGGAAAATAGCCTGATACTTCTTCTCGCTAGGTTTTCTAAGTAAAGCGAGATATCTGAACAGAACAATAGAGGAGAACGTATTAATTTATTGGTCATATTAAAGTGTATCAAATGCTATGCCTTGTACCATTTTCCAACGGCTATGCTGACGTCATCACCACTCCCTTCATTGGTTATACGATCAAGCGAAGATGGCAAGTCAACGAATTCATCATCTGGATATGGAGATAGTGATGCACTCGCTAAATAGCCAGCTAGTGTGAAATAGTCAGCATCAGTTGAGCAAGACTTACGAATACCATCGGTACTCAATACTAATTTGAATGGCAAGTCAGCAGAATGCAGAGAATAAATACCAGCTCGACTTGTAAAAATTTTAATAGATTCACCCTTGCATAGGCTAAAAGTCGATTCGCCAACAGCAGCAACATCATTCTCTTCGCTAACCAATCGATTTGAACCATCTTCTGGAATAAGTACTAAGTCCCAGTCACCTACGCCAGTATGACCCCACCAATAGGGAGTCATAATAACCAGGCCAATTGTCGTTCCATAAGTCTCAGCATTAAACTCAATCACATCGCGGTAATGAAATTTATGCCAATGCAGCTCTATGGCAGTTAGCCATTTACTATAGATAACAGCAGGTAAATCAACTGCTAACCAATTCTGACACGCATCAATCTTAGATAAAAACCGAGAATCTTGGTGCGAAATAAAACTTTCAATAGCCTCAATAGCACTCTCGCAGGCTAGTCGACTGCCCTCATGACTAAGCCAATAACGCTGACCACCATGACCATCTGCTACACCCATTACCATCACTGGTATTTGATCGCAGCTGCTAATCATGCGACTTATTGAGAAATCCTGGCATGCCTTAGCCTTACGGAGATGTGCTGCGCCTGTGCGAGTGCAGCAAAGGGGACGTGCCCATTCGTAGATCACCACACTACAGATCCCATATCACTTCCAGAAGCCATCACCGTAGGAGGTAGATCTGGCAATGGAATGTTGCTTATCTGGTGTACTCCAGCCTGTCGGGTCGCAGGCATCGATGCTGCACTAACAACTGCTGTGGAAGCCCACTGAATGTATTGCGCTAAAGAGGTTGAATTACTCGCTTGTAGAGGACTTCGTGGAGATCTATATGAACTACGCAATGGAAACTGACCGCTAGCACCAGGAACCTCTTCAAGTGGAAATTCATTATTCAAATTAGACCCAATAAACTGTTGTAGTACATCGAGGTCAGCATCATGGCCCATGGCAATAGCAAGTTTTACAGCTTTCTGTGCCCAGGGTTCCCTCATTAGTATTTTAAGTCCACCAGTAAAATCATCAGTTGGTTGCCCGTCAGAAATTAGAACAATCACAGGCGGTAATGCTCGTTCCTCCATTGGTGGCGTTCGTAATTCCTTAGCAACAAGTTCTAGTGCTTCACCCATAGCAGTAGTACCACCTGCTTTGAGATCTATCCATTGCAACTGATCCACTGGAGTCGGTTGAGCGATATGCCAATTAGCTCGATCAGCAAAGCTCACCGCTCTTACAAGAACTCTGGCTTCAGGATTATGCCGAGCTACTTCACTCATACCAGGCAATGACTGTCTAATTGCCTGATTAAGTGACTGCATCTTGCCATGCGCATCCATTGATCCCGAACAATCGCACAGGTAGAAAAAATGAAGAGAACGGTTGGAAAGTTTAACGTTTGGGAAGGCCATTTGAAACAAACTAGTGGATTAGCTCGACTTGGCCCTCTGGAGTATAGAGGCGTTGAACTAAAGAAAGGTTACAGCTTTTGCTTGGTTCAACCTCAACTCTATTGCCATTAGTCAGCTCGGCTATCCAAGTATGAGTTGAGAGATTTTTGATTCCAACAATTGCGGGGTCAAAGGGATGGGCGCAGATGAGGCCATAAGGATGGTCAATTTTTATGTCAACTGTAGGATTCATATGATGAACCTGAAGCTCATTATTTGCATGAGCTGCAACAGTGGCAGCTGCCATTCGAAGCCGCACCCCCGATTTCAAGGTCGTGCCGCAAGACCAACATTGGCAAATACTGTCATGGCTGATGAAGTTCTCCTGCTGACAACTGGAGCAAAGCTGCCGCTGGTTAAGTACTTCAGATAGAGCCTGTTTCCATTGACCTGTAAGTGCACGACGCTCGGGACGCTTCATGCCATCGCAAAAGGTTTGCATGAATAATTTCTTAAGAAAATCAGGATAAATTGGCCAGGTAGTTAATACAGCACTGTGCTCATTTGGATTTGGTCTATTTCGCTGGTCAAGAGGATCAAATATATAGACAGGATCCTCTCCGTACATGCGTCGACGAGCAGGCTCATCAAGGCATCTGATTTGAAGTTCCATCTCACCCTTAAGTGGATCGTGCCTTGTAAGCAACCGAAATATCAATACTGCCAAGGAAAATAAATCACTATTACTACTAGGCTTTGATCTCAGCATAATGATCTCTGGCGCCATAAATCCTGGCGTCCCTAGAACACTACCCAATTCTCGGCCATCAATATCGACATTATCATTATCACAAATCAATACGCGTCCATTATGTGGATCCATGAATAGATTGCCAATTGAAATATCTTTATAGCAACGCCCCTTAAGATGAAGCTGGTGAAATGCGTCAGCCAAGTAAAAACAAGTCTTTACAACGTTCTGAATACTTATATCAACATGACCACCAGTATGCTCATGGGCTCCAACAAAGCCTGGAGGGCGTAAGGGCATCATATAACCAAAGCTTTGATCCCTGAGCCTGAGACTAGCAGAAGCTTCTGGACTAGTGCGGAGAAGTGCAATTGGCCAAAGAAAGCTACTATTTGGGGCCGTGGCAAGAATACTTTCTGATAACCTTTGCTCTAGATGAGAATCACGCTCAATACATGAAGGATAGTACCACTTTATAGCAACTCGATCATCACCATAATCTGCTTCATATACTTGGCCTTGTGTGCCACTACCCAATCCACGAACAACAGTTATGGCCTGAGACATCCCCTCAAAATGAATGGGAGAGCCAGACGGTAGAATCCAGTTCATACGGTTAGTGAATAGGCTTACTTATACAGGTACTACTATAACAGATTAAAAAATTTAATTAGTATCTTAATAGGGTTGACCATTATTCGACGCAATAGTCATCTCCAGTGATTCAGGTTAGACAGTGCGCAGATCTACAGGAAAGGCTGTTTATGGGCAATAATTTGGAAAAGAGCAAAAATTAATAAGAATCAATAGTTAAGCCCGTGGCAATTCAGGATTCACACGCAGCAATTGGCGTTTAAGGGATTACCTGGTATTTCTAAACTGGAAATACATAAAACCATATGCTGCCAACAGCGCTTACATGATTCCGAAAAATGAGTATGAATTAATAAAAGCTGTGTCTTTGGGCCCGATTTTAAATGTTAATCGTAATATAAAATTTTCAAAATTATAATATTTAGATCTGGATTTTTATACTAGTATGTGATTATGGTATATAAATAATTGATGAAATCTAGTAATATTAAATTTATCCATTCAATTTGATATGTAGTAAAATATAAAATTTGCTACTCTTGTTGCATTCCAGCAAAAGGAAGCTCAACCGGCTTTGACGTTTCCTTTAATTGATCAATGAATTTTTTTAATGGTACATCACTAAAAGTGTCGAGCGGCAACAATAATATGGAGGCAATGCAGCGCTTAACCACTAGTTCGCTATCATCACCAAATTTACCCTGAATCATCTCTTTGATTACCCCCAAAGCCCTGCCTGAAGTGTCTGCTTGATTAATCAAGCAGCTTGCAATTGGCTTGGAAATAGTTTTACATACTTTGGCCATAGGCTTTATCAATTCAGGCTCCACACCGGAGATAAGTTTAGTGCACTCCTGCTGCAGAGAACTTTCGAGTCGTGGTGCGAGCAGCAACAATAGAGGCTTCAGGATACTTGCTTCAGCTCGGGAGGGTATTAATCCAGAAAGAGCTAAGAAGTTGGCCATTGTAAACAACAAAATTTTTTTCATGTTGTAGTAAGTAATAAGCGAAATGTTGAAGAGGTTAGTGATGCTTTTTCTACTTTAGCTCCTCCTTAGCCATAGATAGAGGCGGTGAATATGTATGAGTATTTTCATTTTACATCTCAACTGAGAACCATGGTTTTGAAATATACTCAGCGAGTACTTTACCACTTATTTTGAAATTTCCAACCAAGCAAACACAAAAAGTTCTTGCAGAGACGCGTGTATCGTTCTTAAAGAAAAAACGAATACATACTGAGTTAAACTTGTATTTGTCAGGAAGTTATATACCCGCCCAGCATGGACTATTCTTGGACTTGATATCGCCAAGAAGACAGGCAACAACCTAGGATGATTGCCTATCATGAATCTAAGGAGTGGAAGAATATTCGCGACATACTATCTATTATGTTTCAAGAAGAGCAATGCAAGAAGTGTCGATAGCAAGAATACAAAAGCTTGGGCAAGTAAAACTAAAAATGAGGTATTTAAATTTGCTATCGTAGCATTATATGCATCTGATCCCGGTAGCTTTATTGCACCTGGAATCAGGGAAATAACATCTGAATAAATACCTGCCGCCCGCATTGACCATCTACTTGTAATCAAGGGATAAATAAAATCAGTTGAATCTTTAAGTAAAAATAAAACCCCTCCAAAAATTAATTGTGGAATTAGTAATAAGGGAGCAGCGCTTGCTGCTTGTTGGCTTGTGCCAACAAGGCTTGATACAAGTAGGGCTTGTGATCCAACAGTTATCAAAGTACAGAAGCAAACAAATGCTATTGCTAGTGGCCAAGGTAGAAATGTACTTTGAGGTGTGTCAAAGCATAAATTTAGAGTTAAAAGAATTAGAATGGACTGAACAAGTGCTTGAATTAGCAGTATGACAGCTTTAGAGCTTAAGTAGGCTTCAGGTAATAAGTTAAATGACCGCTCACGACAAAAAATACCACGCTCTTTTACCAACACTTGCAACGATGAAGACAAACCAACCCAGACAGTTGAACATATAATAACAAATAATATTCGTAAAGCATCAAGATATATTTGTTCTGTTGTGTTTTGGTGACCAACAAAAATTTCTCGATTGCTTGAAGCAAAGGATATCATTAAAATGGCTAATGGTGCTGTAAGAGAATTTAATATTAGTGAGGTTTTGTCTCGAATGCCTAGAATTAAATCGCGATGCAAAATAACAAAGAATTGATAAAATGCTTTTGAAAAACGACCGATAAATGGTAAATGTAGCCCCGAAGGGGTATGTGTTGTGTTGTCACCCACGTCGACGCAGGGAAGCTGCTTGAGTATTAATGGACGATAAGTTTCTGCAATTTTTTTGATAGCCTTAGAGTCTTGCTCAAGGAATTGATAAATATCAGAAAAATCTCCGGCAACACCGAAGTGATTTAAGCAATCCCTTGGTGGGCCTGCATAACATAGATAACCACCTCTTCCAAGAAAGACCACTTGGTCACATAGCGTAACATTGTTAGTAGCATGGGTTACAAGGGCAACTGTGCGGCCTGAATCTGCAAGAACACGGAGTAATTGCATCATGCGCTTATCTAAGCCCGGATCAAGTCCAGAAGTAGGTTCATCTAGGAAAAGAATCCGAGGATCTGCAATAAGTTCTACTCCGATACTGACACGCTTTCGCTGACCACCACTAAGGTTTTTGACAAGTGCTTTTCGCCGATGCCCAATATCAAGCTCCTCTAATACTCTTTCTACTGCATCATTCTGTTGCTCTTTATCGGGAAGCTTTAATCTTGCGGAATATTTTAGAACTTCTTCCACTGATAAATCAAGATGGACGATGTCATCCTGCGGTACAAATCCTATTTCCTGTTTAATAGATTCATATCCATTGCGCAATTCAATGCCATTAATAAGAATTGAGCCGCTATAGCCCATATTTTGGCCTACCATTGTTGTAAGTAGACTTGACTTGCCAGCACCGCTTCCGCCAACCAAGGCAACAAGTTGGCCAGGCTCAATTGAGATATTTGTATCACTAATTCTACCTTTAAGCTTAAGTCCGCGTACGTCAATTCTATAGTTTTTCCCCTGAGTCTGACGAGAAAGACTTTCGTTTAGCCAATTAAAAATAGCTGTCCCAACCTTAATCTGATCTCCATTTTTTAATTCTACAACTCTGTTTACATTCTTGTCATTGACAAACACTCCGTTTGTACTGTGATCAGTAAGTATATACTTTCTCCCTGATTTTTTGATTGAGCAATGAAGCCTTGAAATAGTTGGTCCGTCAACCACCACGTCACATGTAAGTGAACGCCCAACACTTAGTTCAGTGTTATTTAGCTTCCATGTTCCATTTTTAAGGGCTATTAAAGATGGAGTGGCTAACTCTGTATCAATAACGAGTAAGCGTATGGCGTCACGATCAGTGGATCCAATTTTAACTTCATCCCCAGGCTTCATTGATGTCCAGTTATCAGCTGGCACAAATGAATTTTTAAGTTGAGTTCCGTTTTTACTTTTTTTTCCGGCAGAACCATCTTTTATTGAAAGATCTCCATTTGCTTCTAGTTTCAACTCAAAATGAAGTGACGACATTACTCTCCATTCTGATGGCAAAACAATATCAGCATGATTAGATCTACCAATACGTGTAATACCCTGATTAATTTGATGCTGCTGTTCTTGCAGATCTTTCTGTGCCTTGATGATTAGAGTCATGATTGATCAACAACTCAATTTTTTATAAACAATCATAGTTTGTTCAAGAAATCTAATCCTTTTTTCAAAATCTTATCAATTTGCTCTGGAGCGGCTTCAATGATTTTGTCGATATTTCTTGGTGCATCATCTATCATTCTTCTCCAGTTTACATCTTTTGATGATGCACAGCTTGATAGGCTGCCAGATTTATAACCATGGCTAAATGCTACCCCACGCAATTCAGGTGTTCCATGCCAGGACCTCTCTTGTACGGAATAGTCACCAATGCTCATAAGAAAATTACGCGATTTTTCAAATTGGCCTGTAGTTAACTTAAAGGGTGTTGCCTCTCTCATGTATACTCCGGCAATGCAATCTGCCTGAAGCTCATCAAAAACTACTGACCATACAAGATCTTGAGAAAATCCAGTAAGCGCATGTTGATGTCCATGTGCATATTCATGTGCAACTAAAGTAGCAATAGCCTCTAGACCATATTTCCTTTCAACAAGATCGAGATTTTTTTGTGAAATAAGAATCGTATTATCATTTCGACAATAATATGCTTCCCAGTCTCCATTATTGCTGCTTTTGCCGCATGCTGTAGGGGTACCAGCTGCAGCTGGTACCACAAGTGGTACTTTTCTCACTGATGGATCGTATATTTTAATCAGTGCTTCACTAGCTCTTGCGACTCCAACAGCTGTTTGGGTCTGTGCATGTGCGGTCTGCCAACCAGCTGAGGAAAACACCCCAACAGCAACTAAGCCAGCCAATCGAGAATGCCAGCCTTTCTTCCTACTTGATATAAGTCGCATGCCAGTTGGATGATGTGAATTTACATTAATATTACCGCAGAAATGAATTTTTGCTTGAAATAAAATCTTAATATCCTTTTTAGATAGATTCCGTAATCATATTTTTGTTGCAAACTGTGATGATCATGCATTCTTGTTCTACCAGCCTTGGCGACTTCGGATACCATTGCTCGAGGTCGACAACAATTAAGAGCCCTTCAACATTGTCTTCCCACTAATGTCATCTACAAGTAGTCGGCAACAATATCTAGAAGATGCTTGTTTAGGCAAAAAGTTGCAGGATTATGTTTCTGGCTGCATTCCCATTGACATTAGTAAGGCTCTAAATATTTTGCAAGATTTAATGGGGAACGATCCATCACTCCTTCCTGCAGTAAGACTTATTAGTAGTCAGCCAATTTTTCTTCAGTTCTTAAATACCCAGAAAGGATCTTTTAAGCCGACTCAGATTGATGCTATTCTCCAAGAAGCTTCATTAATGCTTGCTCCTTCGATTATAGAACGTCTTAAATGGTTTCTCGAGGGTTTTGCCGGACTCACAAGAACGGCTTCAGTTCTTCCCATTAGACCGAACCAACGATATGAATCTAGTGTGAACGAACCCATAACTGTTATTGCGGAATCAACATTGTATTCGCCTGCTCCTGCAAATGCAAATCGAATAGCCAATCTACATTTTTACTGGCAGATTCTAGTTGCTGTTCTTGTAATTATTTTATTATTAGGGCTTTTTCGTTCTCCGCTGATGTGTAAATTGTTGAATACTTGTTCTACAGTAGAAAAAATCATTGATACTAAAAAATCGGTTGATAATGATAAAAATTTGCGACCCAAGCCGTCAACTGTTAAACACAAAACCCCTGAAAAACCCCATTCAAAGCCCCCTAAAGTTCAAACACCTAAGGCTGAACCAGCCATACCTTATCAATCTCCAAAGAACAGTTCTCCACCGATTCCAGAACCATACGTTCAGCCTTCAACACCATCTGCCCAACCTGGGCCAGCTTTAAGACCTGAACCTCTATGGTAACTCAATGATGTCAAGGATATTTTTAATTAATCCCCTCAACTCATTAGTGCTTTTTCACATGTATAGACAGATAAGTGTTATGTTCATTTTGCATTTTGCAGTAAGTATTTCTACAGTATTTTATGCCGGAGCTAGAGCAATTTCTGCTGAGCAAAACAATCGCTTTGATATCAACGATATCAGAAGGTTGCTTACTATACGCATTTATATAGATAAGCGACCTGTTGGATCTGGAATAATATTAACCAAGACGGCAAACAACTATTGGATTGCTACAAATCGTCATGTTGTCCAGTCTAATAAAACCGCCTGCATTCAAACATACGAAGGCTTAAGGCATGGTGCAACCGTCTTCGATAGCATTAACACAAGAAATGCTGACATCGTGTTTTTACGTTTTAATTCTAAAATGAAGTATCCAGTTCCCGAGGGATTGCTAGCAACGCGGCGATATCCATTGATCCCCAGAAAAATTATAGCTACTGGTTTTCCAATAGGCATGGATTCTACTGACTCAATGTATACTGAGCGCCGAGGAGTAACTGTTCCACTACTTTCAACTCCTATTCAGGATGGCCTTCAATTAACATATACTAGTAATATTGAGAAGGGAATGAGTGGCGGTCCTGTCTTTTATGCAGACAATCAATTAGCCGGTATTAATAGTTTGCATTCTGATCCGCTATGGGATGTAGATTATAAAGACGCAACCGGGAAGACAATTTCTCCATTATTAGCAGAAGCATTAAAAAGAGTTGCTATTGGAGTTCCGGTCTCAGTTATATCTAACGGTCTTGCAGGACTTCCAATTGTCACTGCCCTACCTCCCCTGGGCTGCAAGTAGATTATTTTCTGTTTCAAAGGCATAGCTTCATCCCGCCGCTAGTTTTGTATACATGTATCGAAAGACTTTGATGTTCGTATTGGTAATTTCCATGCACATATTTGTGTATCCACATAATGTGGCACACTTTGAATACTTCGGGTAGGGTCTGGTAATATGATTCAGTATCCTCGCTAAAGTACCATGGATCAAAGGGTAAGAATAAGTCTAATCCCAGCAGCTGCCATTATTATAAGCGTAGCTGTTGTTCCTGGCCCAAGCTATTCTGGTGCTAATCGTTTTTTTTGTGGATTAAGCGGTGGTGTTCCTTCTACCTTGGCCAGTACAAATGAAGGAAAGATAGTTAGTGTTATTCGTTGGACGTCTAGGGTGTTTGATGATGCAGGCTGGAATCCTGAACATCGATGCCAGGAGGTTTCAAGTAGATTTGAAAGCCTGCGCCAACAGGGAAGGCTAAAATATCTTACTACTGGCCGTATTAATGGCCAGCCAGTTATTTGCAGTTCTATTGCAAATGGTGGGGCCTGTGATGGCTTGCTTTATACTCTTAAACCTAACCAAGACCCTACCCATACCTTGCAAAAATTATTGGATGTGAGGGTTAAGGCAACTGGTCCGCTTAACGAAACCAATTCTCGTCTTTACGTAAGTATTGACGAAATCCTGCAAACTACTACTAATAATGAAAATCAAATAATTCCATCTTCTCCATTGAAGCCGACATCTTCGGGCCTCTGGTAGATTTGCGAAATCTAGCCTCTTTAAACTAATTTTATTTTGGATATTTATATTTCTGTTTATTTAATGGGTTTTCATGTTGATTGACTATTTTTATTCATGAACTGATGCAAGCCTCTCGGCCCGTTCTGGCAGACAGCGTTGTTGTTTTTGTATGATCACTATTATTTCAACCTATTGGTAAATCGGAAAGTATAATTGTAGCCTCCAGTTATATTTAAGTAATAACAATTGGGATCGATAGAGCTACCCAGGGCTGGGGTGTATTTTAGGGTTCTATGGTTATTGTTTTACATGCTTGTGCTTATGCGTAGTTAATGTTAGATATATTTTAAGTAGTTTTCCCGCTGATTGAGTATTTCATGATTCCTGTCAGTTTACATCTGGTAGTGAGAAGTCAGTAAAAGATTTGCGTTGCATTTAAGTCCCTGTTTTTCATCCTTTTTCGACTTCAGATTTCACTGGCTGTGTTTGTTGGTTTATGACTACACCATCTGCACCTGGGAATCTCATCAGTCTTCGTTCATGCAAGGTCTCAGAGTTGCCAACAGGATCAAGTCTCCCACGTAGCTGATACGCCTTGTACTTAGAATCACCCCTACACTAATCATTATGCTTTAATCCAGCCCAGGTCTTGCCAACAGAACTAATTGGCTTTCTGTTGCTCATGAATCAAGCAGAATTGAATGGGCGGCGGGTGAAGAGCAATGCTCTGGGGCGCCTAATATTGAGAACGCTTATAAGGAATATTGATGCGCCGCCTGCCTGCGTTGGTTGCCGCCCTGCTACTAACTACCGCGCAACCAGTGCTGCTTGGCACAGCGTTCTCTGCAGGGGATCTATTGGTTTTCCATGCGCCAGCCCAAGCACAGAGCTCAGAGGCAGTAGCAAAGGCAGCTCAAGCAATCACGGTGCGGATAGAAGGCGCCACGCAGGGTTCAGGTGTTCTGGTGAAGCGAGAAGGCAATCGCTACACGGTGCTGACGGCTTGGCACGTGGTGAGCGGGCAAAGACCTGGGGAAGAGCTGGATATCTTTACACCTGATGGGCAGCGGCACAAGGTTGAGCAAGGAAGCATCAAGCGATTGGGTGAGGTGGATATGGCTGTTCTTAACTTCTCAAGTTCGAACTCTTATGAGTTGGCAAGGGTTGGAGATATCAAGAGTGTCTCAATGGGAAATCAAGTGTGGGTATCTGGATTTCCATTGCCCAGCTCAGCAATACCTACACGGCTTCTGAGATTTATAAAAGGTGACGTGATTGCTAATGCAACCGTTGCGATACCAGATGGAT
>Ga0247843_1006274_pt1 | contig 15670 bp, 18 predicted proteins | sample LaCruzMarch2017__FD_192420 | JGI IMG/M metagenome (GOLD analysis project Ga0247843, IMG submission 192420) | Freshwater microbial communities from meromictic Lake La Cruz, Castile-La Mancha, Spain - LaCruzMarch2017_8m | ecosystem: Environmental > Aquatic > Freshwater > Lake | place: Spain... | reverse complement strand
CAAGGAAGGTTTCGATGCCGTCAATGCCGGTGGCTTCGGCGATTGGAGCCGGGCCGGCCTGCCCGTGCGGGAGCCGTAAAGGTTTTCGCGGCGGTCTATGGCCGCTGCGACAAGCTTTCAAGGCTCGGAACAGCGGCTGCCGCGCCGGGTTCCGGTGGCGGTTCAAGTTGGCGGTAAAAGCGGAGCGCCTCGATCGGGCTGCCGAACTCGGAGAGGAAATAGAGTCCGTCCTGGTAGCGTCCGCCAGGGTCGCGGATGAGATATTCGTGGCCTTGTTTGCCCACGATGACCACAAAGTGGGTGATGCCGTTGGGGTAGCGCAGGCGCACGATCACCGGGTTGCTCCTCACGAGATTCCAGTCGATAAGGAAGTGGGAAGCGTCGTCCTCGTAAATGTGTTCGGCCACACCGGGGGGGAAATCGGCGGCTTTTTCCCAGTAGAGCCATCCCTGCCGGGTGAACCCGCCGTTACCCTGCAGGAATCGGTTCAGGGTCCCCGGATCCACCGCCGCCCCGTAAGAGGCGAGGACCATAGCGGCCGCCGCCACCGCACATCCCTCCGCACCCACTGTCGTCGCCCCACCGGCCAGCCGGCTTTCGCCCCAGCGTGGATCGGCCTGGGCGAAGTGCGGCACGTCGTTCAGGATGGTGAATGGGAAATACAGCCCGCCACTCGGGGCGAGCGGTCGGGCTGTTGCCGTCCATCTTTCGGCCCACCGCCATGCCGCGTAGGCGCCGGCGGACAGCACGGTGACGAGGAGGAGAGTGACCACCGTGGGGTAAAGACGCACAATGCTGAAGAGACGCGAAATCACGTCGGAGCCCAATCATTTTCCAGAATCAACCAACGCAGAGGCACCTCGGGTGCTTGAGCCGCAGCCTGGTTTTGGTTTGGTGGTGGCCGAGAGAGAGGGGGGCAAACCAAGGAACGCAAAAATTGGTGGCGATCGGCGAAGGCCAGAGAGTCTTGGACCAGGGGGTGGCTGCCATGGAGGCTATTGCCTTAAATGATGGTTTGGACTAATAACCGCTCCCGATGAGCGCAAACTCTTCCGATTACACGGTTCTGGACACCGCCCAGCGCGACCGTCTGTTACGTCGTTTGGTCGGCTGCTTCGCGGTGGCCGCTTTCCTCGCCCTCGGCATGGCGATTGCCACGTCGGCCTGGCAGCAGTCCGGCGGTGACATGGACCCGGTGTCTTTGGCCCAAGACCTGCCGCGTTAGGACTTTTCCGCGCAGATCCGGCGGTGAGGGTTCGTCGCCGTGGCCCGGCCTTGCCCGCTCCGGGGGCATCGGCTACCTTGAAGGGCGTTTTATGAGCAAAGAAGAGAAGTTCAAAGTGGCAGTGTTGGCGGGGGACGGGATCGGGCCGGAGGTGATGGCGGAAGCGCTCCGCGTTCTGGCTGCGGTGGCGGCCAAGTTTTCCATTCCTTACCAACTCCGCGAGGAGCGGGTGGGGGGAGCGGCCATCGATGTGGATGGAGTGGCCTTGCCCGACCAGACGTTGCAAACCTGCAAGGAATCCGACGCCATTTTGTTCGGTTCGGTCGGCGGTCCGAAATGGGAATCCCTGCCGCCCAACCAGCAACCGGAACGTGCGGCCCTGCTGGCCCTGCGCAAAACCTTTGCCCTTTACGCCAACTTGCGTCCGGCCGTTTGCCTGCCGGAATTGACCCATGCCTCGCCGGTGCGCGAGTCGATCGTGCAGGGTGGGTTTGATGTCATTTTTGTCCGGGAGCTGACCGGCGGGCTTTATTTCGGCGAACCGAAATATATGAAGCACGAGAGCGGCGAGTGGTTCGCGGTCGACACGATGATTTATTGGGAGAGCGAGATCGAGCGCATCGCCCACGTCGCCTTCCAAACCGCGATGAAGCGCAATCGTCATGTCACTTCAATCGACAAGGCCAATGTCTTGCAGAACGGAATTCTCTGGCGCCAAACGGTCGACCGCGTGGCCAACGAGTATCCGGAAGTCAAATTACGCCACCTCTACGTGGACAATGCCGCTATGCAACTCATCCGCAACCCGAAGGGCTTCGACGTCATTCTTGCGGAAAACCTTTTCGGCGACATCCTGAGTGATGAGTTGGCTATGATTGCCGGTTCACTCGGCATGCTGCCCAGTGCCAGCCTCGGAATTTCCAAGGGCAACGGCCGCTACTTCGGCATGTACGAGCCGAGCGGCGGCACCGCCCCGGATATCGCCGGCATGGGCATCGCCAACCCCATCGCGCAGATCCTTTCCGCCGCCATGATGCTCCGCTATTCCGCCGGACGCGAAGACGCGGCGTCTTCGATTGAAGCAGCCGTGCAGCGCGTCATCCGTGTCGGGCTACGCACGAAAGACATTCATACCGAGGGCACGCAACTGGTTGGCACCGCGGAGATGGGCAAGGCCATCGCCGAAGCACTGTGACGGCGCGAAGTTCTTGGCTTGGCGCGGTTTTTGCCCGCACTATTTGTTGTCCGTGAACTTCCGCAAACAGGCCGTGCCCGAGCCCGGCGCGTTTCAGATCGCGCCGATGGTGGACATTGTCTTCCTTCTGCTCATCTTTTTTCTAGTCACATGGAATTTCGCGCGTTACGAGACCGAACTGGACGTCAAGGTGCCCACGGCGAAGGAAGGTAAGGAGTCGCGGCGTGCCGTGGGTGAAGTCATCATCAATGTCAAAGCCGACGGCACGATCATGATGAACCGCCGCGAAATTTCGGCGGAGGAATTGACTGCCACCTTGCGAAAAATTTCCGAGCTTTATCCAGACCAGGCGGTGGTCCTCCGCGGCGACCAATCAACCGACTACCGTCACATCGTGGCGGTGCTCGACGTTTGCCGCACGGCCAACATTTGGAATGTGGCCTTTGCCACTGGTCGACCTGAGTCATGACGCGCTTCTTCGTCTTTTTTCTGCTCTTTCCCCTTTTGCTTTGCGCACAGGAGATCGTCGAGGTGCGCGTCGCCGAGCCTGTCACCAGTGAGGCCGCACCCGAGGTGCGCCGCGCGGAGCCCGTGGTGCCTGCCGGCTCGGCGAGCGCCATACCGGAGGTTGATGCAACGGATGGTACCGGGGCCATCCGCGCGGCGCCTTCCAATCTGGCGAACGACCCGGCTCGGCGCACTTTCGAGCAGGCCAACGCTTTCTACGGCCAGAAGATGTACGATCTCGCCGTGCCCAAATATCAGGAGTTCCTCGCCATGGCCCCGCGCGGCATCGACCGACAAGCCGGGCTGTTCCGGCTCGGCGAATGCTTGCGCGCCGCGAAGCGAAATGCCGACTCCGCCGCGGCCTACCGTCAGTTGCTCTCGGAGTTCAACAGCGGCGAATTTCTCGGTCCGGCCGCCTACCGCCTTGGCGAAATACAGTTCGGCGCGCGCGATTTCGATGGTGCCGCCTCCTCCTTCCGCCTGGCCACGCACCATGTGCGCGACGCCAAGTTGCGGCTGGCCGCGAAGTTTTTCGAGGGACGGGCTTTGGAGGCAGCCGGCCGCACGGCCGAGGCGCTCTCCGCTTACCGTGAGGTGGCCGCGCAGAAAGAGAACAACCCTTACCGCGAGCGCGCCTTATTCGATCTGGCCGAGGCCGACGCCCGCGCCGGTTTGACGGATAGCGCGTTGCGCCAGTGGCGTGGTCTGGCCGAGACGGCGCAGAACCCGGTTGTCCGGACCAGTGCGGCGGTCAAAGCCGGCCTGCTCGCCATTGACCAACGCGACTTTGAGGCGGCGCGGCCTTTGCTCGAGATGGCAGCCGCCAATCAAGAGCTGGCCAATTGGCGCGCGGCGGCGCAAGCCGGTTTGGTGCGTCTGGAATACGAAGCGGAGAATTATCCCGCGGCTGCGGAGTCGGCCGATAAAATCCTTCCCCTGCTCCCCCCCGAGACGCAGCCGGATGTACTGCTCCTTGCGGCCAATGCCCGCCGGCAAATGGGTGAACAGGAGCGCGCGCTTGCCCTTTACGACCGCCTTGTCGTGAACCACCCCGGATCCAACGCGGCACGCGATGCGGGCTTCCACCGTCTGGTTAGTCTCGTGGCGCAGCAGGACCCTCGTTCCCTCGCGCAAATCGAGGCTTTCCTGCAATCGTCGTCGTCGGAGGACCAGCAGGCCAAAGCAGAACTTCTCAAGGCCGAGCTGCTTTTTGGTCAAGACCGCTTTGCCGAAGCGGCCGAACTCTACGGCAAGGCATCCACCGCTCGTGGCACGGGACGCTACCGCGCCGATGCGCTCTACCGGCTTGCCTGGTGCCAACTGCAGGCCAAGCGTTACGACGATGCGGTGGAAGTGCTTACCCGTTTTCTCCTGCAATACCCACGCCATCCGCTCGCCGGTTCAGCCTATGCTCAGCGCGCGGTGGCGCAGCTGGAAACCGGCGACCAGATCGCAGCTTTGGCCGACTTTGAAGCGGTGATCGACCGCTACCGCGATGCGAGGGAGCGGGAAGATGCCATGACGCAGCGCGCCCTTCTCCTCGGCAACATGCAACGTCCGGCGGACATGGCGGCGGGCTTTGAGCGGCTCCTCGCCGAATATCCCGAGACCAAAGCAGCCGCGCAGGCGCATTTCTGGATCGGTTACGCCGCGTCCGATGCCGGCCGCCATGAGGAGTCCATTGCACCGCTGGAGAAAGCGCGCGCTTTGGATCCCGGGAAATACGGCGAACGTGCCACGTTGCGCCTGATGCTCAGCCATTACCAGATGCAGGACCGCGAAGCGACAGGACGAGAAGCCAAAACCCTCGGCCCGGAGAAGGCCCCGGCCGAAGTACGCGAGTGGTTGGGGCTGTCGGCGCTGGAGGCAAACGACTACGCCGCTGCGGCGGAGTTTCTCGCCCCGCTCGCGGCCGGCGATGGGGCGTCACCCGAATTGCGCATGTCCTTAGCCCGCGCCCAACTCGGGGCCGGACAAAACGAGGCGGCTCGCGCCACGCTCGACGAACTCCTGCCCAAGACCCATGAGCCCCGTCTCAAGGCCCGCGCCCATCTTCTCATGGCCGATGTCCTCATCGCCTTGCGTGACGGGGCGGCGGCCAAGGCCCAGGCCGAGGAGGCGCAGCGCCTGCAACCCGAGGGCCGGTTCAACGCCGAGGCACGGCTGGCCAACGGGCGTGCTTTGTTTGCGCAGGATAAATTCGACGATGCCGCGCGGGCCTTCATGGCTGTCGCCCTTCTCTACGACGAAAAAGATCTCACCCCGCAGGCGCTGGTCTTGGCCGAGCAGGCCTACCGGCGCGCTGACAACACGGCCGATGCCGATCGCGCGCGCGAGGAGTTGCAGCGGCGCTATCCGGATTTCAAGCCGCCCGCCTCTTCCTGATCATGCCTCTCAAATTGCCGGCGGGAGACTTCCACGCGTTCATCTTCGATTGCGACGGCACGTTGGCGGACAACATGCATTTGCATTACGAAGCATGGCGCCGGGCGATGGAGGATGTCGGCGGATCTTATCCGGAAGAGCTTTTCTACGAATGGGGCGGTGTTCCCACCGCGGAGATCGTGCGCCGGCTCAATGCGAAGTTCGGGCTAGGCATGGCGATCGAGGATGTGGTCCAGCGCAAGGAACTTTACTACCGCGATTCCATCCCGCAGGTCGAACCGAAGCACGATGTCGTGGCCCTCGCGCGGGAATTTCACGGAAAAGTGCCGCTTGCCGTGGCGTCCGGCGGCCACCGCGATCTGGTCGAGCGAACCTTGCAGGCATTGGATATTCGCGGGCTTTTTCAAGAGGTCATTGCCGCCGAGGACTACAACCGCGGTAAACCGTTCCCCGATCCCTTCCTCACTGCGGCTGCCCGCCTCGATCTCGCCCCGGAAACGTGCCTTGTTTTTGAGGATACCGCCACGGGGACGGAAGCAGCCCGTGCGGCCGGGATGGCCTGGGTGCTGGTGTGATGAGCTGCAGCGGGTTAGACTTAGGCTCATGACAACCACCGTTGGAAAAACACATCTCACCGACAGCCTCAATCAGGTGCTGGCCGATACTTATGCCCTCATGTCGCTCACTCATCTGGCCCACTGGAATGTGGAGGGGCAGGGCTTTTTTGCCCTGCACACCGCGTTCCAGGCGCAATACGAGGAGATGTTCGCCGCCGTTGACGAGATCGCCGAACGCATCCGCGCCCTCGACGCCTACGCCATCGGCGGACTCGCCGCTTTGGCCGACACTGCGAAACTGAAAGAGTTCGCCGCTCCGCTTTCACAGGAAAGCTATGTGAAGCATCTCATGACCGGCCATGAAAAGGTGGTGGCCGATGCCGCAAAAGCGCGCGCGGTCGCCGGCGAGGTGAATGATCCGGAAAGCGAGGACCTCATGATCCAGCGCATCACGACGCATGAGAAAGCTCTGTGGATGCTACGGAGCTTTCTGAAGTAAAGCCGGTGGCGGGTCGGGGAATCCCTTTCGCGATCAACCCCGCTTTTCGAGCAGTGTGAGGATGGCTTTTTGGGTATGCAGGCGGTTTTCGGCCTGGTCGAAAATGGTCTGCGCGTTCCCTTCGAAAACGTCGGCCGTGATCTCTTTGCCGCGGTAAGCGGGGAGACAGTGCATGACCAGCGGTGAGCCCCCGGCCGCATCGACTGCGGTCTGGTTGATTTGGTAGCCGCCGAACTGTGCGTTGCGGAAAGCGGTTTCATCCTCCTTGCCCATACTGACCCACACATCGGTGTAAAGGACATCGGCGCCGGAGCTGGCGCCGAGCACGTCGGTGGTAACCACGATGTCCCCACCCGCCCGGCGCACGAGTTCGGCCGGCGGTTGGAACTTGGCGGGGGCGGCGATGCGCAGGGCGAAACCGAGTTTGGCGGCGGCCCAAATCCACGAACGGGCTACGTTGCAGTCGCCATCGCCGATGAAGGTGACCGTGAGGCCGTCCAGCGAGCCTCGCTTTTCAATGATGGTGAAAAGATCACTCAAAATTTGGCACGGATGCTCAAGGTCGGTGAGTGCATTGATTGTGCGGATGCCGCTCAATGCCGCGAACTGTTCGACGTCGCCTTGGGCGTAGGTGCGGATGACCGCCCCTTGCACCATGCGGCCCATGACGCGTGCCGTATCGGAGATGGGTTCGCCGCGGCCGAGCTGGATGTCGTTTGCCGCAAGAAAAATCGGCTGCCCCCCAAGCTCGCGGATTCCGACCTCGAAACTGATGCGCGTCCGGGTGGAGGACTTGGAGAACATGAGAGCCCAGCATTCGCCAGCCAGCGGGGCATCAGGGTGGGGTCCGCGCAAGTGCTTCATCTCGGACGCCCGGGCCAAGATCTCGTCGATTTGTGCCGCGTCGAGGGATTCGATATTGAGCAGGTGCTTCATGGGAGTTTTCAAGCTTACCCGCAAGTGCGCATCGCGGCAAATACAGGATCAGCCGCTTCCCTCGCCGGGCGCGTTACCCTCGCCGATCGGCGAGGACACCGTGGAGAATTTCTGCCGCCTCATCGCACTCGGCGGCGGTGACGTTGAGCGGAGGAAGAAGACGGATCGTCTGCTCGCCGGCCGGGACCACGAGAAGTCCTGCCTTGATCAACCGTTTGGTCAATCGCAGGGCCACCGTGCCTTCCTCGCCTTCGAGCGGTGGCAAATCTTCCACTTCGACGCCGAGCAGAAGTCCGGCGCCCCGCACCTCGCGGACACGCGGTATTTTTCCCGCCGCGGCGGCAAGTTGGGCGCCGCGCTCCCGCGCATTGGCCAGGAGGTTTTCTTTTTCGATGGTGTCAAACACGGCCTTTGCCGCGGCGCAGGCGAGCGGGGAGCCGCCGTAGGTCGTGCCGTGCGAGCCGGGTCCAAGCAGATCGTCGAATGGCTCCCGCACCCAGAATGCCCCGAGGGGGAAGCCGCCGCCGATGCCTTTGGCCCAACTGACGGCATCCGGCACCGCATCCGGCGCGCCCGTGGCATGCCATCCGCACCAGTGCCCGGTGCGCCCGAAGCCGCACTGCACTTCGTCATAGAACAACAGAATGCCGCGTTCGTTGCAAAGTGCGCGCAAAGCGCGGAGAAACTCCGCAGGAAGCGGTCGCACGCCGCCTTCGCCCTGGATCGGCTCCACCATGATGGCGGCCGTGCGCGCGCCGACCGCCTGGGCCACGCACTCGAGGCGTGCGGGGACGTTGAGGAATCCGTCGAGGGGCGGGCCGAAGCCGAGTTTCACCTTGAGCTGTCCGGTGGCGGCGATGCCGCCAAGGGTGCGGCCGTGGAAAGACCCATCCAGGGTGATGATCTCGTGACAACCGCGTCCGGAACCGTGTTTGCGAGCGAGTTTGTAAAGCCCTTCGTTGGCTTCGGCTCCGCTGTTGCAGAAAAAGACTTTGCCGGGGGTTCCGAGCATCGCCCCGATCCGCGCGGCCAGCTCGGCTTGCGGACGGTTGAGGAAGAGGTTCGATATGTGGACAAGCGTGGCAGCCTGCGTGGCGAGCGCTTTCTGCAGTGCGGGATGGGAGTGACCGAGAGTATTGACCGCGATGCCGGAGGTGAAGTCGAGATAGCCGCGGTCCTCTTCGTCCCAGACCCGTGCTCCTTCGCCACGGACCAAAGCGAGCGGGAAGCGCGCGTACGTGGCGATGACGTGCCGCGCGTAAAGTTCGGCGGTGGTCGGTTGCAGGCTCTCGGACATGATGCGCGATGTTAGGGGGAGCGGCCGCACAGGCAAGAGGACAGCGAGGCCGGGGCGCTTGACCCGTCCGCGGGCTGCAGGTTGCATGGGGGGCATGTGGTTGAAGGTCCTGCGCTCGGTTCTCTACGGTCTGGTCGTGGTCTTGCTGGCCGGAATCGCGTTGGTGGCCGGCATCATTATTGCGGAAAAAACGGAGCAGCCGCCGCCTTTGGAGATAGTCAACGAACTGCCACCCGAGCAGCGTGCTGCGGCAAAGAGTTTACTGGAGCAGGCTCTGGCGGCGCGCCTGGCTGGCAACCACCGCGAGGCATTGGCCCGGCTGGAAGATGTGCGGACCCAGGACGCGGCGATGCGCGGGTTGGATTACCAGTTCGCGCAGACCTATTTGGACCTCGGGGAATACGGACCAGCGGACGATGCCGCGCGGCGTTCGGTGGACCACGGCGAAGAAAGCAGCAATGCGCAGGCCTTACGCGGATGGATCCTGCTCGAGAAATCGCGGGCCGAGGGCACGGTTGCGGCGCAGGGGGCGGGAATTTTGAGCCTGCTCGAGGAATCGCGGGTGACCGACCCCCTCAATCCCATGCCTTTTTATATCATGGGCGAATATTATCGTGCGGATGGTCGGCCAGGGCTGGCCGTCGATGCTTACCGGCGTGCCTTGGAGCGGGTGTCCAAGACGGACAGCTTTTTGGTCACCACGGTGAAGGCTGGGCTGGCCGGATTGCGCTTGAACTACCGGGCTAACAATCTGCCACTTAAGTTGAACGCTATCAACGGTGTGTGGCCGCCGGAGCAGCTATTTTTCGGTGCGGCTGATGCGCTCCTGCGCGGCGATAATGCTGCGGCGGCGGAGTTTTTGGGCGAGGCGAGAACGCGGCTGCCGGAGGAAGTTTTTCAAGCCATGTTGCAAGATTCGTTCTTCCAAGATTATCTTGATCCCAGCATATTAGTCGACTCGCCAGAGCCTGCTTCCCGCCCATGAACGCCCGCTTGCCCCTCCTTCTGGCCGCTGCTCTTACGGCAGTCTTTTTTTGTGCCGCGGCACGGGCCGGTGGCAGTGGAGTCTTCACGGCCGACCTTCCTTTTGACGCGGCCCAACCGTTGCCGGCGTGGATGCACGGGCCTCCGGTCTCGGCGCCGGGTCAGGGCGCACGCATTGCCTTCCATCTTTCTCCACCGACCGGCAAGGACTTGCTCGTGCATCTTGTCTTCGATGAGACGGAAGGTGGAGGGTTGCGCGTCGAGTGGTTGCGGGATGGTCAAAGCACCCCGGAATTGCTCACGGAAAATCTTGGCGAGAATCTCGGCGTGCCGAACCAACGCCCTCTGCTTATCAGTGCCTCGCGCCTCGGCGGCAACGGTTCGCTCCTGCTTCAAGGTGGGGCGAAATTGAATGTCAATCGTGTGAAATTCGAATGGGTCTCCGAGCGGACCATGCTTTCTTCGGATGCGCGTTATGTTCCTGTCGTGGTGACTGCTTCGCGGCTCACTTTGGCCGAAGCCGATGTGGACGGAGGTCCCCGTCCGGCTTTACGCGACGAATGGCGTGACCGCGTGGTCCGCGCGGCGCTGACGGAGGGAGCGGAGTTGCTCACCCCCTCTCTGGAGTTGCTCGCGGAACTGGAGCAGGCTCCGGACCAGGCGCGACTGGAAGCGTCGTTGGCTGGGGTTTTTTTGGATCAGGAAATTTGGCTGGTGGTCAACGGGCAGGAAGTCGGTCCGATCGCGGTGGAAGTTCCGACCCTCGAGGACCCGGGTCATCTAGGCTTGCCGGGCCGCGAGATGACTTTTGCCGGATGGCGGCGGGCCTCGGTGTACATCCCGGCCGAACTTATGTTGCCGGGGGAGAATTCACTGCTTTTCGAATTGCGCTCGCCACTCAACAGCGATTACCGCAACCGCACCTTTGTGCGCGACGCGGTTTTGGAGTTGGCTTATCCGCCGGCCGCGCGTGAACCGGATCTCTCCCTGCCCTTGCCGGATCTGCCCGCCGGAGAACCTCCGGATTTGGCAGAACCGCTGCCGCCGGTGGGGGCGCCGGCTAATGCGCCGGCCGATGCGTTGTCCGATTTTTGGGGCCGCGGCCAAGGCTCACTGTAAAGCGGCCTAACAAAACGCGTGCCGCCGCGTTGACTTGTTGAAGATCTCTTTGCTTTGCCTTGCGCGGCCGGGCCAAGGGGCTTTGACAAGGCGGTCGAGTGCGAGCATCCTTTCATCTTGATGAAACCCTTTTCGAAACGGCCCCGTCGCGAGGCGGGCTACACGTTGTTCGAGATCATGCTCGTGCTCGGCATCATTGCCGTGCTCGTCGGATCGGCCATTTATCTGTTGGTCGGCAACCTCGATGTGGCCAAAGAAGCGAGGGTCGATGCGGACATCCAGAGCATCAGCACGCAGATTCGTGTTTACGAAATGCAGAACCTGCGTCCTCCGACTACCGAGCAGGGGCTCGAGGCGCTGGTCAAGCGTCCGGGAGGCGACCCGCCGCCGCGCCGCTGGCGTCAACTCCTCGAGAGCGTTCCACTCGACCCTTGGGGTCTGCCCTACAAGTATTACTGGCCGGGCAAAAAGAACCCCCAGGGATTCGACCTGCTGTCCTTCGGGGCGGACCGCCAAGAGGGCACCGAGGACGACATCGGCAACGATCGCGGCAAGTAAGCCGAGACCATGATCACGCCCCGGCCAGCGGCGCGCACCGGGTGGTCCGGACGGAGGACGCGCGGCTACACGCTGCTCGAAGTTTCCTTGGTGGTGGCGATCATTGTCCTGCTGGTCGGTGCGGTGGTGCCACTCAGTTCGGGATTTGTTCGCGAGCAACGTTTGCGCGACTCGGTGCGTGGACTGCTCGTGTTGGCCAAAACGGCGCGGACCGAGGCCATGACCACGGGTCGTGCGGCGGAGGTGGTTTTCGGCAAGGGTGGATTTGTTTTGGTGCGGGCGGGCGAGGAAGAGCCTTCGGAGTCGGTGCGGTTGCCGCGCGGCACGCGGTATCAGCTCCTGCCCTTCGGCGCCGACAAATCGCTGCGTCCGGACGGACAGCGCTGGATTTTCCAGCCGACCGGCCTGTGCGAACCACTCACCGTGCGGATCATGGAGGACGAGGCCTGGATCGAGGTGCGCTTCGATCCGCTGACCGCCGGAATCGAGGAGGAGAGTTACTACATCCCGTGAAGAAGGCCGGATTTACCCTCATCGAATTACTCACCGCGATGTTCATGTTCGTCGTCGCGGTGGGCGGACTGGCCATGGCGATGGACAAAATTTTCGCGGCCAATGTGATGATGCGGCGTGACGCCGAGGTGCGTCAGCAGTTGGAGTCCTTGCTCGACGAATCGATGGTCATGCCGGTCGCCGATCTCGAGCAAGGCCGCGAGGTGGGACCCGATGCGATGGGGGCGAAATTTTTCGTCCGGGCCGAACCCGCCGAGTTGCTCAACATGGATAACGAGGAACTAACCGGCCTGTGGTGGGTCACAGTACGCGCGGAGTGGACAGAGGGACGGGAGGAGCAATCGTGGGAGGAAAAATTCCTGCGTTACCAGCCATGAGAACCGCCGCACGCGGGTTCACGCTCTTTGAGATGGTGGTGGTGATCGCCATCTTCGTCCTGCTGGCCGGCGGGATTTACGCCACGGTCAACGCAGCGGTTCGCGCCACGGCAACGCTGACTGAGGAGAATCTGCAGATCCAGCGCCTCAACGCCTTTGTTTCGCTCGTCCGGCGCACTTTCCACAACCTGCCGGCCAACGCACGGTTCTCCGGGGGCGTGCGGGCTGATGCTGGTGATGGTTTTCCCGAGATCACGCTTCGTGATGCGCCTGGTGTCTTTGCCTGGGGCATGGGCGGACCCTCGGCCGGCACCGCGCTGTTGGCCGCGCGTCCGCGCCTCGGCGGTGGTCGCGAGCTCAGCCTGATGCTCCTGCCCGGTTCACTCAGCGAGATGGAGCGGCGCGATGCACTAGAGCGCGGGGTCTGGTTGCGTCTGCTGCCCGACCTGCGTGAGGTGAAGTGGCGTTTTTACAGCCAGGAGCAGCAGGATTGGCTGGACGAATGGTTGGAAGGGGAGCGGCCGCCGCTGGTCGAACTCAACTTGCAATTGCTCGGCGAGGAAGTTCCCCGTCAGTTCATTTTCTGGCTTCCTCCGGTCAAGGAAATAGCTCTGGAAGAAGCCCCTGCGGAAGCGCAGGGGTCTCCGCCGGAAATGGAGGTGGAAGTACCGTGACGGCCGCGATACGTCCATCGGGCGCCGCCCTGCTCCTCGTTCTGTGGGCTATCACGGTGATTTCCTTCGCGGTGCTCTGGATGGCCAACGTGGTGAATCTCGAACTCGAGACGACCGTATCCGACTCGGCCGGCCTGCGCGCGCGCCAGATTGCCGTGAGCGGGGTTGCTCTGGGTCTGCACCCGCAGGTCAAACGCGATGATACCGAATTGCTCAACCGCGACTTTGGCGCCGGCGAACGCATGCAGGTCCGCATCCGTGGCGAGGGGGCGCGCTTCAACATCAATCGATTGCTCAAGGACCAGGATCGTATCACCATGCTGAATCTTTTCACTTTGTGGGGGCTCACTGCGGACGAGGGGAATGCCCTCATCGACAAGCTCACCGACTGGGTCGACGAGGATGAGTTCCGCACCGGCTTCGGCGGTGCGGAGCGTACGGAATACGAAGCGGCCGGCATCACCGGCGCCCCGGCCAACCGCCCGTTCCGCAGCGTGCCGGAAATGGGCCGCGTGCTCGATATGGAAAAGCTTGCGGCGCTCAAGCCCGATTGGGCCGAAAGTTTCACCATTTTCAGCGACGGCTTGATCGACGTGAACGAGGCGGAGGACGACGTGCTCCAGGCCGTGACGGGCGCCACTCCGGAAATGGTGCAGGGCATCCTGCAGCAACGCCGCGGCAGCGATGGGATTGAACCTACGGAAGACGATCTGCGCTTCGACGATGTCGGTCAGGTCGCCGGCTGGCTGGCCGGTTCGACGCTGCCGCCGGAACAAATCATGGGCCGCCTCACCACGGAGAGTTCGGTCAAAAGAATTGATAGCCGCGGCATGGTGGGCGAGCGTTCCCGCCAGATCTCCGTAGTCGCCGAATCGGGCGAGGGCGGAGAAGCTGTCACTTACCTGTTATGGGAGGAAAAATAAAAACCCCGCGCCAGACACGTCGCGCCCTTTTCCGTCCGGCCTCCGCCGGTTGGGAGAAGTGGGAGCAGGACGAGGCCGGGGCTTGGGGCAAGACGGGCCAGGCGCTGGACTTGTCGGAATTGCGACCCGAGGCCGGAGCCCTTGTGGCCGTGCCGGTGCGGCGGGCGTTTTCCATTGCCTTCTGGGTGCCGGCCGAAGATCCATCTTTGTTCGGCGACCTTATCTTCACCCAACTTGAATTGCGCGGACTGGCTGGCCGCTCGCGGGAATTGACCTCCTTTTCCTGGCAAGAGGTGGCTCGCGAGGGCCATGAGGCTTTGCTTCATGCTGTTGTCTTGCCTTCGAATCTGGCGCCGCGCTATTGGCATGGCGATGTGACCGAATACGCCGTCTCGCCTTCCTGCCTGCCTCTCGTCCCGGATGCGGTGACGGTATGGGAGGAAGAAGGAGGATGGGTGGCCGGGGTCACGCGAGGGGACCGAGTGCTGCATTTCCAGCCGCTCGCCGAGAAAACACCCTCGTCCCGGATGGCGTTGGAAATTTGGCTGATGCAGGCCTCGCTCGACGCGGGGCGCATGCTGAACGGCAGCGGCCGCGTCATCCTCTATTATCAAGGTGCTGCGGTGCCGGACTTGTCGGATTGGCGGAGCGCCGGTGGTGTCGAAGTCACGGCGGAAAAGTTTCCCCCGCCGGTGCGGCCGTCCGCTCCGCTTGATTGCCTTCCCTTGCCGGTCCGCGACCTGCAGCTAGCCAAGGAAACGGGTGCCCGACGGCAGAAAATCGCGCTCTTGGCGGCCACCGTGTATTTTGCTTTGGTGCTGGCCTTGGCCGCCAACACGCTCTGGCTTTGGTGGCGGGCCGAATCGTTGCGGGCAACGATTGCCGGCGAGGCGGGCGAAGTGGATGCGGTGCGCGCGGCCATGCAGCGCTGGGGCGCGATCGAGCCGGCCCTCGATCCGGTTGGTTATCCGCTGGAGGTTCTTTATCAAGCTGCGCGCTTGCTGCCGAAGGATGGCGTGCGTTTGACCCTGTTCCAGATGAACGTGGACCGGGTGGTGCTGGCCGGGGAGGCGTCGACCTTGCAGGCGGCGCAGCGCTTCCAGGAGGATGTGCGCAAAAATCCGGACCTGACGGCCTACGATTGGACAATGGAAAACCCGCGTCCGTTGCCCACCGGCAGTGCACGCTTCCAGATCGACGGCGTGCGCCACGGCGCGGCGGCGGTGGAAGGAGAGGAGGCAACCGATGAGAGCGCTGACGGCTAAGGAAAAAAGACTGCTCCTCGCTTTGGTCGGCGCGCTTTTCGTGCTGCTCAATGTCGTGGGCCTGCAGGCCTTCCTCAATCGCCAACGCGCGCTGCAAAACAGCATCGTGCAGCTCCAGAGTCAGCTGACCGAGGGCCGTGCCATTCTTGAGGAGAAAACGATCTGGCAGGAACGCGCGGCCTGGCTCGACCAGCACCAGCCCGGGGACGATGTCACGACGACGGATGACGATGCGAAGTTCTACGAATTCGTCGAGAGCAGTGCCAAGAATGCCGGGCTTTCTTACACTCGGCGTGACGCAGGAACCCAGCCGGACGGTGGAACGTATGCCGAGGTTTTCGATTCCTCGCAGGTCAAAGGCAAGATGGAGTCGCTGGTCAAATGGCTCAACGAATTGCAGCAACCCAAAGCGTTCCGCGCCGTCAAACAGATCTCGATCAAAAGTGGCGAACCTCCCGAGGTGATCGCCGAAGTCGAGGTGGCGCGTTGGTATCGTCCGGTGCAGGGAGGAGAGCAATGAAGCTCCCACTGCTTTTTCTTGCCATGGCCCCGATTTTTCTCGGCCTTGCGGCATCCGTCTGGGCCGAAGAAGACAAGTCCGATGCCTCGGAATTGCTCAAGGTTCCTCTGGTCGAGGCGCGGCCGACCGGGGCCGA
>Ga0247843_1006271_pt1 | contig 15678 bp, 13 predicted proteins | sample LaCruzMarch2017__FD_192420 | JGI IMG/M metagenome (GOLD analysis project Ga0247843, IMG submission 192420) | Freshwater microbial communities from meromictic Lake La Cruz, Castile-La Mancha, Spain - LaCruzMarch2017_8m | ecosystem: Environmental > Aquatic > Freshwater > Lake | place: Spain... | reverse complement strand
CAAAATAAAGCCCTCCTTAAGGTTTTTGCTTCGTAAACAAAATATTAAGGCCCAGCCCCTCCCTTGCGGGAGTGGCTGGGAACGGGGCGTTATCAATTATTTAATGCACTTAAATGTTATAGAGCCCGATTTTTCAATTTTAAAAAACTCAGGTGTGTAGGAAATCTAGCCCTTCACCGTCAAAAAAGAGTCCTCGAGAAATTCAAATATTCGTTAACCAAATTGACCTTCATAAATGTTATAGTCACATGAATGAAATTGTCGTTTGTGAATACTTTTACACGCGCTTACCTGTCCTTTGTATCGCTCATTTTATCGATCATCTTAGCAGCGTGCTCTACCCAACACGAGATTGAGAATTTTGCAAAAAGTGGCCGCACGAAAAATCTTACAGAATTTTTTGCAACCCGAAGTCCTGCACAAGTTTCTGAAAGTCATTCGGTCCTTGAAGCCAATGCCACACCCAAACGGCAAATTAGCGAGATTCACAGTCAGGCACAACCTGAGAATGTGAAAAAACTTTCTCAAGCTAAAGTTGTCATGGCAGATTATGATTTGATTCGTAAAGATTTCCCTTCTCTTGCACAAAGTTCGAACGTTGAAATTGACAATTGGCTTATCGACAATGCGGCCTACATGTCTGAGTCTCAAGTCACGAGCACCACAACCAACACCCCTATTCCAGTGACTCAGGACCCCGCATCCATCAACAACGCCTTTCGCCCACCCGAGTATGGAAGGGCCTTGGTTTTTCAAGCCCGCGACCCCAGCGACAAAAACAAAACTATAGGAATGCTTGATGCAAAAGGGGTCGGAGCAAAATCTCCAAAACCTTGGGGACACGCCGATGGTTTGGCGACTTTAGGGGAAGGAATTAGAGAATTCGTTTACGAAAAACTTGTACGCAGAATATTTTGGCACGAAAATTTGGGACTTAAAACCGTAGGCACTTATGCTGTGATTGACGCTGGATTTGATGGCGTGCATGAAAATGGAGACAAATCGCCTGCTGGAATAATCGTAAGGCAAGCACACACACGTTTTCGAGGAAACTATCCTTATTCACTTTTCGATGACGATCATTCACTTTTTGTTGAGAACACTCTTCGCCGTTATGGAATCACAAGTGCTGGTGCATATCGCAGTCCCCAATCCCTTGATAGAATTAACGTTCAAGGAACGCGTGAGGGTGCAGTCATCGACTTTGGAGCATTTTTAACTGTTGAAAAATTTACTCAACGAGCGCAACACTTTTATGGTGGAGTAGATCTCATCAATCCCCAAAGTCCAACAGCGGTACAACCCGATCCTCAAGTGCGTATTCCTCTTGAAATTTGGGGAACTACCGAATCCGGCGTGGAGGACCCAAAAAATGACAATCTTTGGAGATGGTCCCACGAACTCGCTAGCAATTGGCGTCGAGGGGTGGCTGATCGACAAGCTTTCCAAACCCATTTGAACAACATGCTAGGCCCTGCTGAAGCACGCATCGCAACGGAAGCGCGAAAGTTTCCCAGCGCTTGTAGTAGCCGCCTTCTGCGTTTTTTAGTAAAAATTCGTTAGAGACCCTATTCACTGTGTAGTTTTTAGACAGTGCCAATCTCGCTATTCGATTTATCTTAACAATTCATCAAACATCAGACACTTGGTTCGGCACATTGCTTGCTCCTTGTAAATCAAAGAGTCGTTCAACAATTTCAATGGGGGCAATTGAAATGAATCAAAAGGAATCATTTTTTAAAAAATCATTCGCTGGGTTTTTCATCTATGGCAGTTTCTTTATTGTGATTGCAGGCTGCTTGGCATTTTATAAGCTAAACAATAACGTAGCTCCTGCAGAATTGAAGCGAAGTACTGCCTCACAACACGCGGACTACTTCGTTGAAAATGTTCAACCTATTCTCAAAGCAAAATGCATCACGTGCCACGGTTGCAGTTCCTCGCCCTGCGAGATGAAACTTGATTCGTACGATGGAATCATGAGAGGTGCGCTGAAAGAGCAAATTTTTGGAACTCGCCTAAAAGCCGTGCTGCCAGCACGAATGAAAGACGCGCAATCTGTGGAAGAATGGCGAGCGCGAGGGTTTTTTTCTGTTATTGACGAAAACAAAAATCCTAGTGATTCGATTCTTTATTCTTTGATCGAGGCCGGCTCAAAAAACAATGTCGAAAATTTTCCACTCACCGACTTAGAAAAATTAATGACCCAATCCCAAGAAGTCGGAAAACGTGAGTGTCCGGATAGCATTGCTGCCAATAAAAAATATCTCAAAGAAAATCTCCACGGAGGTATGCCCCTCGCTCTTCCCGGTCTCAATTCTAGCGAACTTGAAATTATGGCCCAATGGATAAAAATGGGTGCGCCCGGACCACAAGACGAATCAGAGCAAGCATTGGCAAAACTGAACAGTGCCGAGCTGAGTGCATTGCAAAATGCAGAGCGCTTTTTTAATTCCCATGAAGCTAACTCCCGATTCCTGAATCGTGTCCCCTTGGTTTCGCGTTATCTCTATGAACATTTGTTTATGGCACATATAGAATTGGAAGAAATTCCAGGAAGATTTTTTGAACTTGTCCGCTCCCGCACCGCTCATCCCAAAACCATCAGTGAAATTGTCACAGAAACACCTCTCAATGATCCTAAAGTAGAAAATTTTACTTACAGATTAAAACCCGTGACCGAAGTCATCGTGCAGAAGTCTCATATGGTGTGGCGCTTCGATCAAACAAAACGAAAGCGGCTCAACGAACTTTTTTACAATGAAAAAAACTGGCCTAAAGAAATCAAAGCGGTTGATTACTCCAGTCAAAATCCTTTTCTAAATTTTGCGCAGATCCCCGCCGTTTCTCGCGCGTATTTTATGCTAGAGGAAAGCCGTCTCATGACTAACGGCATGATTCGCGGCCCCGTTTGCACGGGCAATGCAGCCACTTTTGCAATACGCGATGACTTTTGGATTTTCTTTGCGCAACCAGAAAAAGACATCACCGTGCTCAATCCTTTCCTGCAAGATCCTTCTCTTCCTGTTAGCGCCGAAGATGCAGAAGCGATGCTCTCAAAAGAGTTTTCGGGCATGAAGCGCTATCGCAAACGCTTTGAAGAAACCGTGCGACGATTAAAACCGCAAGGTTTTTCGCTGGAGGACATTTGGGATGGCAATGCAAATACAAAAGCAAATGCAGCACTCACGGTACTGCGACATGAGGCCAATGCGACAGTGCTTGATGGCATGCAAGGTCCCATTCCACGTTCGTTGTGGTTTGTGAGCTATGCCGGTATTGAGCGAATCTTTTACAATCTCGTTCCGCAGTATCGCTACTGGGGCGATTCCAAACATCGAATCCACACTTGGTCATTTATGAGCAACATTCGCCAAGAATACGAAGATGATTTTATTTCACTTTTGCCTCAGTCTGTGCGGAAAAAAGTGCGCAGCGATTGGACCAAAGGATTCGGCGATGTCGTGCTCAGCATCGGACATGGAAAACTACCAAGCCGAGGACGCGCCACTTCAATTAAAGAAATCAAAGGAGCCGACCCTGTGGAAAGCACGGTAATGCAAATTTCTCAACGCATCGGGAAAAAAGCGGCGGGCCCCTTTGACAACATTCAAGAATCATTCTTCCATTCCTCTGGTACTGAAGAAATTTCGGAGATTAAAAATTTGCGTGAATGGGAATCCGCTCTTGGAAATTTGTCAAAAGCTTCGTTGCAGCAAAATTTCGCACAATTTCTTCCCGACGTCACCCATGTCATGATCAGCGATGGCAATCAAAGCCAAGTTTATTCCTTATTGGTGAATCGAGGCTATGATTTTAACAATTTTGTTTTAGCTGCTCGCTTGGGAGGGGCGCGGAGTCCCAAAGACGATCGACTAATTGCATTGCGTGGAATTGTGGGAGACTTTCCCAGTTTGATGGTGGAGATTTCAATTCAAGAATCGGCGAATTTTTTAATAAAAATGCGCGCAATAGACGCGCATGGAAACAAAGAGTTCTTACGTTTTCGAGAAAGATATTCATTCACAGATTTTCAATCAGAGTTTGGCGTGCTTCGTAACAATTCAAATTTTTGGAATGTTTTTGAAAGATTTTCAGAATGGAATCAAAAGACCTATGGTACAGAAGCGGGAATACTGGATCTCACTCGCTACCTAGGTTACGAGCAAAAGTGAGGGCGGCGTAGTTTTCAGATAATGATGAATCCTGCGAGATTATTTCCATTCATTAACTTGAAAATTTCCTAAACTTTACAAATGTTGTTTCAAGTCTTGCAAAGATTTTTTATGAAGACTCAACATTTTGAAGTTTTGTATAACTGCTTCATGAAAAAAATTAGCAATGCCCTCATCGCGAGTTTAATCATCCTCTCCTCAGGCAACAGCCAAGCATTGGACACTTCAGACTTTTTTTCAGTAGATCGGGGGAGCGGCGGATTTGAAGTTTTAAAGAATTTCACCCTGAAAGATGACAATGGACGCTTGATTGATTTTCGGCCCAGCGCAAACAAACTCTTTCAAATCAGCTTTTCAAGATCAGGACTTCTGAATCAAAAAGTAAAAATGAATTTTATGAGCGATGCGCGCGATAGCGGTGTTCTTATTTTTGGAGTTGGGAACACCAACCTTGATCGCGAAAATCTTTTTAACCGATCGATCACCATTGCAGCTGATGTCACAGGACAAAACATTGCAATGAAAATTTCAGAATATATTCCCGAGGAAGATGATGACTTCAGCGGAAGTGAAGGTGTTAGCGAAGAATCCTGCACAGTAGAAAGTCGCGAAGAAATTTGTACTGATGGAAGATGCTCTACAGTGATCACTCGAAAATATGGAACACGAACTGTCACCACCACCGTCGATGAAGGGGAAAGCGGAAGTGGAATGAAAATCGAGTTTCAAGATCGCGGCGGAGAAACAGTTGCCCGAGGCTTTTTTGCAAATTCCAAGGGTCGCCCTCGCCGCGCACATCGAAGCGCCGGACCCTGCATCGTGAACTAACTAAGAAAGCTTTGAACGCGGACCAGAGTTGCCGCGTGAATTGAGCGACCGCGAAACAAATTCATCAAAAACATTTTCCAACTTTTGTTGCACTTCGAGCGATTCCAAAATCCCCAATGTCCTCGCGATTGCTTCAAAAGTTGCAAGGCCGTTATCCTTGGGTTCTCTTCGCAAAAAATATCGACTCGGAAGAGTTTTTGGCAAATGAACTCGGGGAATATCTTTTAAATAATTTTCTCTTATCGCGACCTTTGAGGCCTGACGCCAACTTCCATCCGGCACAATCAACACCACGGGTCGCTTTAATGCTACACAAAATTCTTGATTGAGTTCTCGAGATGATTCACAGGGATAAAGCAAAATGGCTTGGCTCAAATCGGGGATCACTTGATCTAGCAAAAGCTCGTTATCCGGCAAGCCCCGTAAGTGAATAAGGCAGTTAGGCATGAGGAGTGAAGCAAGGCGAGAGGTATTTGTAGGCAGCTTATACTCTCGATGATGCATGAGCACATGGATATGTGTTTGCACATTTATACTTTTTTTGTGTTTTACAATTTCCACACACAAACAATGTTCGATTTTCAAAAAACAGTTTGGGCAGCGAGTATGCGGTTTTCGGCGACTCACAAAATTTATTGCCCTATTTTCGCTCTCTCGCAATAGTGTTTGCCAATGCCTTCAATTGTTCCCGTTGCTGCTTGAAGGTGGATTGATTCCTCGTCTTTTATTATGGTCTTTCGAGAGTGAAGTTTTTTTGGCGGCGTTCCGGATTCACCCACTACAGTGATAACAATGGAGAAAAAAAAAGACAACGTAAAAGACAATCGCTTTTTCATCAACTGATCCATTCCATTAATATATATCGTCCTCAACATTCAAAGTCTTCATAGTTGTCAAAAGAATGACGCCCTCTTAAAATTTTAAGTATTTGCACCGATGAGAGTGATATGACAATTTCAAAAAATTCTAATTTTTCCAAATCTCAATTGACCAGCTTTGTTCATTTTTCGGTTTGGGTTAGCTCCATGATGTTGGCAGATTGCAGCCACCTTGACTCTAAAAATTCTAATCGTGAAATTGCCGCCGATGAATCGACTTGGCCAAAAACACTTAGCAACACTCGAGTCAATCGCATGTTGGGCTACCGCCCACGAGACTATCGAACGCAGTTTATTGATCTCAGTTCGGACAAAAAAGCCTATGTGTTAGGTCGCATAGAATTTGATTTAAGTTCCAAAAATGATTTGGAATCATTAAAAGGTGTCGCATCCGATCTTTTAAAGATTATAGAATCTTCAACGAGTGAGCATCCACTGGATGGCAAAGGTAAAGAAAAAGCCATCAAAGAAATCATTGGGCTTTGCGACACTATATTACTTTCGAACCTAGATTTTCAAAAGCGTGACAACTTTGATGCGGTTTCACACATTCAAGAACTCGCTGACTCTGTGAGGTCAAATCTAGAACCACCCATTGACGAAAATCTATTTATTGGGGGTATCACACTTAAAGCGTTAAGACTTACCAGCACTTTACCTGCTGGAACTCAAGACAATGCCACAAACGTCAATCGAAGAACGAATAATCAGGGTACGGATCCTTATGATTCATCCTTTTGGCAAAAGCCCGCTCAACCTATTTCCCAAACTGATCTTTACTATGCTTGGGGACGAGATTCTTTTCCTGACCTCATGTCGGAGGCCTGTGTCTACCAAGACAAGGAACGAGGCTTTGGTACCCATCCACGTTTTGAAGTCAAATGTGGCAAAAAAGATTTCAAAGTAAAATTCGGCACGGGCACCGAGATTGGACCTTTTAATTCGCGAATCTATTCAGCACTTGGCTACCATGTCCCACGAATTGATTTTATCAACAGCATAAAAGTTGCCTACGATCGCAAACTCCTGAGCAACTTTGCAAAACGAAAATTCAACGATGTAAAAGTCAAACTTTTTGTGATTCCTGTTCATACCATACGACCGGGCACCGGCGGCATCGACCGCGTGACTGGCCTAACGCGTGAACAACTTTTCAATCCTTTTCTCTATATTGTTAAAGCCGAACTCCACGATGGTAAAAGCATTGAAGGAAAAGATGTCCAAGCTTTTCTTTTAAAAGATCTCAGTGAAAAATCTTTCGAAGATGATGCCAACTACAATGTACAAAATGAATCAAAAATTAAAAATTTAATTTTTGGTAGAGCCAGTTTAGTTCACGATGACGAAGACGCTGCCAATGTTGGATCATGGGATTACGATGCTCTAGACCATCCAGGACGTCGCGAACTCCGCGCTCTTCACGCAGTTGCCGCTTGGGTTGGAAACTACGATCACCGTCGTAACAACACTCGCCTGCAACTTGTAAAAGACAAAAAAACAAAGTCGCTTAAAATCATTCACCAAGTCAGTGATGTGGATAGCGGCCTAGGAAAAGCCACTTTTTCGTTTGCTTCGGGAGTCACCAATGAATTCACTTGGACCACTGCTGAGCGAAAACAGTTTGGAGGTAGCCCCCCCGGCCGCCTGAGCAACAATGGATCCCTGAGATCTCAAATCGGACCTTTCCATCGTATCGAAGAAGTTGCACCTTTTGCCGAAATGAGCGAAGAAGATGCGCGTTGGGCTATTAGATTAATGTCGCAAATTAGCGAAAAGCAAATTACACAAGCATTGATTGCCTCGGGTTACTCGGCGGCTGAAGTGATTATTCTCAGGGAAAAGCTGATCAGCCGTAGAAACTCTTTGATTCACGCATTCCAGTTGCAAAATGAACTTGCTTCAAGCATGCGAAGTGTCAACACTGCAATCAGCTATGATGGAAGAAGTCCGGTGAAATCCATACTCAATAATGGTCAAGAAGTAGTAGCACCAATCAACAATGACAAATTATTGAACGGACTTTTGCAGTAGCTTTTCAAGCACACGACTATCAGCTATAATGGATTTTTCTTAAAGCAAGAAAGATCCATTATGACTCATTCCGAATCACATTCCTCTGCGACTTCTATTCCCACTATTGAAGAAGTCATCAAACGAACTTTTCGACCTGAAAAAGCGGTGATCACCGGAGGCATGCCTTACGCAAACGGCCCCATACACTTAGGCCATTTAGCAGGCGCGCTCATTCCACCCGACATCTTAGCGCGATACATGAGAATGCTTATCGGCCCAGAAAATGTTCTTTTCGTCAGCGGAAACGATGACCACGGGTCCACTAGCGAACTTGCTGCAAAACGTGCGGGCAAAGAAGTTCGAAGTTTTATCGATGAAATTCATGAAGCTCAGTTAACAACCCTTAAAAATTATCACATTCAGTGTGATACATTCTCCGGCACTTCTCAGCCAGACTGTTTTCCTCTACACACTGAACTTTGCCAGCAATTTATTCGCAAGCTTCACAAAAATGGAATGCTCGAAAAAAAATCTACTGAACAATGGTTTGACCCTGAACTCAATTTATTTCTACAAGACCGTTTTGTGAATGGAAAATGTCCCAACACAAAATGTGACAATGAAAGTGCCTATAGCGATCAATGCGAAAAGTGTGGCACAAGTTACGATCCAAAGCAGCTACTCAATCCTCGCAGTACTATGAGCTCGGCCACCCCTGTGCTTAAGGCTACGACTCACTGGTGGCTTGATTTGTGGAAAGTTTCTGAGCCTTTAAGAATTTGGATTCAAAGCAAAGAAAAGTCTTGGAGATCTGCAGTCCTCACGGAAGTACTTGGCAATGTGATGCCTTCGCTTTCGTTTCCAAACACGTTTGAAGAGGCTTATAAAAAATTAAAAGAAACACTTCCTAAACATAAAAGCAAATATGCTGCTGGAAAAAGAGTCCAACTTCAGTTTGAAAGCAAAAAAGATTTGCTGGACGCTGAATCACAACTCAAAAAAGAAAATTTTGAAGTCACCTATGTCGATGGCTGGGCGCATAGGTCCATCTCTCGCGATGTCTCTTGGGGCGTTCCCATGCCAATAGACCTCGATCCCGACATGAAGGGCAAAACTTTTTATGTTTGGCCTGATTCGCTTATCGCTCCAATTTCTTTTTCCAAAGTCGCTTTAAAAAACAAGGGACTTTCACAAGAAACCTATAAAGATTTTTGGAAAAATCCAAAAGCCAAAATTTATCAGTTTTTAGGACAAGACAATGTTTACTTTTACGTCTTAATGCAAGGTGCAATGTGGTTTGGGCAACTCGACAACCCACAGGAAATGCCAAAGGAAAACGACTTTCAGTTAACCGATATTTATGGTTCCTATCACTTATGGGTTAACGGCGAAAAAATGAGCAAGTCTTCTGGTAATTTTTTTAGCGGTGATCAACTTCTGGAAGAATTTAAGTTTGATTCCGAACAAGTTCGCTATTTTCTTGCGACACTGAGTCTTTCAGAAAAGAATTCAAATTTTGATATGGAAGTCCTGAAAGAAAAAAACAAATTTCTTGCGGGGCCATTAAATGCAGCCTTTGAAAAACCCATCTCCGCATGTCATTCGAAGTTTGATGGGAAAGTTCCATACGGAGAACTTAATGAAAAAGTTAAAGCAGAAACGCTAAAACTTATCCAAAAATATTTGAAGAGCATGGAAAAAGCCGACTATGCAATTCTTATGGGACTTATTGAGAATTACGCAAGGCAGATCAATAGCCTCTTCACCCAACACAAACCTCATGACGATCGTCATCCTTTAAAGGATCGCAGCGATGCTTTGTATTCTTGTTTTTACGTTCTCAAAAATTTGATAATTATGCTTCATCCTTTTGTGCCTGCAACTACTGAGCGTTTAAGAAAAACTCTTAATCTTCCTGAGTCCGTATTTCGAATTGATGAGCTTGGAAAGGCAATTCCAAGTGGGCACAAAATTGGGGAACAGCAAATTTATTTTCCACAGGTTTAAAAATGCAGTTTTGCGAGTGAAACATCAAATTTGAAATTGATTTAGAGCTTTTATAAAAAGTATTTCTCAGGCTCAGCAAAGAATTTTTTAAACTCGCGATTCATTTCTGCGGCATGCACCCCGTCCATGAAGCGGTGATCAAAAGTAACGCCGACCGAAATCACGGGTCTAACTTTGACTTCGCCTGCCACCACCACTGCGCGATCTGTCATCGCCCCAACGGTGAGGAGAAGCGGCACTCGTGTATACGCACACAACGGTGCCCACGCCAAATCAATCCCCATTCCACCCACATTGGTAATCATTGCCGAGCCGAAAGGATCTTTAGGCAATCCAAATCTAGACAAATCTAAATTCAGTCCGTAAAGCAAAAAGCTGCTAAAATCTAAAAACTTCCCCACTAGCGACCAAGGAATCTTTGCGATCATTCCAAAACTTTTTTTAAATTCTTTGTCCTCACCTTTTTTAAGTTTGTTGGCCTTCGCCACCAAGCCTTGCGCAATATCTTTTAAAGTCATGTCTTCCATTTTTTCAAGAACAGCACCCGACAGGCTTGCCCCTTTAGCTTTGTCTTCGCCACTTCCTGGGACGTTGACCTGAAAAAACATTGCAATGTGTTCACGTAAATAAATTTTATTCCAGCGGATCATGCCATTGATCTCGGGACGTTTGACCATACATTGAGCCAATGCAAATGAGAAAAGATGAGTTGGAGTAATTTTGATACCGTGTTTTTGGGAATAGCTTTCGACAAAAACATTGGTGCGGCTCATATCGATATCAATTTGGGCATAAACCGAGGGGTCTTTGGCAGATTTCCAAGTGCCAAAGGCAACCTTGCGAAAAGTTGGAGGTGTATAATTATCGCGAAATCGAATTCTTCCCATCTTGAAATTGTCTAAGGACTTTTAAACAATTGCAACTCGAATTAAGCCGATACGCCTTTTTCTTCGTTCACAAGCGCCGCAATCACCAAATCTCCACTCACATTGACGGTAGTTCGGCACATATCCAAAAAGCGATCGACTCCCAAAACGAGGGCCATACCCTCGGCTGGAATGCGAAGCTGTAAAAGCAAAATCATAATCAATGGCAACGAGCCGCCAGGAACTCCCGCAGTACCGATCCCAGCCAAAATACTCATAAAAACTACTTGCGCTTGTTCGGCTACACCCAATTGGATGCCAAAAACTTGAGCAAGAAACAGCACCGTGATTCCTTCAAACAATGCCGTGCCATTTTGATTTGCCGTAGATCCAACAGTCAGGACAAATCGAGCTACTGAGGGTTTAATTCCCAGATCGCGTTCAGCCGTTTCTAAAGTTCGTGGCAAAGTTGCATTGGACGAGGCCGTGGCAAAGGCGCAAAGATAAACCTCGCGACATTTTGAAAAAAATTGCATGGGTTTTCTTTTTGTAAATGTTTTTAAAAGGAAAGTATAAACTCCAAACTGCTGAAGTGCTAAGCCTAGCAGTACCGTAAAAACATAGAGCGCCAACGCAAACAAAATTTGATACCCAAACTTCAGCGTTGTCGAAAAGACCAATGCAAAAACTGCCAACGGAGCTAGTTTCATTGCCCAATCGACAATCAACAAACTTGCTTCAAAAATCTCTTCAAGAAGATTTTTTAAATGCTGTTCTTTGGATTTGCTTTTGCGGTAGAAAAAAGACAAAGCAACACCCATCATCAAGGCAAAAAACATCAGCGACAGCATTTCGCCATCTAAGGCTCTGACAGCGGCGTCTAGGGGATTCTTAGGAATGATTTCAACAAGCGCCTGCATCACATTTTTCGACGCGGCAGCATTGGATTTAACTTTTTCAACCTGAACGCTTTGTTGCGCAAGGAGTTCTTGAGGAATCTGAAAGTTCTTACCCGGCTGAATAAGATTCACGAGTCCCACGCCAATGACGACTGAAGCGCTGCTTGCAATGATCGTGTACATCAGCGTCTTCATGGCGACTTTTCCTAGACCATGTCCCGACCCTAACTGACATGCCCCAAGTACCAGACCTGCGAAAACCATAGGTACGACAATCATAAACACTAAGCGCAAGAAAATTTGCCCAATCGGATCAAGGACGTAGGCCAAAATATTTTGCATAGCGGGATGTGCTAAAAATGGATTCAAAAGAACCCCAAACAGTGCCCCAGTTCCCAAAGCAATTAAGAGTGCATGATGTCTTTTCATAGGCCATGATAAAGATCACAGCCAACGCAAACTTTCAATCTCAATTGCAAAGCTACTGCAATTGAGAGCGAAGTTGTTGGTAAAGATTTGCAAAATTTTCGAACTGACTCGATGCCACCGAGCCAAAAGCCGTAAAGCTGATGCGATAGTCAGAGCAACGCCCCGAACGGGGAAAGGTGGAAACTATGGTTTTTCCGGCAGCGCGGGTATAACCTAGTTTATAAAGATATCCCGACTGTGCACCAGCAATTCCTGATTTTTCCAATGCCGATCTAAATCCGCTGTCTGCCATAATTGTCGCCGCAATTTGCGCGAGGTCGTGAGGACTGGACTTTTGAACAGTGGCATTAGGAGCAAATCGATAGTCACTATCCGAGTCAGTCAAGCCCGCAGGATTCTGAAAGTAACTTCTGGTCGATGTTCCCAAAATTTTGAGTGCTTCTTCGTTCATTTTACCCATAAAGCTTCTAACGTTGCCCGCTGACCCACGTGCCAACGCGAAGCCCGCACCGTTTGAACTTTGAAAAATCAATGTTCTCATCCAAGCACTCAAAGTCAACGACTGGCCCACTTGAACCGTTGTGACATTGTCTTGATGTTTAGCTCGATTGCCTTGAGCATCGTAAAAAAGATCCGATTCCAAAAAGGTTGCTTTGGCATTCATGGAACCAAGTTTAAAAGCAGTATACGCTGTTAGAATTTTTTGAGTTGAAGCGATGGCTTGATAACGATGGGGCTTTTTTTCAAACAAACTCTGAACAATCTTTCCCTTTGAATCACTCACATAAATAACGCTCGAGGCATCAAGGCCATCATTCCCTTCGGGAACATAGCGCCTAACAAGAGCTTCCAAGGTGCTTGTTGAAACCTTGGGCACGCAAGAGTTTTGAGGGGCTTGCGCACCAGCCGCGAAAAGAGAATGGTTAACAAAGAGAGTTAAGAGGATAAAAGATGATGATAATTTCATCCATCTTTATCGGGTCCTGCTTGGGCAAATGTTACAGTAGAAAAATGACACTCTACCGGCAAACTTGTGACGATTTATGAAGAGTTTTTCTAAAAAGACTGTTCCAAAATTAGTCTGGAATAACCGTTCCTAACATCCCATCTTTAAGTTCAGGATTGGGGGCATTTTCGAGCCAAATGCTGAGTAAAAACTTTTGGAATTCAGCGGAATCTATCTCACCTTTAGATTTTTTCTTACTGTTTACTTTGATTTTTGATCCCGTAAAAATAAAGTCCTGAACATTGTCAGGATCCATGTCTTCGATCATCCCTTTAAAGCTTTCAAGTTGTGGTTTTAGAGCCTCGCACTTTGCACAAAATTTATCAAAATTTTCCTGCCAAGTTTTTCGGGCCGTTTCTTTATCCACGCCATGGGCGTATACCATTTTTACGAGTTTTGTTTCGGGACTGCCGATGATGGCCTTCGCATCATTTGAAGTTTTTTCTAAATAGATTGCGCCTACATAAACGTTTACTTTAAATCCAAGAGCAATTTCCTTTTTACGAATACCCATTCCATTCAATGTGAGTTTTTTTCCTTCCACGTCCATCGTTTCTTCAAACTTAATTCCCAAAGTTTTTTTTACTGCCATCACTTGAAAAGGAACAAACATCACCAATCCAAAACATAATGCAAAAATTTTATTCATAACTCTCTCCTTTTTAATAAATTCTTAAAGCCATACCTAGGCGAAATTGCCATGATGCTTGATCTTGAAAAGTTTTACTCAAACCTAAATAAATGTTTTGAAAAAGCGAAAGTTCTTGGGTTGGCGACCAAAGCAAGAAGGAACTTAGAACTGGAGTGAGGCCGCCGTTTTCGAGCCAGTTCTGAAATCCGCCACCCGCTTCTATGGCCCATGAAGGATCAATATTCTTAGCGAAAAACACTTCATATCCAAATATAGCAAATGGATTGGTGCCACTGAGGTTTACGAGACTCAATCCGACATCTAAACGAGCCGTTAAATCTTCAAATCGAAGGAAGGGAGTCCAGTGTAAATCGAGCGACAAGGGATCCCGTTGTCCTTGACTTGGGAACACGGAAACACCTCCCGCTCTAAAAACAGTAAAAGCCCCAACTGTTTGCGCAGTTGTAGATTCGTCCGCAGTTACAGGTTTTGCGAGAAATAATATTGTGAGCGACAACACATTAAAATATTTCAATAGTTGTTCCCCAACCTTCAATCGTTTTGGTCCTCGCATGCCCCTACATTGTACGAAAGAATCTCGGTCTAAGAAGGCACCAAGCTGCATTTATTATCCAATTCTTCTTTATTGACGCGCGCGCACAAAAGCTTCTATGAAGTGTCCTCAACTTGAATGCTTTTAAACGAAAGCGAAGGAAACCATGGCAAGCGAGACTTTGGTATATGTCACTTGTAAAAGTAAAAAAGAAGCTGTGACCATTGCAAAAAAGCTGCTGGCCCAGCGACTTGTTGCTTGTGTCAATATTTTTCCGAAGGTTGAATCGCTTTATCGTTGGAAATCAAAAATTCAAAGGGCATCGGAAACTGTTCTTATCTCAAAAACCAAACGCAGCAATTTCACCGCGATTTGCCGTGTGATCAAAGAAGCTCACTCTTACAGTGTGCCACCTATCATCGAAATCAATCCCTCTCGAATGGAAGCTCAATTTGCAAAATGGATTCAAAATGAAACATCTCTTTAAGCTCTCTTTTTTTGCACTACTGTTTCTTTGCACAGCGCCGATCACTCAGGCATTAGCTCAAAGTGAGGGAGAGCCGATCATCCCAAAATTTAAAAAATCCTTTCATCTGCTTTTTTGGAAATCAAATTGTGTCGACGCATCGGGATCTTCCCCAATGCCCGAATGTGAGATTCCTCAAAGCGTCGAAGGTGCCGCAGCCTCAGTCATCGAGTTAACTTTTGAAGAAATCATGAAAAGCGGAAGTGCAGCGATGACTCGTCAAAATTTTAAAAACGAAATTTTTGAAATCCAATTTCAAACCTATTCAATAGCCCCCGCCCCATCTTCCCCCTACCCCCCACATATTCAAATTCAAATTCATATTCTCAAACCGATTCAAAACTTTTGCATGATGAGTTTACGCTACAGTCCATTGAAAGAAGTCCCGACGATTATCTGCGGCGCCTACACTCAAAACATCCAAGAACGCTGGGGCATAACAATGTTTCAAAACTAACTGTGCGCCGGGAAGGGTTGACGATCATAAGGATTTTGCAGTTTGGATTGAGACTGTTGGCATTGAAACTGCACTGGGTCTGGAATGAAGTGCCCCGTCCCCGATTGTCAATCTCAGCAAATCGTTAAGTTTGGATTTTCAAGACCTCTTTTGCGCAAAATGGGTAAGCGGCAGCAACGATGGAAGTGTTTGAACTGTTTTAAATATTTCTCAGATAGCTCACTTTCTTTTAACTACCGGTTTAAAAAAAATGACGACGGATTAAATGCCAAGATTTTTATTCTTTGCGTGAATCATGTCTCAAATCGCCAAATTGCTTTGTTAAATTACATCAGCGAACACTGTGTGCGCATTCGACTCGATAGGATGGCAAAGCGCGCATTGGTTTTTCACGAGTCTTTTCTTTCTAA
>Ga0247843_1006268_pt1 | contig 15682 bp, 15 predicted proteins | sample LaCruzMarch2017__FD_192420 | JGI IMG/M metagenome (GOLD analysis project Ga0247843, IMG submission 192420) | Freshwater microbial communities from meromictic Lake La Cruz, Castile-La Mancha, Spain - LaCruzMarch2017_8m | ecosystem: Environmental > Aquatic > Freshwater > Lake | place: Spain... | reverse complement strand
TACGTCAGCAGCCATGCGCATCGCACGCATCGGATCTTTGTGCCACTCCGCACCTAAGCGTCGCATCGAGGGTAGCGCTGTAAAACCATCCGTCTTAAATCTTTGCACTCGACCACCTTCGTGATCGACGGCGATTAAAAGGCTGGGCGAACGCAACTGGTGTATGCGCTGAGTCAGTGCAAGCAACTGTTTACGGTTGGTGAAATTACGGGCAAATAGAATCACTCCGCCGACCAACGGATGACGTAAGCGGGCTTCTTCGGCAGGGGTCATTTTTAGACCCGCGACATCGACCATCAAAGGACCACGAGGAATAACAGGGATGGTGACTGGGGCTTGGCTCGGTTCGTGCATAATCATGCTCCTTTATTTATATGTGTAATAGGCAATGTATCCGAGAGCGTCTCAACCACAACATACGCGGCTCCGTATTCGGACTCGTCGGTCAAGGAAACATGAGCGACACCAAAGCGCGTCTCGTACCATTGCGCCAGTGGACCCGAGAGAACCACGGTGGGACGCCCCCCTTTTAAATTGAGCGTTTGCATGCGCGTCCACCACATCGGCATCCGCATCCCCAAGCCAACCGCTTTAGAAAAGGCTTCTTTTGCAGCAAAACGCGTTGCGAGATAGCGCACTCCACGTCTGCGATCGCGCGCAGCACGTGCTTTAAATACGCGCAATTCATCCTCGCCGAGAATTTTTTCCGGAAAGCGCTCAGGATGGCGTTGCCAAGCCCGATCAATGCGCTCCATGTTGACAAGGTCCATACCAATCCCAGCGATCGCACCCAAGACAGCCTACCTTTAGTTTTTACGTGGTTGCAACAAAGCGCCTCGCTGCGCCTTGAGTCTGGCTTCGATCATGCAGGCTTTCATGTTTCGAATGGTGTTTTCCCAACCATCGAAAATTGCTTGCGCCACAAGCGCATGACCAATATTGAGCTCCGCAATCCCCTCTAGGGCCGCGATGGGTGCCACATTTCCGAAATGTAAACCATGTCCGGCATTGGTGCGTAAGCCTTGACCAACCGCGACGGCGATCGCTGTTTTCAAACGGTTTAACTCTGCGGCAGCTTGATCTTCAGTGTTTGCTTCGGCATAAGCGCCCGTATGTAACTCGATCACGGTCGCCCCCGTATCAACAGCTGCGGCGATTTGGCGCGCCTCGGGATCGATAAACAAAGACACTCGGATGCCGTTCGCCTGCAATTGCTCGACAGCGGCTTTGACCGTCGCAAAACCCCCGATGACGTCCAGACCGCCCTCGGTCGTGAGTTCCGTGCGTTTTTCAGGGACTAAACACACGTCCTGAGGCACAACTTTACAAGCGATTGCCAGCATTTCAGGGGTGATGGCACACTCCAAATTCATGCGGGTGCGCAACTGAGGACGCAAGGCAAAGACATCTGCATCCTGGATATGACGCCGGTCTTCGCGCAAATGCAAGGTGATCAGATCGGCTCCCGCATCTTCGGCAAGTAATGCCGCTGCAATTGGATCGGGGTAAGCCGTATGGCGCTGCTGACGCAGCGTTGCAACGTGATCAATATTGACGCCAAGATCAATCATGGTGGGTGCTCTCTGTGGTGTGTATCTATTTGAAACGTGGCAACCCCCATCACTGAGTGGTTACCTATATGGTGAGATTATCACGCAGCGCGTGTCAGATCCCCTATTTGACTGCGGGCTTGGTCGTGGGTTTTGCGTCAGTCCGCACCAGGGGTCGCGCAATTTTCAACAATGCGGGGCTAAAAGTCACGGACTGCTTTGTAGCCGCTTGCATATTGACGTAGAGAGGGGGTTGAGCAATGATTTCAGGTGCTATCGCGCCAGGCTTTGCACCTCTCAGCACTCTGAGGGCCAACCGCCCCGCTGCTGAGCCAAGATCTTGCGCGGTTAAGTCAAGCGCCGCTACAGCGCCCGCTCTCACATCTTTGACATCCCATCCGAGCAAAGGTATGCGGGCATCATTGGCCACCTGGGCCAACGCAGCATAGGCTTGATTGACCGTCGGATCCAAAAAAGTTTGAAAAACATCGACTTTTTCGATCAAACTCCGAGCGGCAGAGCCCACCTCGAGGGGCCTCAACACGGTCAATTCAATTGCAATGAGACCCGACCCGCTCAAACTTTCCTGAAACTCTTTGACCGCGGCCACTGAACTCGCATCTGTTGGGTTGTAAATCACGCCGACACGGCGGGCCTGCGGGGAAATTTGTTTGATCAACGCTACCCTTTTTTGTAAAGGAAGTACATCGGCCACACCCGTGACGTTAGAACCCGACGGCCCCCATCCCGACACAAGCTCGCTCGCAACCGGATCCGTGATGCCCGCAAAGACCACCGGAATCTGTGTCGTGTACTTCATCACCGCTTGGGCGGCGGGCAACGATAAAACAATCAACACGTCCGGTTTTCCTCGGACAGTGTCAAGAGCAAGCTGCTGGGCTCGCTCCGAAGAGCCTTTTGCATCCACGAGGCTCAACTTCAGATTGCGTCCCTCACGAAATCCTGCAGCACGCAGGACCTCGCGGATCCCTTCGGTCATCTCCGCTGTGACTTCATCTTGCTGGTAAGAGAAAACGGCGACCGACTTCGTCTGCGCAGAGACCCCGGCACTGCCGATGAGCAATGCAAAGGCAAACAGCCACACGCCGAATATATTTATTTTCATTAAAGAGTCAACACCGATCAAACAGACAAAATGCCATCGTTGGAACGTCCAATCATCGAACGTACCCATTTTTTAGCGGGCAATCCGTATTGTGACTCAACCACCTCGGCGCGTGCGAGTAATTGCGCGATATCAATGGCAATCGGTGGTCCTTTAAATGCCAACACGACTTGATTACCTGCATCGATCTGAGGCAAGCTCAGCAAGCGACCCTCGAAGGCCTCGCTTAAACGCCGGATATTCTTTTCAAAACTGGCATGCGCGCCAAACAGGTTGACCGTCATGACGCCGATCTCGCCCAAAACATGACGGCAGTTCTGATAAAACGCCAGTGAGTCACGAACCGGCCCGGCAGCCTCGCCGTCATAAACATCGACCATCAACACCGCGCATTGGTCATGCTGATTTGGATCGGCGACCCAGACTCCGGCATCCAGGTGCTCGATCAACATTCTTTCAGGTCTGGGTAATTTGAAATACATCTCGCAGGCCGAGGTCACGAGTGGATTCCACTCGATCACTCTAAGCTTGCAAGGGGTTTGTTTTAAACAAAAACGTGCCAGTGAGCCTGCTCCTAAACCGAGCATACCGACCGTTTGCTGCCGGCTTGGCGCAAGAAAAAGAAGCCAGGCCATCATTTGGGCCGTGTACTCGAGCACGAGCTCAGCGGGTTTAGAGACCCACATCGCGCCTTGAACCCATTGCGTGCCGAAATGCAGATAACGAATACCGCCCCCCTCAGAAATTGTGGGGATTTCATGCTGTGCTGGACTAGCACTTTTTTTCCAAGCCATTGTAAAAAAACACCTTTTTGTCATTCTCTTTGTGCAGAATAGCATTGCCACATTGCGAAATCTCGCTTTTACCTGTAGAATAGCGAGCTTGACTTAGGATACGTGGCTACTTCACTGTGGCTGGCGACCCGACCAACCGAAAGGATTTAACATGAAAGCCGAGATTCATCCAAATTACCGCGACGTGGTGTTTGTTGACCTTCAGACGGGCAACAAATTCATTACACGCTCGACACTCAACAGTCGTGAAACCATTGAAATGGATGGCAAAACATATCCATTGTTCAAATGTGACGTGACTTCTGAATCTCACCCTTTTTATACTGGTGCTCAAACACGTATCGTTGAAACAGGCCGCGTTGAAAAATTCCGCGCCCGCTTCGCACGTACCTCCGGCACCAAAAAGGCGTCCGTCTGATCCGATTTATTCAGATCGATTTTCGCGCAAAAAGGCGGCCCCCCGGCCGCCTTTTTTTTGGTAACGTCTCTTAGCCACCTCATTATGAAGGTTTGAGTCCGAGCGTGTCGCCCTCCAACTCCCAGTCCACCCCGGCAAGACTCACCGCCAACGCGACCAGCAAGCTCCCTCGTCTGGTGCTGCTGGTGTTGGCACTCGCCTATGTGTCCGCGGGGCTGTTCGGCAGAGATCCTTGGAAAACGGATGATGTTGTCGGTCTGGCCACCATGCTGTCTGCCTTGCAATCTCAAGGAGTAGAGTGGCTGGTCCCACAAATTGGCGATCTTAAGCTCACTGATGACGGCCCGCTGGTGATGTGGTTGGGTGCGATTCTGATTCATTTTTTCGGACCCTGGATCGGAGAAATTGCCGCCTCACGTTTGCTCAACATGCTTTGGTTTGGCATCACGCTAGGATCTGTGTGGTACGGTACCTATTTACTTGGACGACGTACCGAAGCGCAGCCACTCGCACTGCCCTTTGGTGGCGAACCCACCGTCAAAGACTACGGACGACTCCTGGCGGATGTTGCAACATTACTATTTTTAGCCACGGGAGGCGTGCTACTCCGCTTTCTTGAAACCTCGGATGTTCCTGCGAATCTCGCGTTTCAAGCTCTGGGTTTTTATGCACTTGCTCGGATGATGGACAAGCCTAAAATGGGCGCAACCATGCTCGTTCTAGCCTTGGTTGGCGCCTTTTTAACTCGCGCCTTGCCGGGTATCGTTCCCCTGTTGTTGACCTTACCCATTGCCTTTTTCAAACGCTCAGTTCTCTGGCCTGCGCGCTACTATGCCATCGGTTCAGTGTTGATGGCAGCCGTTCTGATCGCCTGCTGGTGGGTCCCTACCATGCAGCTTTATCCTGAGTGGATGAAGGCCTGGTTGCACTGGAATCGTCTCAGTTTTGGTCTGCCCGAATACGAACAGGCCGTGCGACCTTTGCGTGACCTTCCCTGGTTTCTCTGGCCGATTTGGCCCCTAGCCCTGTTGGCCCTTTGGCAATGGCGACGTTGGACGATGGCACCGCATATCTGGGTGCCTTTCTCCTTTGTACTAGGCGCTCTTCTGACATTATTTATCTCAGCTCAATCCGACGAGGCGGAGTATGTATTGTTGATTTGTCCGCTCGCGGTATTGGCAGCTTTCGCTATTCCCACCATGCGTCGAGGCGTCATCAACACCCTCGACTGGTTTGCCCTGATGTGTTTTTCGGTCACGGCTGCTTCCGTATGGATAGGATGGTTTGCGCTTCATTTTGGAATACCCAAGCAAATCTCACTCAATATCGCGCGCCTGACTGTGGGGTATGAGCCGCACATTGTCTGGTGGAGTGTGGCCTTAGCCTTTGTCTGCACTCTCTGCTGGATCGCCATGATTGTTTGGCGAATCAAAGCCAATCCTAACGCCCTTTGGCGCGGATCTTTACTGGCTGCGGGTGGTCTCACGATTTCTTGGATCCTGCTTGTGCTGCTTTGGATGCCTGCGATCGACTACGTTCGCAGCTACCGCCCAATGTCTGCCGAAATCCGCAAAACGCTCGAGGGCTTGTCTGCCACACCAGGGGAGCTCGCTTGCCTGAGAGGCCTAGGCTTGACTCTCGGCCCACGCGCCTCCCTCTTCGTCTTTGATCATATCGAATTGGTCTACGACCCACTCTGCCCGTTCGTCTTGCAGCAAACGACAAAAATGAAACTGGAAAATGGTGAGGCCGGCTTTAGTGATCGTGCCGAGGTCCTCTGGCAAGGCTCCCGAGGCGCAGATCGCTTCGATCGTTACAGAATTTTGCGCCTCCCCACCCGATGAGTGTGATCGATACCTCAGCCCGATCCTTTGGCGCAACACTGCGTGCGATTTTTAAACAATCTTGGCCTATTTTAATTAGTCAATGGGCCAGCATGGCCTTTGGCGTCCTAGATACCGCGATGACGGGACATGCGGGTCCGATCGATTTGGCTACGATGGCCTTATCGATCTCTATTTACATTACAGTCTTTATTGGTTTGACTGGGGTCATGCACGCATTGATTCCCATACAAGCCCAGTATGTGGGCGCAGGTAAGCTCGAACGCGTTGGACAAACTTGGGGGCAAGGCATCTGGGTCTCTCTGCTGCTCTCCGTTTTTGGCGGTGCCGTACTTCTTTTTCCCGATGTCTGGCTCAGTTTTTCGGGTGATCTCGATCCCTTGGTTCGCTCCAATGTCAAAAGCTATCTGCTCGCGTTAACGTGCGCCTTACCGGCTGCACTCATGTTTCGTACTGTTTATTCTCTCGCGAATGCAGTGTCACGTCCGAAAATGATCATGATGATCAATCTTTTGGGCATTGTGCTCAAATTATTCTTTAACTGGCTACTCATTTTTGGAAACTGGGGACTGCCAGCGTTGGGCGCCACCGGTGCGGGCATCGCTTCTGCCATTGTCTTTTGGATCAATCTTGCCATTGGCCTCTGGATTGTCACCCACACCCCTTTTTACAAACAATTTCATTTAAAACTTGGTCGTCCACAGTGGACCGAACTTTGGAGTATCTTGCGCCTTGGCATTCCAATGGGCGGATCCTACTTGGTCGAGGTCAGTGCGTTTACGTTTATGGCGTTATTAGTCGCTCAAGAGGGCACTGCCGTCATTGGTGGCCATCAAATCACGTCAAACCTAGCCGCCCTCGCCTACATGATGCCAATGGCTATTGGTGTCGCCACTGCAGCGCTCACGGCCCAAGCGATTGGCGCGGGACAGCTCGCCCAAGCGCATCGAACGAGCATGATGGGCCTGGTGGTGGGGTTGGGTGGTGCGTTGATCACTGCCTGCGCACTCTACTTTGGGCGAGATATCATTGTGTCGCTTTACACAAACGACCCTGCTGTGGCTTTGATCGCCTTGTCTTTGCTCGCTCTCTTGCCTTTCTTTCATATTGTTGATGCCATGCAGTGCATCAACAGCTACCTATTACGTGCACACAAAATTGCTGTCGTGCCGCTCTGCATGCAATTTTTTGCACTGATGGTGGTTGGCTTGCTTGGCGGTTGGTGGCTGGGCTTTGGACCTGGTCGCGGCCTGATCGAACCGCTGCGCAATCAACTTTTAGCGGGGTCGCCTGTCGGTGCAGGCAGTATGTGGTTGATGGCGACCATCGGCTTAGCCATCTCGGCGCTATTGCTACACAGCTGGTACCGCCACATCTTCAAAGGCCTGATGCTCAAAACCCTCAAACGAGCTTGATAAACGTATCGCGGTAGTATTTGAGTTCATCAATAGACTCGTAGATATCCGCAAGGGCTTCGTGCTTACTACGTTTTTCAAAGCCTTTTAAAAGCTCTGGTTTCCAACGTCGGGCAAGCTCTTTGAGCGTGCTGACATCGATCGTCCGATAATGAAAAAACTGCTCAAGCTTGGGCATGTAATTAAACATAAAGCGACGATCCTGACTTACCGTATTGCCACAGAGTGGTGACTTGCCCGCTGGAACGTACTTAGACAAAAATCCAATCAATTCAATTTCAGCTTGTGCCTCGGTTAGGGTCGAGGCCTTGACCTTGTCGATGAGACCGCTTTTCCCATGCGTGGAACGATTCCAGCTGTCCATCGCGTCAAGCAAGGCATCGGCTTGATGAATTACCAAAACAGGCCCCTCTGCCACGACGGTCAAATCAGGTTCAGTGATCACAACGGCCACCTCGATGATGCGTTCCTTTTGTGGGTCTAAGCCCGTCATTTCCATATCCAACCACACCAGACGGAACTCATTAGGAACTATTTTTCCATTTTGGGTAGAAGGTGCCTGCGAGGGGGTCTTGGCCATATAATCAATCCAGTTAAAACGTGATTTTCTCACATGCTGTCATAAGGCCCTAAGGACTCATGCTTACGATACTTTTTATTGCTTTCCTTCTCGCGACGATCGCAACCCGTTTGTGGTTGGCGAGTCGCCAGCTTCGCCACGTCGTGAGTCATCGCGATGCCGTACCGGCCGAGTTTGCTTCACGCATCGGTCTAGTCAGCCACCAAAGAGCGGCCGACTATACGGCCGCTAAGGTTAGATTAGGCATGATCGAGCTCGTTTTTGATGCCGTTATTCTGGTTGGCTTGACCTTGCTAGGCGGTCTCCAACAGATCGATCTCTGGGTCAGCACGCTCACCTCACACGACTTATTGCGCCAAGTTCTTTTAATCGTGGCGGTCATGACGCTACTCGGTGCCCTTGGCATGCCCTTTTCCCTCTATCGTCAGTTCAAACTCGAAGCAAAGTTTGGTTTTAACCGGATGACGCCTAAGCTTTTTGTGACCGACACCATCAAGGGAATTTTGATTGGTGCGGCGCTTGGACTCCCCCTGATTGCGGCGGTGCTTTGGTTGATGGCCGAAGCTGGAGAGTTCTGGTGGGTCTGGGCTTGGGGCTTGTGGTCTGTCTTTAATCTATTAGTGCTCTTTATTTTCCCTACTTGGATCGCACCACTGTTTAATAAATTCACGCCTCTTGAAGACAAAGCTCTTGCTCAACAAATCCAAGAACTTGCGCAGCGCTGTGGCTTTTCGCTCAATGGTTTGTTCGTCATGGACGGCTCAAAACGCTCAGCCCATGGCAATGCTTATTTCACAGGTTTTGGTCGAGCGCGTCGTATTGTCTTTTTTGATACCTTGCTCGCTCGCTTGAGTACAGAGGAAATCATTGCTGTGCTCGCCCATGAGTTAGGTCATTTCAAACATAACCACATTTTTAAACGCTTGGCGATGAGCTTTGCCGGTGCACTCATTTTCTTTGCGATTTTGGGTTGGCTCGCGCAGCAGGTTTGGTTCTATACCGACCTTGGTGTGTTGCCTCAACTCGGCGGTCGCAATGACGCCATGGCGCTGATTCTGTTCTTTATGGTGGTGCCTGTCTTTACCTTTGGCCTGACACCGCTCTTTAGCTGGTTCTCGCGTAAAGACGAATTCGAAGCCGATCGTTTCGCCAGCAACCAAAGCTCCGCGGATCAACTCGTTTCGGCTCTTGTCAAGCTCGTTGATGACAATGCCTCCACCCTGACCCCTGACCCGCTGCATTCCGCGTTTTACGATAGCCACCCTCCGGTGGCGATTCGTATTCGCCATCTTCTGGCCTCATGACCGAGCGCCTGCAAGGCCGAGTGATTGCTGCACACGGAAGGCATTACAGTGTCGAAATCGAAGATGGTACGCTGATTAAGTGCTTTCCGAGGGGCAAAAAAAATGATGCCGCTGTGGGTGACTACGTCATCATTTCTCGCCAGGGTCAAGATGAGGGCGCACTCGAATCCATCCTCGAGCGAAAAAATCTTTTATTTCGCTCTGACGAGTCCAAAAGTAAACAGTTCGCCGCAAACGTCGATCAGCTTTTAATTGTGATTGCTGTCGAACCTCCATTTTCAGATGACTTGCTAGGTCGCGCTCTTGCGGGAGCATGGTCAGCCGACATCGCACCCACTATTTTGCTCAACAAAGTGGATCTGCTCGAGGGCATGCCTGCGGCACAATCAAGACTTGCGCCCTTTCGCTCCTTAGGTGTCCCCATCATTGAAATTTGCGCACGCGATCCTGTCAGTGTGCAAAATCAGGTTTTACCTCTACTCAAAGAAAAAACCTCTCTCATGTTAGGGCAAAGCGCGATGGGTAAATCAACCTTGCTCAATACCCTTGCCCCTTTGGCTCAAGCGGCAACACAAGCGCACTCTGTCGCTCTGGGTGCAGGTCGACACACGACCACCAGCACGCGCCTTTATCATTTACCTGAGGGTGGCGGTGATCTGATTGACTCTCCAGGCTTTCAAGGCTTTGGTCTGTTGCATTTAAGCAGAGAGGAAATCGAAAGAGGCTTTCCTGAGTTTAGTGCGCACCGTGAGCATTGCCGCTTTTATAACTGTACGCATCAGCATGAACCTGGTTGCGGCGTACTCGCGGCATTAGCGCGGCAAGACATCGACCCTGCTCGACACGCTCTCTATGTCAGGCTCGTTGAAGCTAAAGACGACCACGAGAGCTATTAGCTGAGGCAAACGCCTTTAATCACTTCCGGCCACAGCAGCCTCGGACAAAATCTGACACATCCCCAATAGCATCGCCGCAGTCGCACCCCAAATGAAATATTGCTTCCAGGGTATCGAATAGTACTGGCGAACACGTCCGTCTGCGAGCTCAGCCCGATGAAAGCGGTAATTGGCGGGATCCGTTAAAAAAGACAGAGGGACTTCGAAAATTTCAGCGACCTCAAACGTATCCGGACTCAGCGCGAAGCCCGGACGAACCAATGCCGTAATCGGACTCACAGCAAAACCCGTTCCCGTCACATAGCGCGGCAATCCGCCTAGACACTCAATATATGCTCTAGAGAGACCCGTTTCCTCCTCCGTCTCTCGCAACGCTGTGGCCTGCGCATCGACATCGGTGGACTCGACCCGACCGCCAGGAAAACTAATCTGTCCGGCATGATCATTCAGGTGCGCACTCCGCTGGGTCAACAAGACCGTGAGGCCTTCGGCTCTCTGTACGATGGGCACCAAGACCGCTGCTTCGACAGGCGGGCCTTCGCGTCCAGGCATTCTGATCAAAGATTCATTGGGGATATCTAAGGGTCGCTGTATGGAGCCACGCAGTACGTTACGCAATGCAGGTGGTGTTAAACGGTGCGCGGGTACAGCACCAAACGGCAACGCGGAAGGACTCCACGGTTGCGTCATGGGATCAAAAGAAGGTCGCACAGGAGGTCTGCGGGGACGTTGCTGATCGGTGTTGTCAGATGACATAGTCAAAAGGTAAAGCGATTAGGAGAGACAAAAAAGCTTTGATGACTTTTTAACACCTCATTTAACAGAAAAGCACCCCAGGGGGTGCTTTTGCTTGTTGCATCGTGCATGGACAATGGCTTATGCAGCAACTGTCTTGCGAACAAGCTTTTCCTTGATACGTGCAGACTTGCCCGAACGATCACGCAGATAGTAAAGCTTGGCACGGCGGACATCGCCACGGCGCTTGACTTCGATGCCAGCGATCTGGGGCGAATACAACTGGAATGTACGCTCAACAGCCTCGCCTGAGGAGATCTTGCGAACGATGAAGGCAGAGTTCAAACCGCGGTTGCGGCGAGCAATCACAACACCCTCAAAAGCCTGCGTACGTTTGCGCGTGCCTTCGACCACGTTGACGCTCACAACGACGGTGTCGCCAGGAGCAAACTCAGTCACAGGCTTGCCGCCTGTCAAACGAGCAATTTCTTCTTGCTCAATGGTTTCGATCAAATTCATAAAAACTCCAAGTCATCATGCTCTCGGTCAATGTTATTAGGCTGGTATCCGACCTATTCGGATAACCGCTGCCGGGCAGAGGATGCGATAAAAAGCCCTTGATTCTACTATATTTTTAACGTTTGCGCCCTCTGTTTCTGACAATCCGAGCTTTCTAAAGAGCGGTCGCGCGCGCGCTCTGAAAAAATGTTTCAATGTTTTTAACTTTTAACCCTGTTTAGTCTCCCCATGACCCTTTCCGCCTTGCTGCTCGTCATTGTTGCGGCAATGTGTCATGCCTCCTGGAATTTGCTTGCCAAACGGGCAGCGAACGTTGGACCGCCCTTTGTTTTTGCCTACGGCCTTTGCTCTACGATCTTGTTCGCCCCCTGGGTCATCTGGATTTTAGTGTTTGAGCAACATGACTGGAGCTGGGCAAGTTTAGGATGCATCCTTTTGTCAGGGACACTGCATCTTGCTTATAGCCTGAGCTTACAAAGAGGCTACCAAGTGGCAGATCTTTCTGTGGTCTATCCCATTGCCCGGGGCACAGGTCCATTTTTATCTACCATCGGCGCAATTATCTTTATTCAAGAGCCTGCCACCCTATTGGGTTTGGCTGGAATGCTGAGTGTTGTGGCAGGCGTTTTAATGATCGCCACGCAAGGACAAATCCGACGTCTGCTGCATCCTGAAGCGATGATCGGGGTGCGCTGGGGACTGCTTGTTGGCTTGCTGATTGCCGCATATACCTTGGTGGATGCCTACGGAGTCAAAGTCCTTGTCATCGCGCCTGTGTTGTTTGATTGGGCAACAACGGCCTCAAGAACCCTGATCATGCTGCCCCATATGGCCCGTCAGCCAAAACGCTCTTGGGAAGCCATGCGCGGCTTTTGGCCCTTGGCCTGGACCATCGGCGTGCTTTCACCACTGGGCTATATTTTGGTTTTATATGCGCTGCGCGATGGCGCTCCTGTGAGTCTGGTTGCGCCTGCTCGCGAAATGTCGATGCTGCTGGTCACGCTAGGAGGTCTTTACATCCTGCGGGAACCTGTGGGCTGGGGCAGACTCGTGGGATGTGGCTTTATTGCCAGTGGTGTGGTCATGCTCGCAAGCAGTTAAAAGCCTGCTGCACTGCCAACCCACATGGATACTGGTACCATCGCAATCCAAAAAACCAATAACAACACATCGGACACCATATTTTTAGCCGTAGGGCTGTGACGATCAGAGCCGTAGGCTGCAAACGTAGGCGGGTAGTTGTGGCGGACTTCGCGTGTCATGTTGTGACTCCTTGTAGTGATCTATAAACAGTACTGTATATTAAAACAGTACTGTTTGCAAGAACAGTATTTTGCAATTTTGTCTTTTTACAACAGCACGCTTTATGCTAATTTCTTTCACCTCAATCCAATAAAAACATATACCTTCTAAGAATCATAAAATTAACTTAGCACCATCACACATGAACTCATTTACCTCTAGCCATGCACTGTTTCAAGTTTTTGCCGACAACGGCATGGATCGTATTTTTCTTGTTCCAGGAGAAAGCTATCTCGGCTTGCTCGATGCTGTCGTGGACTTCCCAAATATCGATGTCGTCACATGTCGTCATGAGGGTGGCGCAGGCTATATGGCGGTTGCCGACGGTCGCTTGACGGGTCGCCCCGGCGTTGCGCTCGTGAGTCGTGGACCCGGAGCTTCCAATGCGGCGATTGCCGTGCATACTGCTCAGCAAGACGCTGTTCCAATGATTCTGATTGTGGGACAAATCGCCGCTCGGGATTTGCGCCGCGAAGCTTTCCAAGAAATAGATTATCAAAAAATGTACGGCTCAATCGCTAAATGGGTGTTCGAATGCCAGACCCCCGAGCAACTCGGCGAGGCGGCTTTCAAAGCGATCCGAATGGCGACCTCGGGGGTTCCCGGACCTGTCGTATTAGTGATCCCAGAGGATATTCAACAACAGACCGTCGCCAAGCCTAGTTTTAAAAACCATGCGCAGATTTTTGGACTCCCTGAACAATCCATCATGGATGAGATTGGCAAACGTCTAGCAGATGCCAAAAGACCGGTTGTGATTGCTGGCGGGATGTTTGATTGTCCCGGCGGGCGCGAAGCGCTCAGCGCCTTTGTGCACCATTGGCAACTGCCTACGATGGTGTCCTTTCGTCGCCACGATATTTTTGCTAATGACGACCCTTTTTTCGTAGGTGACCTTGGTCTGTCCAATCCGTCGACTCAAATGGCCACACTGCAGGAAAGTGACTTCATCCTAGCCCTTGGCACCCGGCTAGGGGACATTACGACGCAAAACTTCCAGTTCCCGCGCTACGCGCAAGCGCCACAAACGCTATTGCACTGCTATCCGGACTCACGCATTGTCAATTGGGATACAGTGGCCGACTATCCGCTCGTCTGTGATCCGGTCGCATTGGTGCAGGCGCTCACGCAAGCCAACGCCACCCAGCCTGGCACCGTTCGACAAGAATGGCTCAAAACACTGCGTCAACACGCACTGCCCTATGCGGCATGGCCTAACCGCGAAGCCAAAAAAGGAGTCAATTTTACGGATGTTGTGCGGGTTGTCGCTGACAATGCCACACGGAATACGACTGTGTGTCTGGACGCGGGTACTTTTGCTGCACCTGTCTATCGCCACTTCAACTTTAAATCAGGTCAACGCTTGATGGCGCCCTTGGCCGGCGCGATGGGTTACGGCACACCCGCGGCACTCGCCTGCGCATTGCGCGACCCCGAGCGCACCACCATCTGCATGGTCGGTGATGGTGGTTTTCTCATGACGGGCAACGAAATGATTCTCGCGGTGGAGCGTAAACTTCCCATCATATTCATCGTATCGAACAACAGCAGCTATGGTTCGATACGTTTGCATCAAGAGCGCGGCTATCCTGGGCGCGTGAGCGGCACCTCGTTGTTTAACCCCGACTTTTATACCCTTGCGACTAGCTTTGGCATGAAAGCAGCACGCATTGAAAAGAAGTCAGAGATCGATGCAGTGATCAAGGCTGCGCTGTTGTCGCGCGAACCCCTACTGATCGAGGTCAACACCAGCCTCGATGCGATTTTGCCTTGAGTCAATGACCTTCTTGCATCAAGGTGGAGTGATCGACGGCTTGCGTCAACACGACACCTTGATGAATCGCATCTGCCAGCGCTTGTGTGCGAGGCAAGATCACACCCGCATAAAAAACCGCTGTCGCAACTTTATTTTTCATGAAAGCGGGTGAAAGTCCTGCAGCCCCAATTTCTGTTTCAGTCTCAGCACAAGCAAGTGCCGCACGCGCCATCAACCAGCCACTCAAGACATATCCCGTCAGCATCAAATAAGGCACACTCCCAGCATAGACAGCGCGAATCTGTTCTTTGGACTGCGCGAGTACAAAAGAAACCACCGCATCGTAATGCGTCACCGCACGCGAGAGATGATCCGCAATCAAGAGCATCCCTGCGCGCTCGCTCACATCGATGCGAACAGCAAGATCGCGGACCGCCTCAACGGTTTGTTTCATCAGCTTGCTCAAACGTTGCGCAGCGGCGCCGCCATCACGAAGCGTCTTACGACCAATCAGGTCGTTGGCCTGTATCGCTGTTGTCCCCTCATAAATCGTCAAAATACGCGCGTCACGATAAAACTGCGCGGCCCCCGTTTCCTCGATGAATCCCATGCCACCGTGCACCTGCACGCCGAGAGAGGACACTTCAAGCGAACATTCGGTTGAAAACCCTTTGACCACAGGCACCAAATAATCATAGAGCGCCTGATACTCGCGTCGCACCTCGGCGTCGGGGTGCTCGATACTGAGATCGTCAGACGCGGCCGCCACGCAAGCAATCGCCCGCGCGCCCTCTGTCAGCGCCCGCATCGTCATCAACATGCGCTGCACATCAGGATGCTGAATAATCGGCACAGGACCCGCAGAACCTTCAACAGCACGACTCTGGACACGATCACGCGCATAAGCCATGGCCTTTTGGGTAGCCGCTTCGCTGACCCCTATGCCCTGAACACCCACGGCAAAGCGCGCAGCATTCATCATGATGAACATGTATTCGAGTCCACGATTCTCCTCTCCAACGAGAGTACCAATCGCGCCTTGCCCAACCTCACCTTTGTTATCACCAAACAACAGCACTGCAGTCGGGCTGCCATGGATACCAAGCTTGTGCTCAAGCGAAGCGCACCAAACATCGTTGCGTGCACCGATCGATCCGTCAGCATCGACCAAATACTTTGGCACGATAAACAACGACAAACCTTTGACACCAGGAGGTGCATCTGCGGTACGCGCTAACACAAGATGCACGATATTTTCAGCAAGATCATGTTCGCCGAAAGTGATGTAGATTTTCTGACCGAACAAGCGGTAGGTGCCGTCGGCCTGCGCGACGGCTTTGGTCGAAACAAGCGATAAATCCGATCCGGACTGAGACTCCGTCAAGTTCATTGTCCCAGTCCACTTACCACTCACGAGCGGCTCGATATATGTCTTTTTCTGAG
>Ga0247843_1006267_pt1 | contig 15684 bp, 11 predicted proteins | sample LaCruzMarch2017__FD_192420 | JGI IMG/M metagenome (GOLD analysis project Ga0247843, IMG submission 192420) | Freshwater microbial communities from meromictic Lake La Cruz, Castile-La Mancha, Spain - LaCruzMarch2017_8m | ecosystem: Environmental > Aquatic > Freshwater > Lake | place: Spain... | reverse complement strand
GAACTAGCAATTCCCTAATAGTTTATTTTTAATTATTAGACCACCCAAAATTTACATGGACTGCTGTATCCAACCTTGAAAATAAAGATTCTAAAACCGGCGTTTTAAATCTTCAAGGGTGTAAAGATATAGATAGATATAATATAGTATTATTGAGAGCTTTAATTAAAAAATGATTAAAGCTCTCGTAGTGAAATAGGTTATCACGCGCTGCGTATTGCGAGTTCAAGCCTCGCCGAGAGTATAAAATTTAATACTAAAAAGTAGTATTAAAATTATTAAAATTAAATTAAAATTATTTCTTGATCTATCTATTCATCTTCATATTCTGTGTAATCTATTAATAATTCTTCACCTTTATTTATAACTCTAGATGTTTTGAAAATCATCATTGTAGATTCACTATCATGAGTTATTTTCAAATTAGGTTTTTTTGAATTATTCAAATAGAAACTAATATCATTTGCATTTAGACCTTTATAAGGAATACCCCAAAAACCATCCTTGGATTTTACGTAAAAATCTGATATCATTTTAATAACAGCCGGGTCCATTTTTTGAACTTCTTCATCTGGAACATTTAGAATTCGTTGAGTGAAATTCGTGTGATTTGTGACATGAAAAGGGTTCACTCCTTTTGGGATATTCTTGATTGCAAAAACACCTACTCCGCCGTAAGAATCCGGTTTCAATCTACAATAGGTGTCATTTTTTAAATTTTTTATCAAAGCTTTCTTCATATATTTTTAATACATGTAAATATATTAAAAATTAAAAAAATATACAGATCTTCTTATATATTGCATCTTCTTATATATTGCATCTTCTTATATATTGCATCTTCTTATATATTGCATCTTCTTATACACAGATCTTCTTATATATTGCATCTTTTATATATTGCATTTTCTTCAATTGTATCGCTATATTGTGTTAAATACAATCTACATCCTGAATCTGTATTTTGTGAATTGTATGATTCGATTCTTTGAAGATTCTCAACAAATAATTCAAATCCATTTTCAGTCGCAGGTTTTCTATGAATTTGGCGATAGTTATCATATTGTCTCTTTAGTTCGTCCATATTAGTCAAGTACGCGTTATATCTTGAAAAAGACATAAATGTAATAAGTGTTGAAATAATTAGCTTGAACATCATTTGTATTTAATATATATGTATTATACCTTTAAATTACTTTTACCAAAAAAAACATATTTTTTCTTATTTATAATATAAAAATGCGATTTAATGAACAATTAATTCCTCGTATAGGCGATATTTTAGCACTGCTTTTTGTATTTCCTTTTTTCATTTATTATTTTTATAACATAGAAAATAGATCAGATTTAGAAACATATTTGTTAGTTATCGCTTTTTTAAGTTTCATCGCAGATTTTTGGTTTACAGTATCATTTTTTTGCACACAAAAAAATAATCCAAATGTTCAATAGTCGTCGTACAAATCATTCTTATATTGTTCATAACGACCTTCTTTAATGGCTAATTTTAATTCATAGTCAGCTTCTAAATCACTAATTTGATCTTCCAAATAATCACTATATTCTTCAAGATTTTCCAATTGTTCGTTAAGATGTTTTATCTCATAATAATGAGAACATCTTCCATTTTTGGAACTATTATGACTTTTTTTACATTCATAACAAACTGACCGCATTTCGCACTTGTAATACGGTCTTCCATAATTAGGGTCATCTTTCGCATACCCAGCATCGCAAATTTTCAAGTGTTCTTCAAGATTTCTACGACATTCTTCCCCACACATCTCTTCTAGTTCTTTAATTTTATTCATATAACCCTTTCGTTCTTCGAGAACCTCATCATTGTAATCACGAAGTTTTTTCAATCTTTTCTTGTATAGCAGCCAATTCGTTCGAAATTTCGGAAGACATCTCAATATATCAAGTTTGAAATTACCAAAAAAATTGTAAAAAAAATGATTTTTTTTAGAACACCTTTTTTTTTTTAATTTTTAATATTTTCTTTAAATAAAAAATGAAAACCAACGAATTCTATTGTGTCAAATGCCGAGATAAAGTGCATTTACAAGACAACCATATAACATGCACAACTCTAAAAAATAAACGACCTGCTCTCAGAGGGAAATGTTCCAGTTGCAATACAAAATTATGCAAATTTGTAAAAGCCGCTGATGAAAAGAAATTGAGAAGCAAATTCAGATCCAAGTCTAAGAAGAGATCCAAGTCAACGAAGAGATCAAAGTCTAAGAAGAGATCAAAGTCTAAGAAGAGATCGAAGTCTAAGAAGAGATCGAAGAGTCGTTCTAGAAAATAATTGAAATGATTTTTTAATACCAATTATCTGTATTAAAAATGTAATAAAATATGGGTTAAGAAAAGTGATGCGTGTTTTTGTTTATGTTTATGTTTCGTATGTAACTTTTACATTATATACATGACAAGTTTTGTTAATATGGCTGTCATATTCAATATCAAATAAATGTATTCTTTTGATATGATTTTTATAATCAATAGAATAAGATAAAACCTGTCCCATGGCATGTTTCCAATTTTTTCCATTTTTAATTTCAATTATTTCAGTATCTGTCAACAAATCAATAAATCCCGAATCTGTTTCAACTTCAATTTCACCTCCTAGTTCTTGTTGTAATTTTATTTGAATTTCTTTTTCTTTCTCGTTTTGATAAGTAGGTTTCAAATTATTTATTTCATTATCATAAATATTTTTATTATTATTAAGTTTTTTCCATTCATCAATCCATATACAAACTTTCATCCCAAATTTAGGTGAAATCCACTGAGCTAGATTTGTTGCTAGTATAGGATGAATCCAAGAACCCTGAGAATATTTAGATGTGTTACCTTTTTTTGAGTCAATCAATATTTTTTTTCCATAACGACCCTTATTTGACTCAATTAATTCTGTTTTAGAAATCCCAATTTCTCCTTCAAGAGATTCAATTAATTTTTTAGTTGATTCAAGACATTTCCAATGTTTAAATTCTTTTTTACCAACTTTACACATTGCTGTTGCATTAACAAAACCATCTTCTTTTCTAAATTCAATTTGTTTATCTAAATTATCTTCTAAATTAACATCTATTATTTTTTTCCCATAACGACCCATATTTGACTCCATTAATTCTGTTTTAGAAATCCCAATTTCACCTTCAAGAGCTTCAATTAATTCTTTAGTAGACTCTAATCTTTTCCAATCAGAAAAAGATTTCTTTCCTGCTTTACACATTGATGTGGCATTAACAAACCCATCATGTTTTCTGTATTCAATGTTTATTCCGTTTAAATTTAAGTCGTTTTTTGGTTTACAATCTTCAATGATGTCCGAATTGTGGTTGATCTTGTTAGAGTCTAGACAAGTGCTGATATTGTTTCTATTCATTTTTATTTTTATTTTTTAGTTCAATAGTTTTCCGTAGTTAGAAATTGACTTGAAACAACTAATAGTTGACGCTGAAACGTGCATGTCATTCATGAATATTCAGAAAACGATACTAACAAACGAAGAATTAAATAAATATAATGAAATGATATAATTTTATTTTAATACATAAATTATTTGTATTAAAATATTTCAAACCACATTAGCATCTATAATACTGTTTTCAGTTTCAAAATCTACCCCTTCATCTATAGTGTTATCTTCACTAGTTTTTGATTCTTCCAATTTTTTCATAAAAATTTCATGCGTTTTACTTTTTCGATGGGCTGGTAAAGATCTTTTGCAAATAGATAAACTACATTCACATATAACTTTTGGATTTCTTGCACGATCTTTGGCGCGTATTTCTTCTATATTTTTATTATAATATTCTTTTCTTTGCGCTAAAATTTTCTCTCTATTTTCTTCATGGTATAGTTTTTTTTTCTTCTCAAGTTCTTTTTTGTTTTCACGATAATATGCAGCATCTCTTTCTCTATATTCTTCAATATGTGCTGCTTTATATATAGCTTTTTGTTCCTTGATTTTATCTTTATTTTCTTCTCTATATTTTTGGTTATATATTCTTACTTCCTCTGTGTTTTCCTCATACCATGCTTTATTCTTTTTGTTTATTTCTTCCTTATTTTCTTCATAATGTTGCTTCTTATATTCTTTTATATATTCTCTATTATCTTCATAGTACTCCTTATCTTTATCATCAGTTAATCTTTCAATGACAACATCTTCATCTACATCGTTAAACCAATCACATGCTTCATTGACAACTTTAGTAAATAAAGAAATTTCACGACCTTCTGGTAATATAAACCTATCTCTGTTTGCTCTCTCTCTATACTTATCGAGCTTATACAATATAGTCTCTTCGATCAATGACATTTGCTTGGCATTTTTACATTCTCTTTGATAAACAACCATATGCTCTGCATTTTTATTATATTGAGACATTCTATTAGCCAAGCTGATAGCTTTCCCTACTATGAAAATTCTCTCTCGATCAAGATACTCATTGGTAACTACATATACAACATTTTTACCATTTTCAGTTCGTTCTCCTTTTTTACAAGTTTTTAATTCCAAAAGTTTAATACGCTTAGCATTTTTTTCTTCATGAATTTCAAAAATTACTTCTTTTTCTAAAAGTTCATTTTCTTTTTGTTCAAGCTGTAGTCTTAACTCATTAGATTCTTCATCTATTATTTCGTGTAAAGTTTCCTCAAGTTTGATATAGTATTCATGTATTTCATTTGATTTCGATGTATTAGCTTTCAAACACATTTTCTTGAAAGTTTTAATATTGAGCAAAATTTTCTCACTTGGTCTACCACCTGAGAGGTTTTCCGCCAGCTGGCGGGAAACTAATTTAAAGTCGATATCTGGTTTGAAATATTTTTCTAAACACTTTTTAGCACTGTCTTTGCGCGTAAAACCTAACCATACCCAGATATCATCTAAATTGATAACAAAATCGTCTGATTTATAATTTAAATAGCAGTAAAAGCTTGAAATGAATAATTGCTGTTCATCTGTGGAGAAACTATCCTTTAATTTATTAATTAGTTTACCTTGATAAGACTTAGATAGCTTAGTATTAGGATTTTCCTCTATAAGTTTGACTATATTAATTGACTGAGACATTTGTTTTTATTAGTATTTACATTTATTTAAGCCATTATTTTTATTTTTCTGGAAAAATAAAAATCTATTGTATTAAACTAAAACTCTGTTTACATGAACAAAATGTTCATATACTTTAATCAGAAAATGGGCTTAATCGAAAGGATCTACATAATCTTCATTAAATCTATCTTTATGAAATTGATGATACTCAGGACTACCGAATTTCCAGCCTTCAGGGACTGGTGGTGCTTTGTACCAATACACGCAATCCCGCCAATCATTAGTTTTTGTTTGATTTGAGATGTACATACAGCAGTAATCTGTTGTAAGAGCATCCATCAATGTACAAAATAAGGAGAAATCCGGTATAATCGACGCATAGTTCTCCCATATAGACTTACGGTTTCTTAGGTTGGGCTCACGACACACGAAAACATTATCCACATTGGTTCTTATTACAGGTTTGACGTCCATGGCATATTGAAGCGAAACTATGTACCAACAAGCCCAGTGACGCCCTCTCTTGAAAATTCCTTGTTGCAAAGGTGTATTGAAAACTCGGGTGTCGTCCGTGCAATCGTCTAAAATGCAAACGCACCACGGATTCTGTAGATGTTGTTTAGCAATTTTTTGCCTACGAATGAAGCTTTTTAACTGGTCTTCATTATACTCGTTGAAAACAAACGTACTAGGCATAATCTTTCGAAAAAAACCATTAGAATCTTCTGATCCTGAAAAAACAATTCCTGCAGGGAAAATATGTTTTTTAGCGTATAATAGACTTGCAATAATTGTTGATTTTCCTGTATTTCTAACAACATCACAAGATCCTAGTAAGAATCTATGATTTCCATCTAAAGTAAAACCAAAATATTCACCTTCGCCTTGTGATTCAATATCAAAACTTGTTTCTAATACATTATCATCAGCTTGCTTAGAATCAATAGTATTTTTGAAAGGGATTTCGTTGAGATTTCCAGATATCAAGCAATAATCTTGTAAATTACTAACACAGAATCCCAAACTTCTAGCCAAAAATACAATATCATTGAATATGTATTGTTTCAAATTTTTATATTTTAGAGAATTGTTTTCTAGAACGCAATGATCTTCTAGTAAACCAGCTAATAAATGTAATCTCTTGTTTCTATTATTAATTAAATAATTATAAGGTAAATGAATTTCGATATTATTTTCTAAGCATATATAGTTCATTGATAATCCAAAATAATATGGATCAACTATAGTTTTCTTTTCTTGAAATTCTACAGGATTTCTAAAAATTTTCATTTTAGATTTAAAATCCTTTGTTTCTTTCAGGTAGTTTTCTACTGTAATTTCAACTATTTCTCCTTTTTTATCACCGTGAGATGATTTCAAAACTAATTTGTGTTGTTTATTAACAGTATAAGATTCCCCACCAGAAATTGGCATTATCTTAAACATTTCGTCGAAATTATGACAAACTTCTTCTACATTTCTAGGAGTTGAATCATCTCCCATAACTACATCTCCAACCTGAACATCTTCAACATTTTTTATTTTCCCATCATACATTAAAATTGGTGTTTTTCTTACGAAACAACCAGGCTTTCCTATTACAAAAGTTTTACTTCCACCGAAAGATTCTGTTTCAGATAAAGCATCAGTGTTTGGTGCTATAAGTTCCGGATTAAATTCTTTTACATAAAAGGTATTAGTTGGACTATTTGATGTCATTTTTAATAAATATTTAGGTTTTTTTAAATAGTATAAAAATTCTATTTAAAAATGATTTACTTACGAATGGTGGATTTTTTAATAAGTTAATTTTATAATTTTATATTAAAAAACCCCAGAATATTGTGGATATTTTAAAAAATTTTCTTTACTGCTGTAAGGAACAATTCTTTCTTTAATCCTAATTGGAAGTGACAAATCCATTACAGTTATATGTGCATTAATTGATCCTACTTTAGTTGCCTTTGCATTAATAGAACCTACTTTTTTAGCAGGGGCATTTATTGACCCAACTTTAGTCACCTTCGAATTTATAGAACCTTTTTTTTCAGCAGGGGCATGTATTGACCCAACTTTATTTACCTTTGAATTAATAGAACCTAATTTTTTAACTGGTGCATTTATTGACCCAACTTTAGTTGCTTTCGAATTTATATTTCCTTTATATGTCCATGGTTTTACAAAAGGATAAGTCTCGGCTTTAGCGGTGCTCCAAACTTTCCATCCTTCAGTACACGAATCAGATGCAGTCACAGGCCTTAAATTTCTATTAAATCCTGCAGGGCATTTATAACACAATCCGGCTGCTAAATCTTTACCAAATCCATTCGCACATTCCATCGAACATTCCCTCCCAGAACCGGCTAATTCTCCATTTCTTGATCCTCCATTACAACTATAGCAATCACCACTTGTCCAATGCTGAAAAGAATCATTCCCAAACGCAACCGTGCAATCACCTCCAATACTTCCGGCTTTACACGCATCGGGTGCATCAATTGAAGCTAGAGTTCTAACATAATTTGCTGGACATGTGTAGCAATCACCAGTTGTCCAATGTTGAAAAGATCTATTACCGTAAACAACACCACAATCACCTGTTATACTTCCAGCTTTACATGCATCACTAGCATCAATTGGTGCTAGAGTTCTAACATATTTGTCTGGACAAGAATAGCAATCACCACTTGTCCAATGTTGAAAAGATTTATCACCGTAAACAACATTGCAATTACCTGTTATACTTCCAGCTTTACACGCATCGGGTGCATCAATTGAAGCTAGAGTTCTAACATACTTGTCTGGGCATTTGTAGCAGTCACCTGATGACATGTGTTGGAAAGTCCCAGGATACGTAGCAGGGCAATCACCTAATATACCTCCAGCTTTACACGCATCGGGTGCATCAATTGGTGCTAGAGTTCTAGAATACTTATCTGGACATTTATAACAGTCACCTGTTAACATATGTTGGAAAGTCCCGGGATACGTAGCAGGACAATCACTTAATATACCTCCACCTTTACATGCGTCGGGTGCATCTATTGAACTTAAAGTTCTAGAATAATTGTCTGGACATTTATAACAATCACCTGATAACATGTGTTGGAAAGTCCCAGGATACGTAGCAGGGCAATCACCTAATATACCTCCGGCTTTACAAGCGTCGGGTGCATCAATTGAAGTTAGAGTTCTAGAATAATTGTCTGGACATGTATAACAATCACCTGATACTAAATGTTGAAACGATTTATCACCGTAAACAACGCCACAATCACCTAATATACCTCCGGCTTTACAAGCGTCGGGTGCATCAATTGAAGTTAGAGTTCTAACATGCTTGTCTGGACATTTATAACAATCACCTGTTAATAAATGTTGAAATGATTTATCACCGTAAACAACGCTGCAATCACCTAATATACTTCCAGCTTTACAAGCATCAGAATTGTTAACAGATGCTAGTGTTCTTACGTACTTATTAGGACATTTAACGCAACCAATTTTAGTAATATCATAAAATCCTTTTTGACCTGGATATTTTTTATCACAATTTATTTGACAATAACGTCCCTTATCATCTTCTCCCGCTGTACATTTTTCATATTGTGACAAATCAAAGAATTGTTTTGCTCCTCTATATATTGTTGTTCCTAAAATCGCTTCAGCAAATTCTTGATCTGATGATATCTGACAGTCATACTCTTTTAAATCATTATCCATAACCCATTCAGCACCTTTGGTTTGACAATAAACTTTGTCTATTTGACAAATACCTGAATCGGAACCATATTTCATATTATTAGAATCACAAATTGTTTTCATTATACTATTTGATGAAACACATAAATCCTCATTTATATTTTTAATCACACCATTTACATTACGATCAATATTTGTTTTTTTATACTCAACATATTCTTCACCATCTTTTAGTGGCCATGAGTAAGATTTTACACAACTATCTGCGGTGTAAGAACACATATCTATATTATCAGGCACATCCTTGGTTTTAATATACATATTATGACCCGTCATTTCTTTTGGTGTATAAGTTCCATCATAAAGCCAACAATTTGCGTTTATATCATCATCATCCATAGTTACACCGTCATCTAACATTTTTCTATTTCTATAACCAAATGCTTTGCAATTTTTATTATTTGAACAGTTCTTTTCACAAAATCCTAAAGACATATTATTGTACGAACTAATATTTTTGTTTAAATCAATATTGTTTTCTTTTAAAGTGTATTTTGACATTGGATCGATAATAGGTACAATTTTACCTTTTCCATCTAAACATTTTTTTTGAATAATGTCGGCTTGAATTTTCATTCCATCTATAATATATGCGTACTTTTCCATTTTTATTGGGTCATTTACATCTTCAGCTTTCATGGCACCTGAAGTTATGTCTGCTCGAATTGCATCCGTCATTTGTTGTATCATAGGTTTCATAATAGGATCATTTTCATCCTTCATTCTTGCTTCAAGAATTTTAGAGACATCGGTAAAATCTATATCAGGTCCTTTTATTATTGGCTCAATAACACCTAATTCATCATATAAATCTTTAAGTGTTTTATCCGTATCTTTTTTCATTTGATAATACATTTTTTTAGTTCCCATTTTACCATACCCTGAAACATCCGCGATATCTAAACCCATTGATGCAAAACTAAAAATATCTAAAGCTATTGAAACAGGTCCTAAAAATTTTGAAACAGCGGATGCGGCCGCTTTTACTGCTAATTTTTGAGCAACGGTAACAGCAACCTTTTTAGAAAGTTGTTGGGCTGCTATTTTAGCTGCTTTTGCTCCTGCCTTTGCTCCTAAAGCAGCTAGATGAGATGCTCCTTTAATACCTAATTTTGCGAAAGCTTTTGATGTTGCTCTCAGACCAAAACTGGACGCCTTATACGCAGCTTTTGAAACTACTGCCGCGATAGCTTTTCTACCAGTAGATGTAACTAATTTCTTTATTAGTTCTTCAAGAGCCATCTGAGTTACTGCTGCCCCAAGTTGTATAGGATTAGTTACAAAACCTATTATTGCTCCTCCAACCAATGTTGCTCCATCGATAACTAAATTAGGGGGTGGAGGTGGAGTTTTATCAGTTATTGGTTTGATAGTTACAGGTGGATTATAATCAATTGTCGGACCAGTTGGTGATTGAGTGGATTGAGTCGGACCAGTTGGTGATTGAGTGGATTGAGTCGGACCAGTTGGTGATTGAGTTTGAATAATAGGGATTTCAGACAGAGTCGTTCCTGAAATTAATAAATTTTTAGGTAAAGCAAAAGTAACATTTGATACATTACCTAAATTATATTTTGTAATTAAATTTTGCAATATTGTAGTCGGCGAATTTAGTTTTTTTAGCATTTCATTTGTAAAAGATCTATTAATAATAAAAGATATAACAACTGATCCTTTATAAATATTTAGAATTTTAACGTTGGATATATCTATAGATAGACCGCTTGCAATATTATTTATAATATCTGTCTTAAACGCATCTAAATCACTTATACTATCAAAATTTCCACTAAAAGTGTATTTTATTGGAACAGGTGAGGTATCATTTGCTAAAATAGTTGTTTGAAAAAGACTGTCTTCTAATATCTGTTCAATTTGATTTGCATATGCTTTTTCGAATTCCGCTTGTACAATATTTTGTAAATTCCCCTTATCTACTGATTCAGAAGAAGCGTTTTTTATTAGTGAGCCTATGACAACAACAATAAACATTATCACAACAGATATAACAACCCATATAATAATTTTTACTAATATTGGTAATTCTGAGATTTTCATTTTTATATTTATTTTTATATTTTTTTTTATATTTTTTTTTATAATAAAAAATAAAATGTTCAAAAGTATGTTTGGCGATTTATCTGGAAAACTTGCAAAAGATGCGACAGCAGCAATATCTGCAAAAGTTGCAAAAGATGCGGCATCAGAAATAGGAGAAAAAGTAGCAAAAGATGCGACAGCAGCAATAGTCGGAAAAGTAGCAAAAGATGCTGCATCAGAAATAGGAGAAAAAGTAGCAAAAGATGCTACATCAGCAATAGTCGGAAAAGTAGCAAAAGATGCTGCATCAGAAATAGGAGAAAAAGTAGCAAAAGATGCTGCATCAGAAATAGGAGAAAAAGTAGCAAAAGATGCTGTATCAGAAATAGGAGAAAAAGTAGCAAAAGATGCTGCATCAGAAATAGGAGAAAAAGTAGCAAAAGATGCTGTATCAGAAATAGGAGAAAAAGTAGCAAAAGATGCTGCATCAGAAATAGGAGAAAAAGTAGCAAAAGATGCTGCTGAAAAAGTTGGATTACAAGCTGGAAAAAAAACTATAGGTAAATTAGGTAAATATGCTTTGATTGGAGTAGGAATTTCTGGATTAATGGCTCTTGGAGTTGGTATAGATGTTGCTAATAAAGCAGAAAAAACTTTTAAAGAAAGAGATCAAAAACAATTTTCTATAACTTCTATAATAAACGGTGAAGGAACTGTTTCCACTAATGATGCAAATGTTATTGTAACATTCACAAATCAAGATAAAATAATTATGTATATCGGTGAAGAAATTGAAATATCTGGGACAACTGTTAATAGCAGTGATGGAAAACAAGTTGGAAATATAAATGGTCGTTTTGAAATAAAAAAGGTAATTGATTTGCAAACAGTTCTAATTGTTAAAGTGCAAAATATTGGAAGTAATTCGGGGAAAGGAAATTTCATATTACATGCTGATAAGAAAAATGATGTGGAGAAAGCGATAAATGATAATCTCAATGCACTCGATGAACTTATAAAAGATCCGTTGGGATCACTTATACCAGATTGGCTTTGGACAGTTTTGTATGTTATTATAGGAGTTGGAGTTTTAGGTGTATTGATAACGCTTTTAATTAAATTTAAAACTCTAGTTCATTAACCAGCAGAAGCAATACAACCAATCCCACAATGGGGGTGTACTCAGCAGCAGCCTAGACAATGTCCATTTACCGGGGATGCTGCGATACTTATCTCATGCCTTGATCGACAGTCCACATGGTTGAGATTACCTCGTCCACAGTGTCGCAAATCGTGAAGGAACTGCAGCGGATCGTCAAGCTAATTGATTTGATTTTGTCCAATCCAATTAAACTGATGTTAGGTAAGTAAGTATTTATTATAAAACTATTTTAGTTTTATGATATGATATAAAAAAAGAAAAAACTTGATGTGTATATTAAAATTATTAAAATTATAATTACTTTCTAATCTTTATTTCAAAGTTAGTCTTACCATTTACCATCATCATCTTTACCATTTCTACTACCATACTTTCAGGAACCTCAATGACAATCTTATCATTTTCTTTTGGTTCTTCAGTTAAAACCTCAGTTGCTTCATCAACTTCCATCATCATATCTCCCCAAGATTTTTTCACTTCAGGGATTTCAAAAACCACTTGTTGTTTAGATTCCTTTTTCTCAGTATTCATTTTTCTACATGGTTCAAGAACTCGAGAAAGATAGTTATTGAAAGTCTCCAAAGGATGTCTGTAAATGCAGACAAAAGCATCTTTGGTTTTGTAACCATCTTCGCAGAAAGTAATGTGCTTGCACTTCTCACCAAAGTTGCAGTCATTGACACTCAATTGCTCTTTGGAATGAGCATATGTGCATTCACCAGCAGGTTTGTCGCAAGCCACACCAATAAAGAACGAGTTGCACATCTTCGAGAAATGTTTACGTTTGTTGATCTCTTCAACCGATGGTCGAGTTATCTTTGCCTTATCAACATTCAAGCGAGTGTAGAACATGTCCAAATCCTCATGAGGATGAATGTAGAGACACATGTTTTTTGGGTCAACGTTTTTGCACTTTTTACCCTTAACACGGTTGCATCTCTCACCATGATGACAGTCCTTGATACACCATTCATCCTCGTAATGAGCATTCTTACATCTGTTTCCGTAAGAGCAAACTCCGCCAGAGAGAATAGTCTTGTACAAATTTCCAGACTTAGCTGAATCAGAGGACTCAGTTACGGAGGCGTCAGTAGAAGTCGCGTTGGAGGTGTTCTCGGCGGGATTGTGAACATTCTTCTTGTTCTTTCTATCCTTTACAGAGGCAAAGTCAGGGAAGTTTTCGGCAAAGTTGGTTGAGATCATTTCGTAAATCAGTTGATTTCTGAGAGAGTGAAATTATAAAAAAATTTTACTAAAAAAATCAATTTTTTTTACTTTCTGACTTTGAAATTATTTTTTTGTTATAAATGTCATTTTTACCTGAGGCGTATATCACATCTTGTAAATATGTTTGACCATTAAAAAATGTGGTTGAAACTTGAAAAAACATCTCTATAAAATTCAAAAGTGTTTTTTGACTGTAAATATATTTTATTATAGAAAAATTAGATGAAGCAATTATTAAACCAGGTGATCTTATCCAAAGATTTACAAATACTGCAATTTTTAAACGTTGGTTTTTTTCTAAATATCCTTGTTTGTATAAAAATAAAAAGAAATAATCTATTGCGCCAGGAAAACCGCATATAAAAAAATGAGCCAATGCGGAATAATATCCATTTTCAAAACTAAAAATTGTAATAGAACCGATGCCGACGAAACATAAATGATGAAAAATATCTTCTTTTGTGCAATAAAAAGCAATCATATGATATATATGCAAAATTAAAATAATATAAATGGTGTCATAAAAAGGGGTTGGATTTTGTATATGATAAATTGGATCTTCGAGTATATAATAAATTGGTTCTATACTAAGGGCTGTTATGTATAAATTTGCAAAACAATGTAATAGATACCAAATTGATAATTCATTAAAATTGGAAAAAGTTGAAAGGAAATAATGTCCTGTAATAAGCGATAATGTGAAAGAAATTAAATTATTCATAGAAAAAAGCATTATTAAGTTGTATTTAATAGTATGAATGTTTAAATTAATTTTATGGATAATATTCGATAGTTTCATTTGAAATAGAAATTTAAAGATTTGAAAGGTTTTAATAAAAACAAATGTCAGATAAAACAAAAGGAGTTAGCGTCGGAATTGATTTGGGTAATTAAAAGTGCCCTAGTGATATAAAAAATATTGCTAGTCTATTTTTATGTTTTTTTATAGGCGACACATCCAAATTGCGGGAATATCCAAATTGAATTTAATTTAAGCTTATTTAACTACCAAACTATTAGAGAAATCTAGTAGTGGCTCTAGTTAACTGCTAGAGAAGGTAAAAATGTTAAATATATTAAGGACAATCCGCAGCCAAGCTCCTAAGTCCGTTATGTTAGGATAAAAAATTAACCCTTTAAATTTTTGAAGGATGGGTTAAAGGGGAACCTAGGTTCCCTTTGGAGAAGGTTCAACGACTAGATGGTTGTGGGCGTGAGAAATCTAACAAATTTCAATGATCGCTTAAGGTATAGTCTACTCCTACTCGAGAGAGTATGGTACAAAGGACAACATATAGCTGTGTCGGTGTTTGGCAAAACGACAGAGTTGAGATTATTGCCAATGATATGGGTCAAAGAACTACCCCATCTTATGTAGCATTTTCTGATTCAAGATTAATTGGAGATTCTGCAAAAAATCAGGTTGCTATGAATCCTGAAAATACAGTATTTGATGCAAAGCGTTTAATTGGTAGAAAGTTTAATGATGCGTCAGTACAAAGTGATATGAAGCATTGGCCTTTCAAGGTAATTGCTGGTAAAGATAATAAACCTGTTATTCAGGTTAAATTTAATAATGAAGACAAACAATTTTCACCAGAAGAAATTTCATCGATGGTTTTATCTAAGATGAAGGAAATAGCTGAAACATATTTAGGGGAAAAAGTAGATAACGCTGTAATTACAATACCAGCTCACTTCAATGATTCTCAGCGTCAAGCAACTAAAGATGCTGGTGCAATAGCCGGATTAAATGTTTTAAGAATTATAAATGAACCAACTGCGGCAGCGATTGCATATGGCCTTGATAAGAAGGGTGAATCGGAAAAAAATATTTTAGTGTTCGATTGTGGTGGAGGGACTCACGATGTCTCGTTAATCGCAATTGAAGATGGAATTTTTGAGGTTTTGGCAACAGGTGGCGATACCCATCTAGGGGGGTCAGATTTTGATGATAGAATGGTAGATCATTTTATAGATGAATTTAAGAAAAAGTATAAGAAGGATCCTACTGGAAATAGTAGATCCTTAAGAAGACTTCGCACATCTTGTGAAAGAGCAAAAAGACAATTGTCGTCATCTACTCAAGCATATATTGAAATCGATGGATTTTTTGATGGAGTAGATTTCAATAGTTCTATTTCTAGAGCGACTTTTGAAAATATAAATTCAGATTTATTTAGAAAAACTATGGAACCAGTAGAGAAGGTATTAAAGGATGCAAAAATGTCTAAATCTCAAATCAACGAAATTGTGTTGGTTGGTGGTTCTACAAGAATTCCAAAAATTCAACAGCTTTTGAAAGAATTTTTTAATGGTAAGGAACTTAATAAGGAAATAAATCCAGATGAAGCTGTTGCTTATGGAGCAACTGTCCAATCAGCTATTCTATCTGGAAGTAAAAGTGAAAAAC
>Ga0247843_1006263_pt1 | contig 15694 bp, 14 predicted proteins | sample LaCruzMarch2017__FD_192420 | JGI IMG/M metagenome (GOLD analysis project Ga0247843, IMG submission 192420) | Freshwater microbial communities from meromictic Lake La Cruz, Castile-La Mancha, Spain - LaCruzMarch2017_8m | ecosystem: Environmental > Aquatic > Freshwater > Lake | place: Spain... | reverse complement strand
TACTGGCGGCCGCGACAATACGGAATCCGTAATCAAGGCGGCACGGATGGAAACCATTTCAATTTCGGCAGGTCGCAAGGACAAGCTTCGCCCAGGAGATATTCTGGGTGCGCTGACTGGCGAATCTGGCGGCCTGAAGGGTGACGACGTCGGCAAGATCGAAATCCATGACCGGATTTCTTACGTCGCGGTTCGCAAGGATGTCGCCCAGCACGCCCTGAAAAGCCTGATTGAAGGCAAGATCAAGGGCCGGACGTTCAAGGTAATGTTGCTCAGATAAATCGTCGTTCAACATGCTTTGAGATGATTCACGATATCGTCGGTGTTGAATCGTTTTTTGCAGTCATCCACGCTTTTTTTGATCAAGATCCTCTTGAATGCAGCGTCAACCGCAAGCCACTCGGAGAATTCAGGCTCGTTGATTTTTGATTCTGCGAGGGATTCGCGCAACAGCCCATGGCGGACTTCAAAAAGCTCTGCGGTGATCATCATATGCATGTGCGCATCGATCGGCATGCGACCACTGAAAATCTTTGGCCCCCCGAACAGCATGCCCATAAAATCAGATTGCTGATTTGTGATCAGTTCCCTGTCGATGCCTTCGAAATATTTTCCGATCCAGCTGTGCGCATAGAGCTTTTCATAAAAAATCTTATGAACACGGTCCAGCGTGGGACGCCCTCCAAGGCGTTCAAATAATTTCTGGCCGCGGCTGGAGGCCTGCTCCAACTGAGCTGCGATACCCAGGTCTGCAATGTATTCTTTCATGACAAACACCTCCGCCGGAGGCTTCGCCATAAAAATGAAATGCTTGATGGGGGACCGTTATTTTCTCAGGGACTCGACGTGTTCCAGGTACTCGTCGTAATGCCCTTCGTAAACACGCAAGTGCCCGTGATCAATCTCGAAAACACGGTTGGCAATGGCGCGTAGAAAGTACCGGTCGTGACTAACAATCATGACGGTGCCTTCAAACTCCTGAAGCGCGCTCAGCAGCACTTCGCGGCTATCGATATCAAGATGGTTGGTTGGTTCATCGAGTACTAAAAAGTTAACGGGCTGCGCCAAGATGCACGCCAACATGACGCGACTTTTCTCGCCACCAGACAGATTTCTAATCTTCTTGTCTGCGTCATCGCCAGAAAACAAAAACGAACCAAGCAGGTTCTTCACCCATCCGACAGAGGCCTTTGGAAGACGGCTTGAAACCTCGTCAAAAATCGTATTTTCGGGATTCAAGAGGTCACAGGAATATTGGCTAAAATATCCGACGTTGAGACTCGCACCCAATGTGCAAACACCTTCTGATGGAGCGGTCTGGCCCGTGATGATTTTGAGGAGAGTGCTTTTTCCGGCCCCGTTGACTCCAGTAACTGCGATTTTATTGAGCCGCTGAACGACTCCCGTCAGTCCACTGAAAACTGGCTGAACCGAGCCTTCCGGCGTCGGCCAGTGTTTGCCGAGGTCTGCCATGCGCACGACGTCGTTGCCGCTGCGCGTGCCTGGGGCAAACTCAAACTTCATTTTTCTAAGTTCAGGCGGCAGCTCGATGCGGTCTATCTTGTCGAGCTTTTTAACGCGCGACTGCACCTGGGCTGCGTGGGACGCCCGGGCCGCAAATCTCGCGATGAATTCTTCTTCCTTGGCCAGCATATCGGCCTGGCGCTTTGCAGCAGCCTCGAGCTGCTGCCGACGGATTTCCCGTTCTTTCAGGTAAAAGTCGTAGTTTCCGCTGTAGGTCGTGATTGATTTGTTCGCAATCTCTACCGTCCGCTTGCAAATCCGATTCATGAATTCCCGGTCATGGGAGGTCATGACCAGACTGCCCTTGAATTCCTTAAGCCACTTTTCAACCCACATGATGGATTCGAGATCCAAGTGGTTGGTGGGCTCGTCCATCAAAAGAACATCAGGGTTCAAAAGCAGAATCTGCGCCAAGGCAATGCGCATCTTCCAACCACCAGAGAATGATTCCACCGGGCGGTTCCACTTCGTCGCATCGATGCCAAGACCTGTGAGAACTTCCTGGGCACGGGCCTCAAGATCGTATCCACCCCGTTGCTGAAACTCCATTTGGACTTCGCCAAAACGTTCCATCAGGCGGTTCATTTCATCGTCGCTCAGGGGATTTACCGCGGAGTCTTCGAGCTGCTTTTCCATGACCGCAATTTCACGACCAAGTTCAGAGACCCGTCCGGCCCCGGCCAGGGTTTCTTCCAAAGCCGTACGCCCAGACATCTCTCCGACATCTTGGGAAAAATATCCGATGAGGACCCCTGGATCGATCGCAATGGTGCCGTCGTCCGGGCTATCAAGCCCAGCAACCAGTTCAAAAATTGTGGTCTTGCCGGCACCGTTGGGTCCAACCAGGCCGATTTTGTCATTCGGACGGACCATGAAGGTCGCGTTCTGGTAAAGGACGCGGTCCCCGAAACGTTTAGTGATGTTGGACAAGTGGATCATGGTGGCCGCGGATGATACAATCACCGCATGAAAATCGAAACCTTTAAAATTAAAATTGTCACAGTATTTTGTGCCCTTTCTGGAATTTTTCCGGTGCCTGCCGTCGCCAGAATACCAAGCCCCCAAGATGACCATTTGCGGACAGCACCCTCCTTCAAGGAGACCTGCCTGAATCCGCCCACTGACGCTGATCGCCAGACGGTTGAAGTCATGGCATGGCGGGCTGGCTTTGACTTAAAAAGCAGGGACGAACGGATCTGTGGGGGAGCGGAAGAAACCCTCAAAAAGATTTCCTACCTTAAACTTCACCGGGATCCGTTTGACCCCTGGTGGTTACTCTCGAGCTTGGGCCCGGTTGCGACCCAACCTCACTTGAACATCCTCTCCGCATCTCACAATGAAATCGTTGACCTAAGCCCCCTTGACTGGCTCCGGGACCTGCGAACCTTGATCATGTGGGACAACCGGATCACGGACATTACGGTCTTGGCGAAACTAAAACACCTGTCCCGCGTAACCCTGACCAAGAACCAGATCACCGACCTCGGCCCAGTCAGTGGCCTATTCAGAATGCGCGAATTTGCCGTTGAAGAGAATCAGATCAAGTCCCTCGAACCACTCCGTAAATTAACGCAAATCAACAGTCTATTCCTGGGGCACAATCAGATTGAGTCACTGGAACCTTTGACGGCGCTGAGCGCCATTACCTACCTGCATCTGCCTGGGAATAGGATCCAAAATCTTCAACCACTCGCTGCCATGGCAAACATGAGAAACCTGACCCTGACCCGCAACCGCATCAACTCTTTGGCGGGAATCGAGGCGATGACCCAGATTGACGCCCTCGACTTGCGCGGAAATGAGATTGCGACAACAGCCGGGCTGGCCGGACTTAAGAAACTGCGTTGGCTTGATCTGAGAGATAACCAGATCCAGGATTTTTCCGACCTCGCCGGCCTTAACGATCTCAAGCATCTTTACCTCGAAGGGAATCCGTCGACGAACATCCCCGATTCGTTGCTCGAACTCCGCGAGGAGCACTTGAATTCGCTTGGAGAATGGATCCGGCTGGAAATTGATATTTTAGACAACTGATTTATTTTCGCCTCCGATGTTCCCTTGGACTTGCATTGGATTTGCATTGAACCTTCCATCAGGGAGGTGTCCAACATGAAAAATATCGCCGTCAGGGATCTCATCAGCCATCGTGAGCTTCAAACCGTTTACCCAGAAGACAATCTCCAGATCGTCAATCAGATCATGTTTGAAAATCAAATCCGTCATCTGCCTGTGATCGATCGCGATGATGGCAGTCTCGTCGGCGTGATCTCTCATCGCGACCTTGTACGCCACGGATTGTTCGCAACAGATGAATTACCCGCATATGCCGAGGACGATTTGCTTGCCAAGACCAAAGTCAACTTCGTCATGATTCGTGATGTTGAGACCATCGATATGGATACTGACATCCAGGATGCCGCCACGATCTTGCTCGAAAATAAATTTGGCTGCCTGCCCGTGATGGAGAGCGGACAATTGACCGGAATCCTGACGGAGGCTGACTTTGTTAGATTCGTTCTTCAGCAAGCGCCCGAAATGACCGCGAAATCAGCGTAAATTAAGTTTTCCACAAAATGACCGAAAACCTCTTGATCCCGTTTAGGTGTTTAACACTGTGGGGGTGAAGATGGGTCGCGAACCGGTAGTTGCAATCTTGGTCGGGATGACCGCGCTTAGCTTGGTTTCTTGCGTGGAGGTGCAACGGTTTGCCGCAAAAACACCATTAGCTGGTCTTGTCAGCCCAAAAAATGCCGAGTTGGCGATCGAGGATACGCCTTATTGCCCCGGATTTCTCCCGGAGAGAGACACAGCCAGCCGGGAAAGCCCGCCGTTGGTGCCATCTGGAGTTGGCGTCGGCGAATTTTGCCGCACAACCGCCCTGACCCCCGGATCGTTAGTACTGATCAAGGACGGGCCAGGTCAGCGGAAAGAATACTGCCCGTGCCCTTCCAACAGATGTGATGCCTATGGCCATCCGGCCCTGTTGGGATTGTTCCACGAAAGTAAAAAGCGCATCGAAGGGGTCTCCAAGGTCGCGATGAGCGGCGCGGAAGAGTGTGGCTGGCCTCTCAATAAATCGAAGGCGCGAGAAGCCTTTGCACTGATCCCTGGCTACCTTGCTGATAGCGGGGGAAAGGAAGGCGGCGCGTGCAACCTCTTGGCCTACGTGCCTACCTGCGGGAATGCTGGCAGTTGTTGTGAAGGAGGCCGCTTGACGGGGCGCCCTTTGCTACCTCAAAGGATTGCAGACGGTAAAGATCCACAGGTCAATTTCAAGGTTTGCAATGAGGTGGCTAGCCGCAAGGAGCTGAAGGGGTCCTTGTGCACCCTGCCACTGCAAACTGCTGCATCAGCGGGAATTTGGAATCCGAGCGGAAAGACGACGGGCACCGAAAACTCAACCCACATCAGCGGCGGACACGGTGGTCACGATGCCTGCTGGGCTGAGGAACAAAATAATGCCGACGGCATCGTCCAGGCGCATTGCCACGACGGCGGAGAACTTGTTCGTAACGAGAGCGGCAACACCGCCATTGCCGGCCACCGCGAATGCCATCTCGTACGGAAAGGGAACATCCCAGGCCAGCTTGATGTGTTTACTTTTTTAGTCGATTGCAGTGCTGATGGCGGGGCTGCAGTTGCACATCACAAGAGCGCTGAGCATCACCGAGACGGACTTAGCGCCAAACTATTGACGCACGAGGAGCTGGAGCACCATGTGGCTGCACCGAGCAAAAACAAATCTCCCCACAAAGCTCACGCGACCAGCAAGGCTTCGGGACACCGAAACTCTGCCTTGCCAAAACTGATCGACGACTCCGAGTGGTGATTGGTTTAATCCAGTCGAAAGCAGAAGGCGCGATCCCGTTGGACGCGCGCTAGGATCTGGTCCGGACAAATATGCCGCGTTTCATTGCGCCCTTCTTACGGGCAAACAAATCACAACCCAATAAGATTGCCAGAGCCAGGGCAACCGGCAGCCAAACTGCACCCACAATCAACAAACCCAGCGGCATTGAAAAATAAAGCATGTAGAATTTTGGGGCCCACGAGAGCTCAAAACGATGGCTCCCATCGCGCATACGAAAAAACTCAAAACTGACAAAGATGAAAACACCGGTGACCATCCAGGCCAAAAGATTGCGTACTGCAGGAGGAAAGAACAATGGGCCAGAGCCCTCCCAAATCCAGCAAGGCGCCAAAGTGCTCATGACAGGTTCGAGCGTGATCCCCAAAGCGAGCAACAGAAGAGATGCCAAACCAACCCTTTGGGCCGAACGATACCAGTGGTTGGTGGTGCGTCTAAAAATCTGCATGCTGGCGGGACCAAGAAGCTGGAGCGCCAAAACGTAAGAGCCCACGGACATACTGAACCATCCCAGCGGAATCAACAGCGGAACCATTCCCGCGATCCGCCAACCGAGAAGACCAGTATACGAATACTTTCCGAACGGAATGCCGTAGGCGGTCCCAAGAAATGCTGTCATCAAGCTGATACCAAAAGCCGCAACAAGAAACAAAATCCAGCGGAAGCCCATGGCCCTCTGGCAAGCCCTAACGCAAAGCCAAAATCCGACCAAAATCTGAAGGCGGGTAAAGAAAGGAAATGCACTGGCATAAATCGCAGAGAATGCAGGAAAACCGGACATCCAATCTGAATGTAGCGAAAAAGTCGCGTATCCAAAAATGAGCACGGCGTTGATTGCGAAAAGTAGCCACATAGTTTGTCAAGGATAACACCTGAGGCCTTTGCCACAAGGCAAAAATGTCCCTGAATACCCCTTACCGTTTTAGATCACTCAAAAATGCCTGTCCGGCTCATGAACCTTCTTTAGGGCCTCGACCAATACATCACGCACCACAGGTTTAGTTAAATAGTCGTTGAAACCATGCCGCAGAGCCTTCTCCTTTTCTTCTCTCATCGCATGGGCTGTAAGGGCCACGATCGGCTTTTGATAGCCCCTCTGCCGCAAGGCTGCCGTTGCCTCCTGCCCGGACATGTCCGGCATCGACAGGTCCATCAAAATGGCATCAAACCCATCTTCAAGCCCCAAGGTGACCGCCTCCTGGCCACCCGATGCCGTCACAACAGAGGCGCCCTCAGATAGAAGGTATTTCGAGATCAAGATCCGATTATCAACCACATCATCCACGACCAGAACGCGAACCCCAGATAGGCGCCCCGTCCCACCTATTATGCGTTTCGAAGGAACGGAAACTGGAACAGGCAAGCCTTCACCCATGCTCCCCTCTTCCATGGTGAAAGTGAACGTGCTCCCAACCCCTAGCTGACTTTTAGTCAACACAACATCCCCACCCAAAAGCAAAGCCAACCGTTTCGAAAGGGATAATCCAAGTCCCGTTCCAGTGTATTTTCTCTGCTCGGCTTCAAGCCCCCTGGCGAACGGATCAAAGATTCTTGCGGCATCTTCCGCCGAAATCCCGATCCCGGTATCAGTAATCTGAAACTCGAACGTCGACCGCTCCCCCTCCCGCCCTGGAATCCAACTGACTTTGCACACCACCGTGCCAACTTCGGTATATTTGATTGCGTTACCGATCAGATTCAGCAGGATTTGCTTGACGCGCAGAGGGTCCGTTCGCAAGTGCATTGGCGTCCCCGGATTCAATACAAACTGCAATTTCAGCCCGCGCTCTTGGGCCTTTAAACCAAGTGAAACCTCAATCTCAGATATAAATTTTTCTAAGTTAACATCTACAATATCGACACTGACATGACCCGATTCAATTTTCCCCAAATCCAACACCTCATCGACCAGAGAAAGGACTTGGCAGGCATTGCGATGAATTGTCTCCAGATGGAGATTTTTTTTATTAGAGTCGCCCTCCTCCAGAGCAAGATCCACAAACCCAAGAATGATCCCCAAAGGTGATCTAAGTTCGTGGCTCATGTGGGCAAGAAAGGCTGATTTCGCTTGATTTGCGATCTCAGCATCCAGGCGAGATTTAATCAGCTGCTCCTCAAATGATTTTCGAAACTGCACGTCGACTCCCGATGGAATCAAAAATTCAACCTTGCCCTCCCGATCGAACAACGGCGTCATGACAAAATCAACAGCTCGAATTTCACCCGTTCCTGTCTGGTATTTTAGTTCAGCTTCCACCCGCTCACCGGCACCTGCGCGACGGATAATCCCCCGAACTTGATTCTTCAATTCTTCCGAAAAAGCCCACCATCGGGTGTCCTCAAACTTTCGCCCAACGACATCCTTCATGCTGACACCAGCGATGGAGAGCGCCGAGTGATTGACCTCCAAAACAACACCTTCGGGAGTCAAGACACCAATGAAACTCGCCATTGAATCTAAAACATCTCTCAAATGACTGGCCCCTTTTTCAGACGCCGCTCGGGCCTTTTCCAAGGCCGAGTTCAAATCGTGAAGGCTGCAGCTCCCACAGTCCGGCAACACATCGGACGCGATCCACCAAATTGACAAAGAAATGATTCCGGTCAGAATAGGGAAAACACTGAGAAGCAGCCATTGACGCCAATCCAGACCGACGCCAAAACTAGTCAAGCCGAGAAACACCGTTGCAACCGGCAACAGAATCCCGACCGAAATCAGAACCTTAAGCGTTAACTTGGAAATATCCGTGACCAGAAATTTCCGGACGACAGCGACCGGGGAAGTAAGCCAAGATTTTCTAGTTTTGACCGTCAAAGCTTGACCTTTCTATCCAATCAATAAGTCCGATCACATCCATATTCTTCCGCTTCCCTTCCAATGAATGCAATTACTCAGCCTCAAATACGGTGGCATCAAATATGCTTTCAGGAAAATCACGGAAAACAGCGGGCGTTCTCAAACGCTTTTTAGAAACGGGAGAATTTTGACATGCGAATGATCATGGATATCCCAGCAGTCGCAAGCTGTGCTGCTGAAAAGTGTGCATTCAACACCGACCACAAGTGCCATGCCAAGGCCATCACCATCGGAAACTCGGGTAATCCCGCCTGCGACACCTATTTGGCTGCCTCAAAGCACATCCGCGACACAACACGAATTGGAGGAGTCGGGGCCTGCAAAAGCATCGACTGTAAAAACAATGAGGAATTTGACTGCAAAGCCAGCGAAATCAGAGTCGGCATGATTGCGGGCGGCGGTGTAACCTGCTCGAGTTATGAAAAAAGAAAAAACAATTGATCCCCCGTGAACTGAGGTTGAGAAACGGCTATATTGAAAAGGTTGGTTGAACCATCTTCCACAACCGTGGTGAGCCATGCCGCCCAACATCTTCGCGATTATATTTTTTGCGCTTTCACTTCTTGTCATCACATCTGCTTTTTTCACCTGGGGATGGATGATCAAGATCGCGCTCATTGACCAGCAAACTCCAAGGCACCTTCTCGTTATACAATCCGAATGAGATCAAAATGGTCAGGAATTTTCCGGGGTGTATTTCATGAATCGGTCAGCAGCAAAGATTATTTCAATACTGTTTGCGATTTTTACCGTCACTCAGTCCGCATGCGCAGAGCCAATTCGTCGTCACTTCATGATCATTTATGGGTTTCAAAACGGAATCAACACCCCCCATGGGGCTCACGTTTTCGCGACATTTGTAGAATCGGATGCATCCCCCTCAGGACGCGACTTGGCACGCCTTGAAGCCCACACCTTAAGCTGGCTTCCCGTGGAGGAAGACAACCGGTTTCTACGCCTTCGGCCAGAGCCAGGGCGAAACTTTTCACTGGATGAAACCCTTCAACTGGCGGAATCCCGTGAACTTTCCCTGATGCGCTGGGGCCCATTTGAAATCACTGATTCACTTTATTTTGGCGCACTTGACCGAATCGATTTTCTGGAATCTGGGGCAGCAGATTACATTGTCCAAGATACTTTCCACCGAAACGCGGTCTATGTAAGAGAATCTGGCGGAGCAATCAATTGTATTCATGCCGTGAGCGATCTTGGCGGCTTCATCCGGACTGGATTAGCGCATGGATTTTCGGCAGCACGCAGGGTCTATGAGCACCTACAGCAATTTGTTGTACCGTCGCCAGATAACAAAGAGTGGGTTGCGACACTGGTTGGAGTAGGGGACATCCCACGCGCTGACTGCCCATAGAACCACTGCAAAAAATGCCCGGTAGTATTTGCCTCCTTTGTCAGATCACACACATCCAATATAGAATTAAAGCATCAATAAGGTAGCGTCCCGAAGGGTGCCACGCTGATGCGAATTGCCCGAGAACTTACCAAACATAAAGCCCTCCTTTGCATGCGCAATACGGAGAAGGCAGACATCCTTGCGGCCGCATTTGAAAAATGCGGAATCCCCTGTGTAAGAACTGACGGTGTTGATGCCGCAATGACTGAACTAAAAAGGTCCCTGCCGCATGTCATGATTGTTGAGTCTGTTTTACGGGATGGAAATGCCGTCATGGTGCATGACCTTCTCGCAAAGGAAGAGCCGATCCGGCGTATCCCGTTAATAGTTTGCATCGAATCGCGGACGAGGGAAGCCCTCGTGCCCCTTGCTGGAAAAAAGTTTGAGGCGATTTTTATCGGGGACATCCAACCAAAGGCATTTCACGCAAAAATCGAGGAGATTCTCGCATCCCGCCTGATCGCGTCACCTTTTGCGTTCGACCCGCTCCGGGCAGGAGTCGACAACAGGATCAGCAGCCGGTTCAGTATGAATCTGGTCGCAGCGAACGATTCAAACATGATTTTCCGTACGGACTTCAACATCGATCATCGGGCCGACTACTACATCGATGGATCGTTTCACGGTGACTTTGTCAGGGCGACGCTCATGGGCGGAACCACGTTCACAATCGGATCCCGAATTTTCGCGTCATTCTCTACGGAAAAGGTCAAAGGCAGCAACGAAGGCTTCGAAAAGCTCGTGCAGCACACGTCTCGAATCCATGGCTTTAAAAAAAATCACGGCGATCGAAATCGCGTGATCATTTTTCATCCCGTATTTGATGTATTTGACAAGCTCCGACCCGCCCTTGAAAAGGTTGGGTTAAAACCGGAATACGCACCCGACTTTGAAAGTATGATCAAGAAATGCGAGACGAACGATAGCGTTCCACTTTGCCTCTATTTGCACGAAACCCTAGACGCGCAACTCTCTGCAACCCTCGTCAAATCACTTGGAAAAAATCTCGTAACCGGCCTTACACGACTGCTTGTTGCAAGCCGTAACCCGGCAGCAACTGACTTTGGAAACCTGCGCTACATTCACCCGCCGATGACTGTCGGCACCGTAGCGAGTGCGATTACTGATTCAAGTCTGGACGTCGCATCCATAATGGAGAGGCTCAACAACGAGACTCCTCCCGAGGGATTTCATGATGGGCCCCTTAATGCCCGCCTCGATTTCAAAGTTAGTCTGGTGGACGAAGATGGAGTGATCATCGAATCACAACGCCCGCTCACGCGGGGCCTCACATTGGAGTTTAAACATGAACTCCTGAGCAAGATGTTCACCACCTCTTCCTCGATCAAGATCGACAGGGGCTATCTGGTAAAAAGTGATTCCACTACGTATCAATACCGTTCGAATTACCAATCAAAAATCGAAGCACCTTTGGTCCGCTGGCGATTCCTCAAAGAATCTGTCCCAAGACTCCCAACGCTGGATGAATGCTTTTTCCTTGATACTAACGACACGAGCCTATCACCAAAATCACAGCGATTGGCCGGAATTCTGCGGCAATCCATTAACGAAGTTATGGAATACTACACAGGCGACTTGCCGCCATCCTACGAAATTGGAATCGGTATCAAAAGGATTCCAATCAGCGGAATGATGGCGGTCCGCATACCAATGAAAGGACCCCAGGTTGAGGGTCAATTCATGTTTGTCTGTCGCCCGGAGCTGATGATCCAATTGGCGCCCCGCGTCACCGGAGCGTCACGATCTGTCGCTCAGAAGGATGAACAGGCGAGAAATCAGGTTGCGGTCGAAATCGCGGACCAGATTTTCGGAAAATCACAGTTTATTGCTGTGGCAACGGGAACCGAAGAATACGAAATCAAGGCAGCGACAGCGGAGTCCAATTTTAAGCCGAGCGAACTTGAGAAGATGTGGTCTGATGTCGTCGTCATTCCGTTTGCAAGCAAGGGTGAAAAGTTTTTCGTTGCTGCCTACTCATCTCAGCCAAAACGTTAAGAAGGAAACGCGATCACCGGATGGCTAAACCTGAAGTAAAATCACTGATTCTTTGGGCAGAGGATAGCTCTGTCTGGCGGCCTATTGAAAAAGAATTGGCGGCAACAGGGATACCATACGAGGTGTGCGAAGCAGACCCAACCCAATTACTCTTGGATCGCCCTGGATCCCATGTCGTGGTGGCTGATTTTTCCCTCGGCCCAAAGAAGATTTCCTCCCTGCGAGAAAAATCCCTCGACACGCCGTTAGTGCTACTGTTTGGAGGGTCTCGCTCTGATTTGATCAATAACATATTTACTACTCCGGGCAGCAATCATGCTCTGGGGCGCAATGAACTGGTTCTTCCTCACGAGATCATACCACTTAGGGTGTTAACGGCCCCAGGCATGGATCCCTGGACTCTGATGTGTCATGGGACAGACCTCCTCTTCACTGCACAGCACTGGGATGGCAGCATGGTCAGTCAATCTGTCGACCAGGCGCGGATCGTAGCCGGAACCTTGGACACTTACTCCGACTTTGAAAACTACGTTGCAACTTGTGTCTGGGAGCTTCTCACCAACGCCATCTACGATGCACGGCGGGGGACAGATATCGAGTTGCCAAGGAATGTGCAAACGCCGATTCCGACTGATCAAAGGTTTGCCAGTCAATTGGTTGATCTGGAGATAAGGCATGACGCCCATAAAATTGCAGTCCGAATTCAGGACCATCTGGGGCGATTGACGCCATCGATGGTCATAGAAAACTGGAGGCGGGCAGACGCCAGGTCATCAAATCAGATCAAGGGCGACCATGGAGGTGCCGGGGTAGGACTTTACATGGTCCTTCATGAAGCAGCCCAACTGATTTTCAACATACACCACGGCACTTCTACTGAAGTGATTTTCAGCATTCCAATTGAACGTTCAAACCGCTCGTTCATGACCCGGGTCCCCTCCATTCATTTTTTTGAGCCGAGGAACTGACGTATGTCCAGCATAAACTTGACCACGACCACAAGAGCAGACCGGATCTGCATCGCGTTCGCTGGAAAAATTGATGAAAATGCCGCCTATGGTTCGATCAACCTTAATGGCAAAATCAAGTTGGAATTTGACTTCGATAAAGTTGAATTGATCAACTCAATGGGACTTCAGAACTGGGTGTCATTTATGAAAGGCTTACCGGCTGATGTGACCATTTACTTCACCAAATGTCCCCTCCGGATTGTAAATCAGATGAACCTCTTCCCCGGATTTATTGGCGAGCGAAACGTTATCGTCGAGAGTTTCTATGCAGCCTATTTCTGCGCCCGATGTGACGGGTCATTCAATAACTTATTAACCCGCGAGGATGCCCTCAGATCCGGACCCGGGAAGGCCAAATCCCCTGAACAGAATTGCCCCAAGTGCCTAAAACCTATGGAATTTGACGGAATCGAAGAAAAATACTTTGGGTGCATCAAGTGAATTCCCAAAACGAAAATAAGGATTCGAGCCGAAGGCCCATGCGAAGGACGATTCCATTTATTATTTCGTTTGTGATTTTTTCGCTCGGCGGAGTTTACTTCATCGCGCAAAAAAATTCGCTGCGTCGCTCAGAAAATCAAGAAGGATTGACGGGTGACGCCCGAAAAGCGCGTGCGTTTGAGATTCTCGGAAAAGATTTGAATACCGGAGAATCAATCGATTCGATGGTGGAATCCCTGGAGAAATTTCAGTCGGACTCAAAAATCAGAGATAATGCAGGAGCCCTCCTGAAAAAGCGATTAACGACAACGGCTGCCCAAATTGGCCTGGCAAGTCCAGAAATATCCCATCCGGGCCACTCGGTAGTCATTATACTTCCGACTGAGGTCATGTTCGAGAAAGCGACAATTAAACTGTCTGCTCCAGCCAAGATCCTACTCAAAGAGGTTGTGCACACAATCGAGCCTTTTGGGAACGAATTTACCCTGACAGTCACAGGGCACACAGCCCCAGGCGATTTTTCCAAGCGTAAATCAACTGATTCAAGTGGTGATTTTGACGCGTGGATTTTTTCTGCATCGCGTGCCGCCTCAGTTGTTTCTGAACTGATTAAACAGGGGGCGCGACCAAACAGGCTGAGGGCAACTGGTCTGGCAGATACCCGGGGATTATTTCCGGTCAGGCAGCCTGATGGTTCGCTGAATTCTGAGGCTTCCAAAAAGAACCAGAGGATTGAAATTGAAATCACCTCCCTCAACAACACACCGGTGGTGAGGCGTTGAACATAAGCGTACTTCATCGCTGGATTGCATCTCAAATCACAATATCGCGCTGGATCACCTGCGTGGTTATTCTTGGTTTTATGCTGGCGACAGCAACTTTGGGATTCCTTGCACTCTCGATTTTGTCGGAAAACAAGAGACGTGATTTTTGGGCCCTTATTTTTATGAGTGCGGAGATCAGAAGCAACCAGATTTCACGCTTGATTCTGGATGCCACCGGCGTAAACAACGCTGAGACCAGATCCGATCCAGGAATGATCCTCCGCAGTGAAGCGACTAACAGGTTCTCGATTGTCTATGGCCCCGGAACAGGCGATTCCATTGAATCATCATCACTTAACCTGGAGGTCAACACCCTCCGCTCGCAATACAACCTATTGACTTACAAGGGCCGTACTTTTGTAGCTCAACTTGTCGATCAGCGCTTGGCCATAGACGTCCTCGGAAAGAAGACCGGAAGCGGGGGGAGATTTTATTTCTTTTGGCCGATCAATTTAATGCGGCTATTTAGTGCGGAGGCGACAGCAGACGGGCCAGGAGTGATCTATGCGGTCACAACCGAAGGGCAACTCCTGGTTTCAACATCTCGCGACATAACCTCGGCAAATTTTGCAAGACGCAGGCTCGTTCAGAGGTTTATCAACAACCAATTCCGCCAGGGTCAGCTTGAATATACGGACCCAAATGGCAAACAAATGCTTGGTGTTTTTTTTCAAATTCCAGCGACGAACATCGTCTTGTTTAGCGAGACGTTGAAGCGAAGTGCTCTGGCACCTGTTTATCAGCTGCGCAACCAGTATGCGACCATGGCCGTAATCACATTATTATTGACGGTTGCTATCGTGATTTTCTCTTTACGTCCCGTAGTCGACCCCATTTCGGACCTCGTTCGTGTCGCGCGCAGGATCAGCGCGGGCGACTTCTCTGCGAAGCCGCTGGTAAAGGGAATCGGGGAGACGGAGGTATTAAATCTTGCCTTTGAGCAGATGGCAATTGACCTACAGCGACGTGATGACGCAATCAACCGCCTGCATGAAGAGCAAAAAGGTAAAATCAGACTCGAGGCGGAACTTGCTGTCGCCAAAAGCATTCAAGATAATTTTATGCCCCATGGTGCGCTGGCGACTGAATCCCACGTTCAAATCGATACATCCTATACACCTGCCGCTGAGGCCGCCGGTGACTGGTACAGCTACCACTATGATAGCCTTGCCGGCGAATCGGTCATCGCGATTGCCGATGTGTCCGGCCACGGGGCCGGTTCTGCAATGTTTACGGCAATTATTGCTGGCATGTTCGAGTTCCATCGCAACAAGTCTAGCGGGAGTCCCTTCCCAGTTGAGGATTTCATCCGAGGTTGCAACCACCTCATCATGAGTCTTGGGCACAAACGATGGCATGCCACCATGCAGGTGGCGACTTGGTCAAAGGAGGATGGAGAGGTTGTCATTTATAACGCAGGGCATCCACCGGCCATGATGATAACCCCGGGAGAGGATGTAGACGTCGCGGTTGTGGCCCCTGCCTCCCACGTTATTGGATTGGCTTCGGAATTTGAAATCGGACAGCAGCGGGTTCCGTTCGCAAAAGGAAATTCTCTATTTCTTTACACCGATGGATTATCCGAGGGGGCAAGGATTGACGGCACTCAGTTCGGTCAGAGGCGGATCGCCAGAGCCTGCCGGGACGCCAGTTCTCTGCAACCAAAACAGTTTTTGGAAAAGATTCTTTCCGACTGGGTGAGGCACCTTGATGGTGCACCACCAGACGACGATGTTTGCAGTATCG
>Ga0247843_1006262_pt1 | contig 15694 bp, 11 predicted proteins | sample LaCruzMarch2017__FD_192420 | JGI IMG/M metagenome (GOLD analysis project Ga0247843, IMG submission 192420) | Freshwater microbial communities from meromictic Lake La Cruz, Castile-La Mancha, Spain - LaCruzMarch2017_8m | ecosystem: Environmental > Aquatic > Freshwater > Lake | place: Spain... | reverse complement strand
AAAATACGCTGAAATACTTTTAAATAGTAACGAAAATGACCATATTGAATATTTAAATAGTCCGCTATTCTTAAAAATCGCCAGATTAGAGGCTATTCACATTTAAACTTGGCGAACATATTGATAATAGTTTTGATTTAGTATTATTTAACTTTAATTCCTAAGTGACGTTGCCCTCCTTTTTTTTTACAGAAATAAAGTGAATCAGGTCATAACATCGCCTTATAGTAAACACCAAAACAACTGCCCTTCGACAACGCAAAGAGGGCGTGTATCGAAGGGCAGAATCAATGGATGAACCTCTAGGTCGGGATTTTAGGTCACTGAATTGGTAAAAAGTGCCTTTCAGATGTCATAGTGCATCCACCGAAGATTGGCTGCTTTTGCTCGGAAATCCTTTTTCCTGCAAAAAAACTTCCCACTCTCCAACGAGGTTTTTCTTCAATACCCGGGGGAATTTATTTTGACCACCCATCTTGCCTTTTTTCTCCATCCAACCATAAAACGCTTTTGAAGGCAAAACGGTAACAATCACTTCTTTCAGCGCATGACGGCGCTCTACAATGTAATCGTCATTTAATAATTTAAGGTGACTGTCTATTTTATCGCGCAGTTGCTCCGGGTCCACTTCGTCGTCAGTGCCAATGTACCAATGATGGGCAAAAAGCGAGTCGGCCCGAACTCCCGCCACCGTAAATTCTTTGACCCGGATTCCGAGTTCTTCGGCGGTCAATTCAATAGCTTTGTTCATGTTTTCGACCGAAAGGTGCTCCCCGCAAAGACTCAAATAGTGCTTGGTACGACCCGTAACCGAAATTTCAGCCCGACGTTTATTGACAAACTTAATCGTATCGCCAATCAAATACCGCCAAGCGCCCGAACAGGTGGAAATCAGCAGTGCGTAGTCCACTCCTTCCTTCACGTCGTCAATCATCAGCGTTTCCGGGTTGGCTACGAGTTCGCCGTCTTCGTTAAAGTTTTGCTCATTAAACGGTACAAATTCGTAAAAAATACCGTTGTCCAACACCAACTTCATTCCATCGGCATCGGGGCGATTTTGAAAAGCAATAAACCCTTCGGATGCTAAGTAGGTATCAATGTAAATCAGTGGATGGGCCAATAATTTCTCAAAACCCACACGATACGGCTCAAACGATACGCCTCCGTGCCCAAAAACGGTTAAATTTGGCCAAATATCATGGATGTTATTGAGTTGGTAGCGCTCAATGATTTTTTCCATAATAATCTGCAGCCATGCCGGCACCCCGGCCATAAAGCCAATGTCCCAATTGGGTGCCTCTTCCACAATCTTTTCCAGTTTGCGGGTCCAATCGCGCTCACGGGCTATTTCGCGACCGGGTTTGTAGTAAGGTTCAAACCAAAAGGGAATATTTTTAGCGTTGATACCACTTACGTCTCCTTCAAATCGACCTTCATCAATGGCAGTCAGGTCACTGCTTCCGCCAATCATCAAGAAGTTTTTCTCGTAGATATCGCTTGGCAACTCTTTGTAACGACCCAAAGACAAAATCTGACGAATACTGGTATTCCGAAAGGATTTTGTCATGGCTTTGGTAACCGGAATGTACTTGGACGCCGCCTCAGAAGTACCCGAACTCAAGGCAAAATATTTGACACGCCCGGGCCAACACACATTTTTTTCGCCTTCGCGGGCTTTGTGCCACCATTCCCGGTACATTTTTTCGTAGTTGTGAACGGGAACAAGCTGCTTATATTTTTCATAAAAACTCTTGTCTTCTTCAAAAACTGCCGTATTGAGAATTTCTTCAAAGTTATATTGCTCCCCAAACTGCGTGTAACGCGCTTTTGCCAGTAGCTTGCTCAACGTTTTTCGCTGAACTTTCGCAAAGTTTACTTTCCTGTTTTGGATACGCGTCGTGAGTGAGAGTCCTCCTTTTAACAAGTTTCCCAAAAGTGCCATGCTATCAGGGGTTTTTAGTGTTGATGTCTTTCATTGAACGCTTAATTAAACTGCCATTCCTGCATTAACTTGATGGTCTGATAGGCTGTCATATCATACTGACAGGGAACTACAGAAACATAATTATTGCCCAAGGCCCATTCGCAGGTATCTTCCCGGCCTTCATCAAAATTGACAAAATTGCCAGCCATCCAGAAATAATTGCGGCCGTAAGGGTCTTTTCTCTTCTCAAATTCTTCCTGCCATTTTCCGTTGGTTTGCCGACAAATTCGCAATCCTTTAATGGATTCGTGCGTTTTTTTTGGGAAATTAACGTTTAGGGCCACTCCTTTGGGCAATCCATTTTCCAACACGGCCTTGGCCAATTGCAAAATGTACGGCTTGGTATGCGAAAAATCAGCATTGGGTCCAAAGTCACACAATGAAAATCCAATCGCTGGAATGCCTTCTATCGCTGCCTCAATCGCTGCCGACATCGTTCCTGAATACAACACACTGATGGAACTGTTGGAACCGTGATTGATACCGCTGACGACCAAATCGGGTGTCCGGTCTTTTAAAACGTAATGTTTTCCTAATTTCACACAGTCAGCCGGGGTGCCGCTGCATTCATACGCTTTTACATCTTCAAAAATCTCAGTAGCGTGCAATCGTAAGGGTTCTCCAATCGTAATGGCGTGTCCCATTCCCGATTGCGGACTGTCGGGAGCTACGACAACCACCTCGCCCAATTCTTTCATTAACTCTATTAACGTCTTGATTCCTAACGATGTAATACCATCATCATTACTGACTAATATAAGTGGTTTTTTGGAATGCATAGTGGAGTATGGCTCATTTTTAGGCTGGCAAAGTTACAGACAAATCATCATATTTACACGAGACTTACTCATAGCCATTTTTTAAAGTAATCTTTCCGCCTTTTTGTATCGTAAGTTCTACCAAATCTCCTGCCGCTTTTTTCAAAGTTACCCCTTTTTGAGACTTTATAAAATAGGTTTTAAAAGGCCATTTGATACGCGCCACTCCCCCTTTTTCAGCTTCAACGGTCAATTCGTCCACCAATCCGCCCATGCGGGTGGCACTGACTAAAAAAGCACCTTCGGTCCGCAAATTCGTAAACGACACCTCTTTCCAATCGATAGGGACAGCGGGAAATAACTCAATAAATCCTGCATAGCTCTGAATGAGCATCTCCTGAATACCTGCCGCATAAGCAAAATTTCCCTCTAACGTAAAGGGACGGTACGTAAATTTGGACAGACCCGATTTGGTTTGGTCGCCGTTGACGTGGAAGGAGTTGGGCAAACAAAAGGCCGTGGCAAAAGTCCTTAACGTTTTAGCCGCCCCTACTCCGTCTTTGGCCCGGGCTTTCAAACTTCCCAACCACGCATACGAGTAGCCGCACCACCAATCTGGGCCGATTTTATCCAACAAAGTAAGACTGTTTTTGATGATTTTTTGGTCATTTTCACCATTTCCCCAGCGTATTTCTCCCAACGGATGAATGGCCATCAAATGCGAAAAATGCCGATGGGATTGATTGTAAGGCAGAGAGGGCGCAAATTTCAATTCGGCATTTTCAGAAACGGCATAGGTTGCAAATTGCTTAAAGATGGTTTGCCAGTGCGCAGCCTCCTGCGTGAGTTTCAGCTCGGTGGCCAACTCTGCGACCTTACTAAACGTGAATCGCATCAGCGACAGGTCGTAATTGGTATTCTCAGAAAACCAGGCCGTTACCTTATTGTCGTTGATTTCAGGGCTCGAACTGATGGGCAATTGGCGTTGACCCTGGGCATTCAGAAAGGTATTTTTTTCGAGAAACGTTGCCACTTCTTTGAACCATGGATAGGCCCGTTTTTGAAGAAAATCGCGGTCCATGCTGTAGCGCCATTGCAGGTAATAATGCTGCGCCAACCACGAAGACACCGTAGGTGAAAACGAATATTGAATCCACCCCCCCATCGGTACGCCCGTCAGCGTGGTCACGCCCGGTACGTTGATTCCGTCGGTTTGGTAAAACCATTTTGTATAATCGCGGTACGCTTGGCGGTTTTGGTCGAGATGGTCCAAATAACCGATTCCTTCTTCCAAATGATTGGCGGTGTAACTCGGCCAATAACTCAATTGGGTATTCAAATCATGGTGAAAATCCCCTTTCCACGGGGGAAGGCGACCATTATCGGCCGTCCAAACCGCCTGCAACGAAATCGGCGGCGCACCCCGGCGAGCAGTGCTGCCAAATTTGTACTGTTCCAAATAATACTGCTTTTCCAAAACGGCATCGGGCAATTTAATGCTCGACTTCGCCCAAAAGTGTTGCCACCAAGCGGTATGACTCACCAAGGCTTTCTCAAAAGACAACACATTGGCCGTCAAGGTACCTGCCTGCGTTTTTGGTTTATTTGGATAATGCGCCGAAATAGCCCAAACGCCTTCCCAAGTATCTGTTTTGGTTTGTTTCCAACGCACGCTTACTTCGTATTCAAAACCACCCCAGCCTTGCTGACGATAGGTGTACGAAGTGCCGTTTTCGATCACTTTCCCCTGTTTATACCCCAATCGCGCCAAATCATCGCCCGCTACCGAGCCTCCGGCGGTTTTATCTACTTCGCCTTCGTATTTTGGGGCCAACAAATTGATTCTAAACTCTTTTACGCCATCCAGCCGAAAATAGCCAAGGTGATTTTCTGCGTGCACAAACGAAGTCAATTTAGCCCCGTTTGTCCATTTTACTTCGGCTATCGCTTTCTGAATGTTCAACCGTGCGGAAGTCACATTCCCCCACTCTTTTGTATCTATTTCCAAAGCCGCCCCGGGAATTTTGCTCGGGGCGGGCTCCCGCTCGTACGGCACATCGCCGTATTGCTGCACAGCTTTATAATTGTTTTTCTTGATTTGTTCCTGTACCCATTGGTAGGTAAATTCGGGTTTATTCATGCCTTCCATCGGGCGCAAATCCCACAATTCGGCATGGTCGAGCGAGAAGCGCAGTTGGTCTCCTTTTTGCCAAATCAATTCACCCATAAAGCCATTGCCCAACGGAAGAGCTTCGTCCCAGCGTGTCGGGAGTTTGTCAAAAATCAAATCATGTTTTGGTGAAACCTGGGCAGCAGATTGGTGATTTACCCATAAGAAAGCAATTGACAATAAGCAGAAAAGGCAATTAAGCATGATATGTTGTTTTTCTTGAACGCACAAATTTTATGCAATTTAATGGAACGCTGATTCCGAAAGCATTCGGAATGATTTTTATGATGAAATTATGTGTAAACAATAATCTTACAAATCTATCCGAGAATCATGTAACAACTCCTTTCATCATGCACCGTACCTTTGTCGTATCAAAATAGTACGCCTCAATGGAAACGATAGAAGCAGAAAAAGAACAAAAAATAACGATTCCTGTGACGGGCATGACGTGCGCGGCCTGTGCGGGCAGCGTTGAAAACGTGCTCAATAAACAGGAAGGGGTGCTGGAATGTGCGGTCAATTTTGCCAACGAAACAGCCCAAATCACCTTTAATGCGAATCAAACCTCGCCCGAAGCCCTCAAAAAATCGGTGCAGGTGGTGGGGTATGATTTGATCATAGACACCGAAAATGCCCAAGTCAAACAAGCTGAATTAAAAGCGACACACGTAGAATCTCTCAAAAACAACGTGATTTGGGCGAGTGTTTTGGCAGTACCCGTGGTGGTGATTGGCATGTTTTTCATGGACTTACTCTACGCCAATTGGATCATGCTGGCGCTTACAACGCCCGTATTGGCGCTGTTCGGCAAAAGTTTTTTCATCAACGCCTGGAAACAGGCCCGCCATGGTCAAGCCAATATGGATACACTCGTGGCACTCAGTACAGGAATTGCGTTTCTTTTCAGTCTTTTCAATACTGTTTATCCTGAGTTTTGGCACAGTCGAGGGCTGCATCCGCACGTGTATTATGAGGCAGCAGCCGTGGTGATTGTGTTTATTATGTTGGGAAAATTGTTGGAAGAAAAAGCCAAAGCCAATACCTCATCGGCCATCAAAAAACTGATGGGTTTGCAACCGCATACCGTTTGGATCATTGAGAACGGCGAAGAAAAAGAAGTGGAATTGGCCCAAGTTCGCATTGGCGACCGCATTTTGGTAAGGCCGGGCGATAAGATTGCTGTAGACGGAAAAGTACTTTTTGGTTCTTCGTTTGTGGATGAAAGTATGTTATCGGGAGAACCTATTCCCGTTGAGAAACCAAAGGGAACTAAAGTTTTTGCGGGCACCGTCAATCAACAGGGAAGTTTTCGGTTCATTGCCGAGAAAGTAGGCGGCGATACGTTACTGGCGGGCATCATCCGGATGGTTCAAAACGCCCAGGGCAGCAAAGCACCCATTCAAAAATTGACCGACAAAATCGCGGGTATTTTTGTCCCAATCGTCATGGGCATTTCCATTTTGACGTTTGCAACTTGGTTGCTGTTCGGCGGCGAAAACGCGCTGTCGCAAGGCTTATTGGCAGCGGTTACAGTGCTGGTCATTGCCTGTCCGTGTGCGTTGGGCTTGGCTACGCCCACGGCCATCATGGTGGGTGTGGGCAAAGGAGCCGAAAACGGCATCCTCATCAAAGATGCCGAAAGTCTGGAATTGGCCCACCGAATCAATGCCATCATTTTGGATAAAACGGGTACTATTACGGGAGGAAAACCTACCGTCTCCGACCATTTTTGGGTTGAAAATAATGAAATTCAAAAGAGCATTTTGCTCGCCATCGAAAGCCAATCCTCTCACCCTTTGGCCGAAGCCGTTGTCAATCAATTAAAAGCCGAAGGCGTAAAAACACGGGTCGTACAGCAATTTGAAAATGTGGCAGGTCGAGGCATTAAAGCCACGGTTGACGGCCAAAACTACTACGTGGGCAGTCCTGCCTGGATGACTGAGCGGCAACTTTCAATGGTACATTTGCCCGTTGAGCAATGGCAATCGGAGGCCAAGACAGTTACTATTTTTGCCAATGAAACCCAAATTTTGGCAACTTTCGCCATCACTGACCCTATCAAAGCCTCCTCAGCCACAGCCATTGAATCACTTCAAAATCAAGGCATTGAGGTTTATATGTTGACGGGCGACAATACCCAAACGGCCCAACAAGTAGCGAAGCAGGTTGGCATTAAACATTTTAAAGCTCAGGTGCTGCCCGCCGACAAAGCGGCCTTTGTGGAAGAATTACAACGGGCCGGCAAAGTCGTGGCCATGGTCGGCGACGGCATCAATGACTCGCACGCCTTGGCGCAGGCCGACGTAAGTATTGCAATGGGAAAAGGCTCCGACATTGCCATGGACGTGGCCAAAATGACGCTCATTTCGAGCGATTTGCAAAAAATCCCGCAGGCCATTCTGCTGTCCAAATGGACAGTAACAGCCATCCATCAGAATCTGTTTTGGGCATTTATTTACAACTTAATCGGAATTCCGCTGGCGGCGGGTGTGTTATACCCCTTCAACGGTTTTCTGCTCAATCCAATGATTGCGGGCGCGGCCATGGCGCTGAGCTCGGTATCGGTCGTGGGCAACAGCCTGAGATTGAAACTCAAACGTTTGTAGTACGTTATCAGTGTATCCGTTAACTGTTATCCTAAATAATTAAGTTCAAATCGACAATCGTCCATCAAAAATCGTCCATCCAATAAATCATGGAAACCTTACAATTCAAAACCAATATCAATTGCGGAGGCTGCGTAGCAAAAATAACTCCGTTTTTAAACCAACTCGAAAACGTGGAAACCTGGAAAGTGGACACTAATAATCCCGAAAAGATATTAACAGTATCGGGCGAGGATTTGACCTGCGAACTCATCGAAACGGCCGTGCAGAAAGCGGGGTTTGAAGCCGCAGAAGTATAGTATCATTCGGAAAATGGAGAAACGGATAAAGGAACACGTCCGTTCTCCGTTTCTCCGTCCTCCGTGACTCCAACTTTAAATCCTATTCTCCCCTTTCCACGCTGTGACTGGGTTTCTGAACGGTTTTTCAGCGTCGTAATTTGGATTAGGAACGGGTATCAATGCCCTCGTTTCTTTTTGCCAATTTCTTAGTTTTTTAAGCATTTTTTGAGCTAATTCAGGTTGCTCCTGTGCCAAATCATGGGTTTCTGAAACGTCTTCTTTTATGTTGTACAACTCCAAGCGTCCATTTTCAAAGTATTCTAACAGTTTATAAACGCCCGACAAAATGGCGCCCGTCGGCGGTCGCTGAGGGGTGTGATAGTGCGGATAATGCCAATACAAAGTACGATTTCGGAGTGCCGATTGTCGATTTTGAAAAATACCAGCAAAGCTTACTCCATCTACATCTTTTTTCTTAGGTAAATGCGTCATTTCCAGCAGTGTGGGCACAAAATCAATGCTGCAAACCGAGCTTTCATTTTGGGTTTGGGGCTTTGTCATTGTCGGGTAGCGCACCAACAGAGGCACCCGAATGCCGCCTTCATAATAAAACCCTTTACCTTCCCGCAGCGGAGCGTTGCCATCCACCTCGACCAAGCCGCCATTATCGGAAGTAAAAACCACGATGGTATTTTCGCGCAGCCCTAACTCGTTCAATTTTTCCAGAATTCGTCCCACACTTTCGTCCAAACTCTGGATCATGGCGGCGTAGGTCGTGTTCTGCTTCGTCAGGCCCAACTGCTTCTTTTTCTCATCGTATTTTTTGACATATTCTGGTTTGCCTTGCAGGGGTGTATGCACTTGATAATAGCTCATATTCAGAAAAAAAGGCTTACTGGTCTGCGCATTTTTCTCCAACAATTTCAGGGCTTGGTCGGTCAGAAAATCCGTTAAATAATCACCCTCTTTCCCGCCTTCAGGTAAAAACTTCACCGAGTAATCGGCCGTCGGCGTCACGTTTTTGTACGGATAAAAATAGGAACCGGGTTGCCCTTTGGAATGCCCGCCAATATTGACGTCAAAACCTCGGTTGTGCGGCCAAAACTCTTCCGTTTCTCCCAAATGCCACTTGCCGATGTGGTACGTAGCGTAGCCGTTTTTGTGTAAAATTTCGGGCAAAATTTCTTCTTCCAACGGCAGTTCATAGCGCATTCGAGCCGTCGTCAATTTTGCATACGGATACACCACGCCCGGAATCCAATCGGTGATTTTGAGGCGAGCCGGATACTTGCCCGTCATGGTGCTCGCTCGCGTGGGCGAGCACACCGCACAGGCAGAATAAGCCCGCGTAAACTGCATTCCTTCCTTCGCCAATTTATCCAAATTAGGGGTTTCGTGAAACGTATTTCCGTAACACCCTAAATCGGCCCACCCCAAATCGTCGGCCAATAGAAAGATCACATTGGGCTTTTGGGGCGCGGCAGGCGTTACGTAAAAGCTAAGGCTGAAAACCAAGGGCAGCAACAACAATAAAAGGACTCGTTTTTTCATGGTTTAGGAAATACAAAATGAAGCAGCAACTTAATCATAATTTTGAAAAATTCTGTCAGATTCAGATACCACTGGTAGTACTTTTTACCCGTTTTGTTCTTTAACAATAAAGATTCTTATCTAAACAAGTCCTGTTGAATCCCCGCAAAGATGCATTTACCTCTGTTTCTACTTTTATTAATTCCCACCTTCTGCATTGCTCAATCCTCTACCGGGCTACAATCACCTAAAGAAACGGTTGTTTTCCAAAACGGCCAAGACGGCTACAAATGCTACCGCATCCCCGCCATTGTCAAAGCCCCAAACGGCGATTTACTCGCTTTTGCCGAAGCCCGCCGTAACAACTGCGGAGATTTTGGCGACGTCGAAATCGTAATGAAACGCAGCAAAGACAACGGCGTTTCTTGGGGGAAACTGCAAATTGCCGCTGACAACGGCAACGACCAAGCCGGCAACCAAGCGCCCGTTTTTGACTTAAAAGACAAACAATTTCCCAAAGGACGCCTTTTCCTGTTTTACAATACAGGTATCGCCCACGAACAGGAAGTGCGCGAAGGAAAAGCCATTCGGGAAGTGTGGTACAAAACCAGCACTGACAACGGGCAAACGTGGTCCGAACCCGTCAATATCACGACTCAGGTTTCCAAACCCAACCAACCCGAAATCAATCCAAATTACCATTTCAAGGAGGATTGGCGCTCGTACGCCAATACACCCGGCCACGGATTGCAAATTCAAAAAGGCAACTACAAAGGCCGAATTTTTATCGCCGCCAATCACTCCGCAGGGCCTCCACAAAAACAGTCGCGAGATTATGTGGCACACGCTTTTTACAGCGATGACCACGGAAAAACCTTCAAACTTTCACCTAACGTAGCTTATGCAAGCAGTAATGAAGCCATTGCCGCCGAAACCTCCGATGGAAGTTTGCTGTTCAATTGCCGCAACCAATCGGGCGGTGCTAAATACCGAATTCAGGCGTTTACCAAAAATGCGGGGGAAACCTGGGACGAAGTAAAAATCATGAACGACCTTCCCGACCCTGTTTGTCAGGGGAGTATGATTGATTTCCAACCCAAAAAAGGGCAAAAAGTATTGATTTTTTCCAATGCCAACAGCCAAACCAAACGCGAAAAATTAACCGTCCGCGTCAGCTATGACGATGGAAAAAGTTGGTCGGCAGGCAAAGAAATCTACGGAGGGCCGGCGGCCTATTCTGACTTAGTAGTGCAAAAAGATAAGAATATTGGGGTTTTGTACGAAAAAGACGATTATACTCAAATCGTTTATGCTTTCTTTAGGTATGATTGGTTGGAACCACATAGGTAGATAGAACACATAGGAACGTAACACTTTGTGAAACTCTGTGAAAAACCGCTGCGGCGGACCGCTCAGTGTAACTCTGTGGTACAATAAAAACGTCTTAACAAATCGTATGAAAAAGAAACTCTTTTCATTCTTCGCTTTCTTTTTAATGTTAGCAACCGGCTTTCTGTCTTTCAAACCCCAAGACAAACGCCCCAATATCCTCATTATTTTCTCAGACGACCACGCCCTGCAAGGCATTGGTGCCTACGGAAGTCCGTACATCAAAACACCCAACATCGACCGATTGGCCAAAGAAGGAGCTTTGTACCAAAACATGTTTTGCACCAATTCACTTTGTGCGCCGAGTCGGGCTACTCTGCTGACGGGCAAATTCAGCCATAAAAACGGCCACAAAGACAACCTGACACAGTTTGATGCTGGTCAGAATATGTACCCCAAATACCTACAGGCCGCCGGATATCAGACGAGTTGGATCGGCAAATGGCACTTACAGGCCACACCGCAGTATTTTGATTATTGGTCGGTTCTGCCCGGACAGGGAGCCTATTACAACCCCGATTTTATTGAAATGGGCAATAAAACCGTTCGCGCAGAAGGCTATGCCACCGACGTTATTACCGACAAAGCCCTAAAATGGCTGAGCAGCGACCGCGACGATTCCAAACCGTTTTGTTTGGTCATCGGCCACAAATGCCCGCACCGCAATTGGCTTCCCGATACGGGTGATTTACGAGCGTTTGACAATGTCAAATTTCAATTGCCTAAAACATTTTATGATACCTACGAAGGCCGCCTCGCCGCCAAACGCCAAGACATGACCGTGACCAAAACCATGCGTTTGAAAGAAGATTTGAAGGTAGACGCGGGCGACGATGCCTTTGTGAAACGCATGAATCCCGCCCAGCGCAAAGCATGGTTGGCCTATTATGACCAAGTGACGGCCGATTTTAAAAAGAAAAACCCGTCGGGCCGCGCCCTCGACGAATGGAAATACCAACGCTATATGCAGGATTATTTGGGAACACTCCTCTCGCTCGACCGCAACGTAGGTCGCGTGTTGGATTATTTGGATAAAACGGGTTTAACCGAAAACACCATCGTGATTTATTCTTCCGACCAAGGGTTTTATTTGGGCGAACACGGTTGGTTTGACAAACGCTTTATGTACGAAGAATCGCACCACATGCCGATGCTGATTCGCTATCCAAAGCACATCAAACCGGGCACCATTGACCGAGCCATTCACAACAATACTGATTTTGCGCCCACGATTTTACAGGAAGCAGGTCTCCCCGTTCCTTCTGATATGCAAGGGCAATCCTTTTTTAGTAAAACACCCCGAAAATCAACGTATTATCACTATTACGAATATCCCGCCGAGCACAGCGTGCAAACTCATTTCGGCATCCGTACTGACCGCTATAAGTTGATTCGGTTTTACAATGACGGTGAATATTGGGAACTCTATGACCTCAAAACGGACCCCTACGAACTGAAAAACCAGTACGGCAATCCGGCCTACAAAACCATTCAAAAACGGTTATTGACTGATTTAAAGAAGGTTATTCTCCAATATGAAGACACCGAAGCGGGGGAGATTTTGAAGAAAGAAGGAATTTAAAGAAGAGCAAGAAGCAAGTAGAGCAAATTGGCAAAAAATATTTACGCCTTTGCAGGTGAAAAACACCTGCAAAACGCTGCTAATGATATTTGAGAAAACTCGTTGGTAAAAAATACCAGCAAGGGAAAAACCTTTGCCTCTCAGCTCCTTTGCCTTTTCTCTGCGTGAAATGAAACTCAACCAACTATGCTTAAAAACTACGCCAATCAATACCGAAATAATCTCCTGAACGACGTCATTCCTTTCTGGATGAAGCACTCGCTTGACCGCGAATCGGGAGGGTTTTTCACTTGCCTCAATCCACAAGGTCACGTTTATGACACCGACAAATTTATTTGGCTGCAAGCCCGCCAAGTTTGGACATTTTCCATGCTGTACAACCGTTTGGAACAACGTCAGGAATGGCTCAATGTGGCAGAGCACGGGGCCGATTTTCTTTTAAAACACGGTCGTGCGGCCGATGGAAGTTGGTATTTTTCCACCATCCGCGAAGGAAAAGCGCTCATTCAACCTTACAACATTTTCTCGGATTGCTTTGCTACGATGGCCTTTGGGCAATTATCTCAAGCCGCTCAAAATCAAGAATATGCCGACATAGCGAAAACTACATTTGAGCAAATCCTAAACCGCCGACACAACCCCAAAGGCCCGTGGAGCAAAGCCGTAGCAGGGACGCGTCCGCTCAAAAATTTTGCCTTGCCGATGATTCTCTGTAATCTGTCGCTGGAAATGGAGCATTTGTTGGATAAATCATTAGTTGACCAGACAATCCACGAATGTATCCACGAAGTGATGGAGGTGTTTTATGAGCCAAAATCAGGCCTAATTTTGGAAAACGTTACCCCAGATGGCAGCTTTTCGGATAGTTTTGAAGGACGTCTGCTCAATCCCGGACACACCATTGAAGCCATGTGGTTTATCATGGATTTGGCCGTGCGGCTCAATGATAAAGCCTTACTGGAAAAAGCAGTCAAAATCACGTTAGACACCCTTGAATACAGTTGGGACCGAGAATTTGGCGGTATTTACTACTTCATGGATATCAAAGGAGCGCCGCCTCAACAGTTGGAATGGAATCAGAAATTGTGGTGGGTACACGTCGAAACACTCATTGCGCTTTTGAAAGGCTACCAACACACGCAAAACCCAGCCTGTTGGGAATGGTTTGAACGCGTTCACAGCTACACTTGGTCGCACTTCCCTGACCCGGTCCATGGTGAATGGTACGGCTATTTGGACCGCAGAGGCGAAGTTTTATTACCGCTCAAAGGCGGCAAATGGAAAGGCTGCTACCATGTGCCACGGGCATTGTATCAGTGTTGGCAGACGTTGGAGGGGATGAATAAAAAATCAATTAAGGCTTTCTAAAGTCCTTGATTTAAAAGGACAAATCAGTAAAGGGTTCTAAAAAATTTGGTTATGTTTAGCCCTATAAAACTAACCTGCAATGAGAAACCTCTTTATCTGCCTTTTGGTGGGCCTAACTGTTCCTGCTATCGCTCAAAAACCAACGTTGGAAAACTTAAAAGACTCCATCCTCCTAAAACTGAAATCTGTAGAAGGTGTATTTGGCGTTGCTTTTAAAGATTTACAAACCAACCAAACCCTGTTGATCAACGAAAAAGAAAACTTCCATGCGGCAAGTACCATGAAAACGCCCGTCATGATTGAAGTATTCAAGCAGGCCAAAGCCAAAAAATTTAAGTTAACCGATTCCATTTTAGTTAAAAATGAATTTAAAAGTATCGTCGACGGCAGCCCGTTCAGTCTCGATATCAGCGATGACAGTGCCGATGGGATGTACAAAAAAATCGGTACAAAAATGACGATTTATGACCTGACGTATCAGATGATTATTGTCAGCAGCAATCTGGCTACCAACATTTTAATTGATTTGGTGAACGCCAAAAATGCCAACACTACCATGCGAAAAATGGGAGCCCGGGACATACAGGTGCGACGAGGTGTGGAAGATACCAAAGCATTTAATTTGAACATGAACAACTCCGTTACGGCCTATGACTTACTGCTTATTTTTGAACAAATCGCGCGCAAGAAGGTTGTAGATAAAAAAGCGTCTGAAGCCATGACCCAAATTCTGTTTGACCAAAAATTCAACGAAGTAATTCCGGCTCATCTTCCCAAAAATGTGAAAGTGGCTCATAAAACAGGTTCCATCACGGGCGTACAGCATGATTCAGGTATCGTATTTTTGCCCGATGGACGAACGTATGTATTGGTAGTTCTCTCCAAAAAACTCACCAACACAAAAGCTGGTGTAAAGGCCCTTGCGGAAGTATCGGAGATGATTTACAATTTTATTAAATAATCAGGAGCAGAGACCGTAGTTACCGGCTAGTGAATGCTTTAGCTGCTAATAACCTAATTTTAAAATGAAAAGAAGAAAGTTTATTGCGGCGTCGTCTATGTTGGGTCTAAGCAGCGTTTCATCGGTACTTGCCGCAGAATCGGCTCCCAAAGCAGAGAAAGAAGTGTATGAATTGCGGTCTTATGAATTGAAAATGGGTGGCATGGGCCGTTTGGAAGCATACCTCCAAAATGCACTGATTCCCGCCATGAACCGCTTGGGAGTAACCAAAATCGGTGTTTTTAAAGAAGTAGGTAAAGATGAACCAGCCAAATTGCATTTGCTGTTGGTGTATCCTTCCCAAGGAAATTATTTTCAAATCAAAACCCAACTGAAAACCGACGCCGAATTTATCAAAGCGGCCGAAACCTACCACCAAACTCCTGTTGATAAAGCAATTTATGACCGTGTCAGCAGCTCCCTGATGTTGGCTTTTGACGGTATGCCTCAATTAATGACGCCCGCCAAAGAACCCAGAATCATGGAACTACGGACCTATGAAGGCTATAACGAAGATGCGGTGCGGAGAAAGATCAAAATGTTTAATGACAGCGAAATTACGATTTTTAACAAGACTGGTCTGCACATTGTATTTTTTGGAGAGGTGTTGATTGGCTCCCGAATGCCTTGTTTGACATACATGCTAACCTTCAAAGATATGGAAGAACGCAACGCCAATTGGGCAAAATTCAGCGCCGATCCGGATTGGAAACAGGTCTCTCAAGCAACTGAATATGCAAATACGGTTTCACGCATTGAGCGTATTTTTCTGGAACCAACAGCCTATTCATATATTTAGATTGGCATTTCATTAACAAATTACTGATTTATTACCATTTTCATTAGGGGTTATTTAATATATTAGTACTTTTGCAGGGCTATAACGTACAGATTATAAGGGGTGTACGAATGAATGCAGGGAATTACTAAATTAGCCTAAAAAAAGGCAATGGATAAGCACAAAGCTACTGAGATTTTACTTGCAAAATTGGCAGAATGGGAATCAAAGCCCAAAACAGACGG
>Ga0247843_1006258_pt1 | contig 15701 bp, 5 predicted proteins | sample LaCruzMarch2017__FD_192420 | JGI IMG/M metagenome (GOLD analysis project Ga0247843, IMG submission 192420) | Freshwater microbial communities from meromictic Lake La Cruz, Castile-La Mancha, Spain - LaCruzMarch2017_8m | ecosystem: Environmental > Aquatic > Freshwater > Lake | place: Spain... | reverse complement strand
CACAACGACTACGCCCGCATTCCGACTCTCGGCGCGAATTACTCCGAGTGGCCTTGGGCCATGCAGACCGGCCTGAGCGAAGGCTTCCATGTCATCCGCGCCCGCGCCCACCTGAACCGCAATCCGGTCACCGCCACCCCGCTCTACAACACTTTTATCCAGACATTTTACTACGACGCCAAAACCCCCGAAGGCACGCTCCTCTGGCCCCAAAGCAACGGTGACACCGTTGGCGGCTCCAGCTACGGACTCGTCCTCCGCACCGACAAAACCGTCGAGGAGGTTTGGTTCCACATCGAGGATTCCGAAAACGGCAACAACGACTCCCAAACCACCGTCCTCAACGGCAACGGCGCCGGCTTCGAACCTTTCGAGGATGGAAACCGAAACGGCGTCCGCGACGACGGCGAGGACTTCACCGACATCAACGGCAACGGCATTTACGACCTCAACCTCGAAAAAGGCTGGGCCCAAGCCACCCAAAACATTTCCAACAACCTCCCGGGCGAAAAAGAATGGAGCTTCCGCTACAATAACATCCCCTCCAGCGGCTCCGCCATTATCACCGTCCGCCTGCTCGAGGCCTCGTCGTCCCGCAACCTCACCCTCCCCGCCGCGGACGCCCACGCCACCGAAATCGTCCGCAATGTCCAAACCCGCGGACCCGATGAGCGCGTGAACATCGCCTGGCCCCAGCGCGACCGCGACACCGTGGACGACAACTATTTGATGAAGCTTTACTTCACCAAGGCCCTCGCCGACGGCACGAACACGGATTCCCTCAAAGAGCGCTTCACATTTTCCATCGCCAGCACCGAAAACGGCAGCGACCGCGACGCCGTCGTCCAAAGCCGCTCAAACTTCATCATCAATTACGACGCCACCGACCAGTTCCACGAACTCGCGATCCCCCTCCCGAACCTCTACAACGACATCCCCGACTTCCTCCACACCCTCACCGTCACCTACACATTCCCCGAAGGAAACCGCAAACTCGAAGCCATCCGCCTCGTCAGGGCCAACCCCAGCACGAAACCCTTCGTTCGCATCACCCGTCCCAACGAACTCGGCTCCGACGGTCGCCCCACCGAGATTATCCTGCCCGACGGCCCCGGTCCCGACCGCTTGGACTACACCGTGCGCGTGGAAACCAGCGCCGGCGTCAACGATCTTGTTCTCACCGGCAGTCCAGCCATCACCCTCTTCGAGGAGCCCTTCACCGACACCAATGGCAACGGCGTTTGGGACGACCAAGAGCCTTCCACCGATCAAAACGACAACGGGCTCTGGGACGAGGGGGAACCCTACACCGACCTCAACACCAACGGACAATTCGACCTCGGCGAGGATTTCTTCGACATAAACGAAAACGGAATCAGAGATCCCGCCGAGCCGTTCACCGACCTCAATAACAACATGGTGCGTGATGGCGTGAGGGTCACCGTCACCGGCAACACCAAGTCGTGGGACTTCACCTGGCGCATCACCGCCCCCGGCAACTATCTTCTCAACGCCAACGCCACCCTCAATGGCCAATCCACCGCCACCGTCCGCAACGCCCGCGTCATCCTCCGCCAAATCACCGAGACCGACCTCGAGCAATCCAACGACGACGACCACGACGGCCTGATAGACATTGTCGAGACCAACCGCGTTGATATCCCCGAGCGCCAGGCCGAGACTTGGACCAACGGCGATGTCCACATCTGGCGCGCCTCCGGCCGCACGCTGCCCTTCAGCCCCGATTCCGATGGCGATGGACTTCCCGATGCGCTCGAAGTCGGCTGGCGCGGAGCTTCGAACCCGCCCACCAATCCCGCCACCGACACCAACGGCGATGGCATTCCCAATTTCATTGGCGACTTGGATCCCCCGCTCTACGCCGTGGTCGAGCACCACACCTTTGTCCCCGGTGTCGGCTCGCAAAGCCAAGGCGACGACCGCACCCGCCAAGCCGTCGGCTCCGTCACCGATCCCACCAATCCCGACACCGACGGCGACGGTCTGCCCGATGGAATCGAGGATGCCAACAAAAACGGCTGGGTCGATGGCGACGGCAAGCCGATGCCTTTAAACGCCGGTCGCGAGACCTTTGCCACCCACCGCCCGAACTCTGGCGATTGGCCCAACAATGTCATCGATTCCTTTGAGACCTGGCTCGAGACCAGCCCCACCAACTCCGACTCCGATGGCGACGGCCTGCAAGATGGTTGGGGCGAGGATAAAAACTTCAACGGCTTCATCGACGGCGACACCAACAAAAATCGCGTTTACGATGCCGGTGAGCAGTGGAGCGAAACCGACCCCCTCAACCGCGACACCGACGGCGACGGCCTCCCCGATGGTTGGGAGGTCCAATACGGTCTCGATCCCCTCGACAACGGCACCCTCAACATGCGCACCGGCGGCGCGGGCAATCCCAACAACGGCGCCGACGGCGATCCGGACGGCGATGGCTTCACCAACGCCCAGGAACTCGCCTCCGGCACACACCCCACCCAGCAGGATGTCATCGGCGGCGGCCAAGGCGAAGGCTCCATCAAAATCGGCACCTTCACCGAGTGGACCCATAACGACCTTCTCGTCCTCGACGAATACAACGAAGGCAACAGCAACGGCGGCGCCGATGTTTACCGCTCCTGGAATAATTCCGACAACTCCCGCGACATCGTGGCCTTCTCCTTCCGCGACGGCGGCGATACGGGCTCCGGCGGCGATGGTCGCCTCTACTTCCGCATCGATTTCCTCGACCTTTCCGACAAGGACTGGGAAGGCGAAGTGGACGCCTATGTCGTCGTCGATACTGGAAACCCCGGGTCCGGCGAAGCCTCGATGCCCAACGAAATTGAAATCACCACCGACATGAAGTGGGAAGTGGTCGTCGCGGCCTATGCCCAAAACTTCGGATCGATCTTCGTGGACCGGAACGCAGCCCAAAATACCACCACCAAATTCCAAAACCCCGTCACCGATGGCGGTGTCGAGTCCCGTGGCTTTGGTGGCCAAAACGAAATCGCCTGGTCCAGCCGCTACGATGCCGTCGAGATCGCCATCGAGCGCCGCCATCTCCGCGATGCCGGCTGGCTCGGTGATCCGGCCACCCTTAACTTCCAAGTCTTCACCACCAAGCCAAACACCCAGGCCGGCGGCACTGGCGATCTCCCCGGCCGCAACGACATCCGCGATTCCATCTACGACGACGGGGTCGCCTCCGATTGGTGGCGCGACCAAGACAACATCATCCTTAACGGAAAACTCGCCGGATGGTTCGGCCGCAACGGTGCGAACGACCGCAACAAATCCGCCAAGGTCATGCTCCTCGCCCACGGCAACCAAGCCATTCAACCCGGCGCCGTCATCCACAACCTCATCCGCAGCGGCACCGGAAACACCACCACTGGCTACCACCGCATGCTCGAGGTCCACGAGAGCTTCAACGCCCCGCTCACCCTCCACCTCACGCCCACCCTCGCCTCCGCGCTCCAGTGGGCCTCCAGTTCGAACAACGCCACCGACGGCCCCTCGTTCAATGCCCGCATCCGCAACCTCGTCGCCCAAAATCGCATCGACCTCGTCGGATCCAGCTTCTCCGACCATGTGCCGAAATATTTCCTCCAGCAATTCAACAACGAAAACAAAGCTCTCTCCGAGACTTTCCTCGACACCATCTACGGCAACGGCACCCAGGCCACCTCGCAGAAAATCTTCTGGCCCACCGAACGCGTCCTCGACACGGACACCGTCGAAACCATCAAAGGAATGGGCTACTCCTACACCTTCGCCGACCAGATGCGCCATTTCGTAAAATGGTTCGGCCGCTCCGCCGCCCTCGGCACCGCTGGCTACCGCATCAACGAGGTCAATGGCCTCAAGGTTATCCCCATCCACGATATGACCTCCGAGTATCTCGACCAAATTCGCGACGAGGGCTCCAGCATGTCCGTCCGCCAACTCCTCTCCCGCCGCTCCCGCAGCGGCGTGCAGGATCAGGTCGTCGTCCTCTGGCGCGACATGTCAGATTTTTCCAATGTCGCCAAAGCCGACAGCTACACCGCCAATGTCCGCTGGCTCGGCTCCCGCCCGTGGATCCGCGTCGTCACCGCCCAGCAAATCGCCGACAACGAGATCGCCTACAAAGGCCAGGATGGAAACAACTACACCACCTGGGGCACCGAGCAGCGCGGCACCGGAAAAACCCTCGTCCAAACCGCCAAGGATTGGGTCGATTGGGCCTCGGGCGAAAATTACGACCACTGGTATTACGGATCCGCCCGCGAGACCGGCCTCCGCAACGAAAAATTCAATCTCCTCACCGCCTTTGGCCACATGGGATTTGAGGGGCAGGTTCGCAACGCCTGGCTCGGCACGAACAGCACCACCACCCCCGCCCTGCGCTCCCTCGCCTCCGGCGTCCTCGGCGCCTCCCTCTTCCAAACCGCCTTCCACAACACCCCCGGCGGCAACCTCCAAAAATTCAGCACCGGCGATTACATCTACCCCGACAACGCCGGCAACCAAACACTCGCCCCCTTCGCCCGCCACAGCCAATCGCAAGCCCGCTTCGCAAATATCTACCAACGCGTCCAGCAATGGGCCTCCACCGCCAACACCACCACGCTCGGCACAGAGTCCCTCGATGTGGACCTCGACAACACACCCGAGTATCTCCTCTTCAACTCCCGCATTTTCGCCGTCTTCGAATCCAAAGGCGGTCGCATGACCGCTGCCTGGCTCCGCAATCCCACCACTGGAAAAATCTGGCAGGTCGCCGGCAACTTCGCCGCCTACAGCAACACCGACACCGAGGACGAAGGCGCCAGCAACCCGACCGCCTTCCGCACCAGCGGATTCAAGGATTGGTGGACCATCGGCGGCTCGTTTGGCGGAGGCAACAGCACCGCCGTGAATGCCAACTACACCCCGACCGCCTTCACAGGAAACGCCACAGGTTGGCAGTTCGCATCCTCCGGCATTACCAAGGCCATCACCCTCGCCAACGCCTGGACCGGCAACATCACCGCCACCTACACCCTCAGCGGCCCGAACGAAGTCTATGTCCGCTTCGGCCTCTCGCCGAACCTGCTCGACCTGAAACTCCGCGGCCAGCAAGGCCTCACCGCCAACGAAACCACCTCCCGCTCCACGCTCACCAATCTCAGCGGCAACGAAACCGTCCGCGCATGGGTCTCCGGTCCGATCGTCACCACCGCCTCCGACAACCCTGGCAACGCGACCACCATCGCCCGCCGCAACCAGGCCCAAACCCACCAGGTCGAAGCCCGCATCGTGAACAACACCGTCGTCACCCTCGGCTTCGACCAAGGCACCGACATCACCGGTCCCGACATCACTTTCACCGACGGAATCCCTGATACCTGGTGGAATCAAAACAATATCCCCGCCAACGAGCGCACCGCCTCCGCCGACCGCGACGGCGATGGGGTTACCAACCTGCAGGAATACCTCTTCGGCGCGAATCCCAACAGCGCCGCCAGCGGTGAGCCTGCGACCTCCGTGGATCGCGCGGACTTCACCTTCCGCTTCCCGACCGTTGTGGGTCGAAAATACCAGCCCAAAGTCCGCGACAGCCTCACCACCGGCCAATGGGAAAACCTGGGTCCGGAAATCCCAGGATCCGGAGAGATCGAGAGCGCCTTGGATGACTACGCGAGGGACAATCAATCCCCCTGCCGCTTCTACCGACTCGAAGTCCGCGTTCCATAGGATTTGCCCAGCATCCGTTCCCTGCGCAAAATCCGAGTCCATGATCGCATCTCCATCGTGGGGTAGGCGTCCCGCCTGTCATCGTTTCCGCCGCGAGCGTCCCGCCCGCGGCACATTTCTTGTCATTCTTCTCCTCCTCCCGTTTCTCGCTCTCCGCGCGGCCGATCCCCAACTCACCATCAGCTCGCCTCAAACCGGAACCCTCCCCGCCGACTACACGACCTCGAAACTTTTCCTCGATGAAATCGAGAGCGAATCCATCCCGCTCGACATCGTCTTCACCCCCGCCGATCCGGAGAGCACCGATGTCCAGGTATGGACCAACCTCAACCGCCGCGACCGGGCGGATGAGGACGCCGATGGCGACGGCACGGATGACGGCATCAGCCCGCCGGACGCCAATCGGATCGAGGCCGGCGACGACGCCCACTACTTCAAAGCCTATCCCATGGCTCGCACAAGGGATGGGTCCTGGCACCTCACGATTCCCGCCCAAAAGACAGGAGCCTATCGTCTCACCGCCCGTTGGAAAATCCCGGGCGATCCGCACTGGCACTGGTTCACAGATCTCCACCGCAGGAAGCGTGACCACGCCGTCACCGTCACCCCGCGCGAGGCCCGTGATATTCGCCTCTACGAGATCAACGTCCTCTCCGTCGAGGCCAGCGGCGATACCTTTGCGCAGCGCTCCACCCTCGAGGATCTGCATAATGCCACCGGGGCGCGGCACAACGGAAGCGATCGGTGGAGTCTCGACCACCTCCGCGCACTCGGAGCAAATTGGCTCTGGTTCCAACCCATCCACCCCTCAGCGGGCGAGGGGAGGGAACCCTCCGGCGGTTGGGATACCGATTCGGCCCCCTACCAACCCGGTAGCCCCTATGCGGTCAGAAACTTCTTCGAGGTCAGCCCTGCCTTCTCGGTCAAAAATACTCGCGCCGCAGCCATGCAAGCGTGGCAGGATTTTGCAGCAGTCGCCGATGCCAAAGACATCGGCCTCATGCTCGACGCCCCCTTCAATCACACCGCCTTCGACGTCGAACTCGGCAGGGCCGGCCTCTCCCTCTTTCAACCCGATGGCGAAATCTGGCAACCCGCCGACCTTATCCGCGACCGCCTCCCCGCATTCTTCTCCAACGCCGAAAACTACGGCACCCGCGCCACCACCGCCGAGGATATCGGTCCCAGCCCAGACCGCGCCGACTTTGGAAAATGGCGCGATGTGAAAGATGTCTTCTTCGGTCGCTACGACGCCCTCGTCGAGACGCCCGCGGAGCCCGAGTTGATGAGCCACCGCAATGAAGGTGACTGGTTCGACCTCTCTGGCGGGGAGTGGAACGCCACCGATTTCACACAAAATGGCAGGCCTCGCAACACCACCCGTCTCGTTTGGAAATACTTCGCCCAATACGCCCTCCACTGGCTCGATACAACACGCCCGCCCGGGCAAAATCGGAACAGCTCGACCGAGCCCGGCCTCACCACGGAGCAACGCCGCCATTGGGACGCCGCGGGCATCGACGGCCTCCGCTGCGACTTTGGCCAAGGCCTCCCTCCCCAAGCTTGGGAATACATCTCCAACACCGCCCGCGAGCGCAAATGGAACTTCGTCATGATGAGCGAATCCCTCGACGGTGGCCCCGTCACCTTCCGCTCAAACCGCCACTTCGACGTCCTCAACGAAAGCATCGTCTTCCCTCTCAAATCCGCCACCACCGCCTCCGACTATCGCAAAATCTTCGAGGACCGCCGCAACGCTTTCGGGCCCGCCCTCGTCCTGCTCAACACGGTTTCCCACGATGAGGAAAACTACGAGGATCCCTGGGAAGCAGTCATCCGCTACAGCGCCTGCGCCGCCATGGATGGCGTGCCAATGATTTTTCCCGGCCAGGAACTCGGCATTCGTAAAGACTGGGGCTACGACCACTACGAACAAAACTTCGGGAAAACCATCCCCCACTTCAAACGCCACAATTCCATGCAGTCGGTATGGAGCGACCAGGACTTCCTCAACGACCAACTTTTCCAAGTCTTTGCCGCCATCAACCACGCCCGCGCCGCCAACCCCGCCCTCCGCTCTCCCAACCGCTGGTTCCTCGACACCGGCAACGAAAAAATCTTCGGCGTCGCCAAGCGGGACCGCGGACTCCCCGTTCTCGCCTTTGCCAACCTCGACCGCGCAAACGCCCAACGCGCCGAGGTGAAAATCCCCGCCGAGATCTTTCACCAACTCGGCCTTCGGGAAGACGGTCTCTACCAAGCCAGAAACCTCGCCGCCTACGAAAATCCCTCCCTCCCCCTCACCGGGCGACGCACCGCGGACCAGTGGGGCCGCGGACTCTCCGGCGCGCGGTTGAAAAATCAAGGCCTCCCGGTTTCCCTCCATCCTGTGCCTCCAACCCCCGAAGCCTGGAAGTCCGCCCCCTTCGAACCCCTCTACCTCGAACTCCGGGACATCACCCCAACGCCTGTGGAAATCAGCCAATCCTCGCTCGTCGGGGAAGGCATCGCCCTCTTCACACCCGCCGGCTTCGATCCCTCGCGCACGCCCCGCTTCGCCCTCCAGCGCGAGCCCCGCTCCCACCGTTTTCTTCCTGCCCGTTGGCCTCTCAAGCCAGAGTTTTTTCAAACTCCCGCCGGATCCTCGGCCCGTCTCGCCGTCCCGCCAGGAACCAGCCTTTACGGCACCGGCGAAGTTCTCGGCCCCCTCCGCCGCAATGGCCAAACCATCGAGCTGTGGAATAGTGACAACCTCCGTTACGAAGGTTTCGGAGGCCGCCGGCTTTACCAATCCCACCCATGGGTCCTCGGCGTTCGTCCCGACGGCACCGCATTTGGCGTGCTCTTCGACTCCACTTGGAAAGCCACCCTCCACACCGGCGACACCGAGATTGTTTTCGACACCGAAGGCGCTCCCTTCCGCATCGCCGTCGTGGATCGCGACTCACCCCAAGCTGTGCTGCGTGGCCTCGCCGAACTCACCGGCACCATACCCCTCCCGCCTCGATGGGCGCTCGGTTTCCACCAAAGCCGCTACTCCTACCACCCCGACGCCCAAGTCCGTGAAATCGCCACCGGTTTCCGCCAACGCCGCCTCCCCTGCGATGTCATCTGGATGGATATTCACCATATGCGCGACTACCGGGTTTTCACCTTCGACCCCGCCACGTTTCCCGACCCCTCCGCCACCAATGACTTCCTCCACAGCCTGAAATTCAAAGCCGTCTGGATGGTTGATCCCGGCGTGAAAATCGATCCCGGATACTCGGTTTTCGACACCGGCACCGCCAAGGACGTCTGGGTGCAAACCGCCGATGGCAAGACCTACGAGGGCGATGTCTGGCCCGGCCCCAGCGTCTTTCCCGACTTCACCATGCCAACTGCACAAAAGTGGTGGCGCGATCTTTACCGCGGATTCGTCGCCCATGGCATCGATGGCGTGTGGAACGATATGAACGAACCCACCGTCTTCAATACCCCCGACCTGACCCTGCCAGAGGACGCCCACCACCGCGGCGGCGGCAACCTTCCACCCGGCCCGCATCGCCTCTACCACAATGTCTACGGTCTCCTCATGGTTAAAGCCACACGCGAAGCCCTCCGCACCGCCGCTCCAGACAAGCGCCCGTTTGTCCTCACACGCGCGAATTTTCTCGGCGGCCATCGCTATGCGGCCACTTGGACTGGAGACAACCTCGCCACCATGGAACACCTCGAACTCTCCATTCCCATGGGCCTGAACCTAGGTCTCAGCGGACAACCCCTCAGCGGCCCCGACATCGGTGGCTACTGGGGCCCCGTCGATGCAGCGACCTACGCGCAGTGGATCGCCCTCGGTGTTTTCCACCCCTTTGCCCGCGCCCACACCGAGCGCCAAAACCCGCCCCGAGAACCCTGGAGCTTTGGCGATGATGTCGAAAAGACCGCCCGCACCGCACTGGAGCGCCGCTACCGCCTCCTGCCCTATCTTTATACCCTCGCCCATCAAGCCCACACCACCGGCCTTCCCATCATGCGTCCCCTCTTCTTTGCCAACCCCGCCGACCCCAAGTTGCGTGACGAACAAGCATCCTTCCTCCTGGGCGACGACCTCCTCGTCATTCCCAAATGGGCCAAAAACCCCGCCCACCCCGATGGAGCCTGGCGCGAAGCAACTCTCTTCCACGACCAGCGCGAGAAGGTCGGCTGCCATCCCACACTCAAAGTCCGCCCGGGGGCCATCCTCCCCCTCGGGCGCATAATCCAGCACACCGGCGAAAACTCCCTCGATCCGCTCACCCTCATCGTCAATCCCGACGCATCCGGCCAAGCCACGGGAACCCTCTACGACGACGCCGGTGACGGCTTTGCCAACCAAGCCGGTGACTTTTTCCTCGCCACCTTCCAAGCCCGGCAAGAAGGCGGAAAAGTCCGTGTCACCGTAACCAAAAAAACCGGCTCACGACCCCTTCCCGAAAAAACCATCCTCATCGTTCTCGCTGACAACGCCCGCCCGCTCCGCGCCACCGGCAATATCTCCGAAGGCCTCCTCGCCGAGTAGACGACTGCCTCCCCGCGCACGATTCCCCGCACCAATGGCGCTCACGGATGTCTCGAGCAAGCCCCGCAAGGCTTAAAAATTCCAGTGCTTCCCCTGCTTCGCATCCGAGAAGACCTGTGGGCTGAGCAAATAAGATAGCGGGGGATTCGGAAGCGGGCTGTCATCCAACACCGGCAGTGTTTTTCCAATCGTTTCGTCCCACGGCTGGCTCGAGGCGATATTGATCGGTGCGCCGGTGGGCACTAGGTCGAACACCTTCTTGGCGGCCTTGAGCGGCATCCGCACGCAGCCCATTGTGTTCGGGTGGGGTTTCACAAACCCCCAATGCATCCCATAGGCGGGCTTGAACTCCATCCAGTAGGTCATGGGATATCCCGCACCGGGCTGGCTCTGGCGGCGACGGTTGGCCTGTTTGGAATAAATACGGAAATCGCCCTGTGGGGTTGGAGTCACCGATTTGCCCACCGTGACTGGCGTGGCCAGCAACACCTCGTTACCCTCCACGACATACAAGCGTTGTGCGCCCGTGCTCAGCTTCACCTTCACCGCCGAGGGGTTTTTCGCCACTTTGGCCGGAGGGTCAAAACTGAACGAATGCGATGCGCCGCGTTGCTTCACCGCCTCGCAGCCCGTGAGACCCCACACCGCAAGCATCGCCAGACCGGGCATCAATAAATGGAATACGTGTCTTTTCATAGAATCGACCCTGTATGAAGCGGCAATTCGACCCGCAGTCAAGCCTCCCTCATTTCCCCGGCCCGGAGCCGCAGAGGCATTTCAAAAACGAGGATTGCACGCCAGAAGGATTTGCTTAAGCATCCGGCAGCCTTCGTGGTTCCACTGCCCCCCTCGAAGTTCCCAAGGCACAAAACAACCCCAATCCCCACTCCCGCATCCCTATGTCCACCACCACCGCTAAACCCAACCTGAGCTTCTGGGCCATCTGGAACATGAGCTTCGGCTTTCTCGGCATCCAGTTCGGCTGGGGCCTTCAAATGGCCAACATGTCGTCGATTTACGAAATGCTCGGCGCCGACGAATCCTCGCTGCCCTTGCTCTGGCTCGCCGCTCCCGTCACCGGTCTGCTTGTCCAGCCGATTGTCGGATTCATGAGCGACCGCACGTGGGGGCCGCTCGGACGCCGCCGTCCGTATTTTCTCGTCGGCGCCATATTCGCAAGCCTCGCGCTCATCGCCATGCCGAACTCCGGCACCCTTTGGATGGCGGCCGGGCTGCTCTGGCTTCTCGACACCTCGGTCAACATCAGTATGGAACCGTTCAGGGCCTTCGTTGGTGACCTCCTCCCCAAGAAACAACGCAAGAGCGGGTTCGCCATGCAGAGCCTCCTCATCGGCCTCGGCGCCGTTCTCTCCTCCGCCCTGCCGTTCATTCTCACCAGCGCGTTTGGAGTGAGCAAGGAGGCCACGGTGGATAGCCCGATCCCCCCCTCCGTGAAAATGGCCTTCTACATCGGGGCGGGAGTTTTCTTTGCCGCTGTGCTCTACACGATTTTCACAACGAAGGAACACCCGCCGGAGGACATGGCGGAATTTCTCAAAATGAAGCGCGAGTCCTCGGGCATGGGCCATGCCTTCAAGGAGATCTTCCAAGGCATCGGATCCATGCCCAAGCCCATGCGCCAACTCGCATCGGTTCAGTTCTTCACCTGGCTCGCCCTCTTTTGCATGTGGATTTTCTTCGTTCCGGCTGTTGGCAAGGGTGTCTTCGGCGGCCGTCCGCTCGGCGTCCCCGACAAGGCCGTCCACAGCGAACTCACCTCGCCCGCAGGTGTCCATTGGGTCGCCAGCGCCGCCGCTCTCGCCAAGGCCTACGAGCAAAAAAAGGAGGCCCTCATCGCTCAGACCCGCCAAGAGGAATCCCGGAACCCTTGGTATAATCCGTTTCTCCAAATGTTCGGTCTCAGCCCGGCCAGCCCGGATGCCGGCTCGCTCATCGATGCCTCCGCCATGGCGGCCATGATCCCTGCAGCCATTGCGGCCCCCGCCCAATTGACGTCTAAGGAGTCCGACAGCCCGCTCGTCCTTACGCTCGCAGCCGCCCTTCGCTCCAATTCGGTCAACTCCCCCGATGCCCCGGGCATCGCGGCCGCCGCCCTCGCCATGCAGTCGGACCTCGCCGCCGGTCGCCGATACCAGGAAGGAAGCGCCTGGGGCGGTGTGTGCTTCTCTATTTATAATCTCATCGCCTTCGGGTTCGCCTTCGTCCTCCTCGCCTTGACCCGCTTCCTCGGGGCCAAACCCATCCACATTTTCTGCCTCCTCTGCGGCGCCGCAGGACTCATCTCAGCCGTCTTCGTGCGCCAACCAGCGATGCTCCTGCTTTCCATGGCCGGCGTTGGCATCGCCTGGGCCTCCATCCTCTCCATGCCCTACGCGATGCTCGCAAATGTCATACCCGGCAACAAAATGGGATTCTACATGGGGGTTTTCAACTTCTTCATCGTCCTGCCCCAGATTCTCGCCGCCGTTGCCCTCGGGCCGGTGGTCGAGAGGTTCCTCGGCGGTGATGCCATGAAAGCCGTCCTCCTCGGAGGAATCTCCCTCGCCTTGGCGGCGGCTCTCACCCTTCGAGTCGACTCCGCTGAGAACGCCGATTGATGCCGACGCGCGGGGATTGCGGCGTGGCCCGGGGGGGCCTAGTGTCCCCCCTCCCATGATCCGGCATCTTTACGTCCACATCCCTTTTTGCCCGAAGGTCTGTCCGTATTGCAGCTTCTACAAGGAGGCGACCGACCGCAACAAGACCCAGGCTTTCCTTGATGCCGTGCTGGTCGAGGCCGAGATCGAAGCCAAGGGCCTGCGGCCGCGAACGATTTTCTTCGGAGGGGGAACACCCACCGCGCTCTCGACGCCTCAACTCGATTTCCTCATTCAAGGCCTGCGCGCCCGGATCGATCTCTCCGAGTTGGAGGAATTCACCATCGAGATGAATCCCGCAACCGTCTCGCTCGAAAAGGCAAGAGGCTTGCTGGAACTCGGCGTCAATCGCGTCAGCATGGGCGTGCAGTCTTGGGACGAGGGGCTTTTAAAAACCCTCGGCCGCGTGCATTCAGCCACGCAGGCGCGACGAAGCTACGGCATCTTGCGCGAGGCCGGGGTGCAGAATGTGAACCTCGACCTCATTTTCGGTGTCCCGGGTCAAACGAGGGCGCAATGGATTGCGTCGGTGGAGGCCACCATCGCCCTCGAGCCGGATCACATTTCCGCCTATTGCCTCACCTACGAGGAGGACACCGAATTCTTCGAGAGATTCCAACGCGGTGAGATGGGGCCCGAAACCGGGAGGGACTCGGATTTTTTCGAGGTGGCGATGGATGCCTTTTCGGCGGCGGGGTTTCATCAATACGAAATTTCGAACTACGCCAGACCGGGTCGCGAGTGCCTGCACAATCTCGCCTACTGGCGCGGGGAGGACTATGCGGGACTCGGGCCGAGCGCCTTCTCAACACGCGCCGGTTGGCGGCGGCGTAACATTGCGGATACGGCCCAATACACCCGGCGCATGCTCGCTGGCGAGGATCGCTTCGACTTCGTGGAACCGATCGACGCGGCGACTCGAAGAGTCGAGGAGATCGCCTTCGCCCTGCGCACAAGCGACGGCCTCGAGGAAAAGCTGTTCGCGGCCGCGCACGCCGACGCGTTGGCTAAAAACGGACTCGTGACCCGCCACAACGGGCGCATTTTCCTCACACGCGAAGGACGCTTGGTCGCAGACGAAATCGCCGCCGAGTTGATCTAGAGCCCGCTCAACCCGCAGCGGGGGCTCGGCGGGGAGTCATGACCGGGCCGCTTGTGCGGAGTTCCTGGAGCTTGACGCTCAGGAGGCGGAGGGCCTTGTTGACACCTTTGTATTGTTTGCCGTTTTTCAAGACCTGACCCTGTTGGACGAGGTTTTGAAGTTTTTCGTAGGCACGCAGGCGCAGCATCTCCTCTCCGCCGCCGGCGGCGTTGCGCGCACGGAGGGCCGAATGCACGAGCGGGAAGAGGGATTTGAATTCCAGAGGCTTCGATGCGAGCAGCGCAGCGACCAGCTCTTCAGTGACATTGTCGGGACCGCGGCGGGAGAACGAACTCATGCTGGATTTCATAGTTGCATTATAGCTCGGATTTTGGCAAAGGCCGCGATAATTCGCCGCGCGGCTGAAATTAAATCCCGCACCGTTGAATAAACGGAAGGGTGGTGAAGCTCCGCTTGAGGATGGGAGCCACCGGAGCACCGAGCCAGTGCGAGAGCACAGTGGCGTAAACATTGCGGAAATCCACCGTGTGCATGAGGTCGCCCTTGTGCAGTTGCGTAAGACTGGGGGCTTGGCCGTGGATGCCGGGTTGGACTTTTCCACCGATGACGAAGAGTGGTGCCGCAGCGCCATGGTCGGTGCCGGCACTCGTGTTCTCCGCCACACGGCGCCCGAATTCACTGAAGGTCATGAGCACGACGCGGTCGAAATTCCCTTGGGCTTTCAGGTCGGCGGTGAAGGCTCCAATCGAGGCATCAAGCTCGGCCATGAGTCGGTCATGCGAACCACTCTGGTTGCTGTGGGTATCGTAGCCTCCCTGGGCGACATAATAGACGCGGGTTGGCATGCCCCCGCCGATCAGGCGGGCGACGAGGTTGAGCGAGTTGGAGAGCTGCCCGGCGGGATACGAGGCGGCAGGCTTTGTGCGTTTTGTGATTTCGAGAACCTTGTCGGAACTCGCGACGGCATCCAATGTGGCGCGTTGCAGGAAGTCGAGAGCGTCACCCTGCGCGGCGGGGGTTCCCTGCAGCACACCGATGCTCCCGCCCTCCATCGCAGCGGCGTCCCTCTCGTTTATCGCACGGAAAAACTCATCGGCGGCCTCGGGGTCCGAGGTCTTCGAGAGGTCGAAGCGGAATTGCTCCGGCCGGGCAAAGGAAATGCCGCGTTGGTCTTGCGAGGCGAACGCTTGAGGTGTCTGGTTGCCGATGCTCACGCCGACGGTGGGATCCTCGCCTTGGCAGCAGGAATCGAAATAGCGTCCCAGCCACCCGTGGGACTCGGTTTTATGGGCATCCGAGGCGGTTTGCCAAATCTCGGTGGAGCGGAAGTGGGAGCGGTTCGGGTTCGGGTAGCCTACGCCCTGAACCACGGCGAGGTGTCCGTCGTCATGGAGGGATTTCAGGGCGGAGAGGTTCGGGTTGAGGCCGAAATGATCCGTCAGGCGGTGGGTGAGCTTCGCGGGAATCGCGATGCGGGGTCGGGCGCGGAAGTAGGCGTCGTCCGTGAAGGGGACAAGGGTGTTGAGACCGTCGTTGCCTCCGGCGAGTTGCAGCACGACGAGAATCTGCCCGTCCTTTCCTGTGGTGGTCTGGATCGGAGAGTCGGCAGCGATCGCATCCAGGGTGAAAAATGTGCGCTCGAGGAATGCAGGCACCGTCCATGAGATGGCCCCGCCGA
>Ga0247843_1006256_pt1 | contig 15703 bp, 6 predicted proteins | sample LaCruzMarch2017__FD_192420 | JGI IMG/M metagenome (GOLD analysis project Ga0247843, IMG submission 192420) | Freshwater microbial communities from meromictic Lake La Cruz, Castile-La Mancha, Spain - LaCruzMarch2017_8m | ecosystem: Environmental > Aquatic > Freshwater > Lake | place: Spain... | reverse complement strand
CCGCCACAGGCACAGGCAACTGGAGCGATTCCACAAACTGGACGGGCGATCCCTCTCCCGTGCCGGGCGGAGCGGGATCGACGGTCGGCCTCAACACCGGAACCGGGGGATCCATCGCCGTGACGATCAACGGAACGGCAGGCAACCGCACGGTCGGGACACTCAATTTCGGTGGAACGTCCTACTGGAGTATCCAGGCTGCCAGCGGCGGAACACTCACGATGGATAACAACGGCTCTCCCGCCCAGATCAATGTGCAGGGAGATCAAAGCTCGACGGATGCGATCGCTTTGCCGCTGATCCTTAATTCCTCCCTGGCCATCACCTCCACCTACGCCAACAAGACGCTGTCAATTTCTGGGCTGATTTCCGGGGCCCAGAGCATCACAAAAAATGGACCGGGCTCCCTCACGCTTTCCGGCAGCAACACCTATTCCGGAGGGTTCACTCTCAATGACGGGACGGTCTCCGCCGGCACCAATTCGGCTTTTGGAACCGGCACGCTCAGCCTCAACGGGGGCACCATCCGAAACACCGGGTCCAATCGCAATATCGCCAATGCGCTCAACCTCGGCGGCAACGTGACGATTGGAGACAGCTTTACCACTTTCTATTTCAACGGGAACGCGACACTCACGGCCTCGAGCAGGATCACCGTATTGGGCTCGAATGCCACGCGTCTCACTGGCATTGTGGGAGGAGATTTCAGTTTAACGAAGGATGGCACGGGAACCCTCGGCCTGGGGAGCGGGTTGACTGGCGGGAATAACACCTTCACCGGGGGGTTTGTATTAAATTCCGGAAGCGTGCAACTGCACGGCGCGGTCGGAGTCAATACCCAGTTCGGCACTGGCACGCTAACCCTCAATGGGGGCAGTCTCAATTCGGAAAGTGCCAACGCCGCCGACCGCACGCTTGCAAACGCCGTCATTCTCGGAGGGGATGTCGATCTCAATGCGTCCAGCACATACAACCGAAGCATCACCTATGCAGGCAGTGTGACATTGACTGGCAACCGGACCCTCACAACGACGAACACAGTCCGGGCGGGAGTCATTTCCGGGGTCATCAACGACGGGGGCAATGGCTATGGATTCATCAAGGACGGCGCGGGCCTGCTGACTCTCAGTGCGGCCAATACCTACAGTGGCAATACGACAGTGAGTGCCGGGACGCTTCTCATCGCCAATGTGAATGCCCTGCAAAACTCCACACTGGATACGGGGGCCAGCGGAAGCCAAGCCGTGACACTCTCGGTGGCTGGCACCAACACCTACAATATTGGGGGCCTGCAGGGATCGGACGCCCTCGCCATGGGAGCCAATACGCTCAGTGTTGGTTCGAAAAATACGGACACTATTTTTGCCGGTGATCTGACCGGCACTGGGCTGCTCACCAAAGTGGGAACGGGCACGCTGACTCTCTCTGGAAACAATACCAGCACGGGGAATATCATCATCAACGCGGGCACGCTGCAATTTGCCAAGCAGGCGGCCCTTTACAACGGCACGGCCGCGAGTTGGGTGAAAACAAAAATCTATGTGAATTCCGGAGGCACGCTGGCACTCAATGTTGGCGGGGTCGGCGAGTTCACTGCGGGAAATGTAACCACGCTTCTCACGAACTTGGGAACGAGCATAACGAACAACGGTCTCCTCGCCGGATCGAGCCTGGGATTCGACACGACCAACGCCTCCGGAGGCAACTTCACAATTTCCGATGTGATCGCCAACAGCACAGGCACAGGGTCGGGTGCGGTCGGTTTGACCAAGCTAGGCAGCGGCACACTCATCCTCACAGGCAACAATACCTACACTGGTGTGACAACCGTCGAGGCAGGCACAGTCGAGGTCAGGCAGGCGAATGCCCTCGGGGGCACAGGCACGGGCACCACAGTGACAAGTGGAGCCGCACTGGCCCTTGCAAACGGAATCTCCATCGGAGCGGAGGCGCTCACCCTCTCCGGAACGGGCGTTGCAGGTGGGGGCGCCCTCCGAAACCTGAGCGGAAACAACTCCTATGCCGGAGCGACCACATTAGCCGCCGCTTCCAGCATACAGTCCGATGCGGATACTCTTACCATCAGCGGAGCAATATCCGGCGCTCATAATCTCAGCATCGGCGGGGCTGGAAATACAACCGTCTCCAGTAACATCGGAACAAGTTCTCTCAATAAAATCGATGCTGGCACCCTAACGCTTACAGGAACGAGCAGCTACACAGGAGCCACGACAATCCTCGCCGGAACGCTTCAAATCGGGGGATCAGGCCAACTCGGCTCCGGCAGCTACGCCGGGGCCATCGCCAACGAGGGTGCATTGGTATTTAACACAGCGGCGGCCCAGAGCCTCTCTGGTGACATCACCGGCAACGGCTCTCTCACCAAAAGCAACTCGGGGACCCTCACCCTTCTCGGCACGAATACCTACTCGGGCGGCACCACCATTACTGCGGGAACCCTCCAAATCGGAAACGCTGGGACCAGCGGTTCCCTCAGTGGCAATGTGAACATTTCCAGCGATGGAACACTGACCTTCAATCGTTCGGATATTGTGAATGTTGCGAACGCGTTGGATGGAGCCGGGACAATCCGCCAAGAAGGCATCGGCACACTCACGCTCAGTGGAACCAACTCCAACAGCGGCACCATTACAGCCTCTGCGGGCGTCCTCAAATTTGATGGAGCGACCGCTTTCTCATCCAGCACGGCGCTTCTCAGCGCAAGCAGTGCCACAATCAGTCTCGCGGATGGCACCGCTCGCACAAGCACCCTCACTTCCGGAAACCTCTCGCTTGCCAGTGCCACATTTGTTTTCGATATCGGCTCCACCTCGGACTCGCTCAGCCTCGGAGGCGCGGCCACGCTTTCGGGAACCAACATCGTGCAGTTGAATTTCCTCACCCCCGCCGAGGCTGGTTCCTGGACACTCATCAGTGCCGCCAGCGGACTTGCAGGGACTTGGAGCCTCGATACGGGATCGTTCAGCCAGCCAGGCTTTTCCTTCTCTCTCGCCTCGAACGCCACCACCCTCACGCTCACGGCATCGGCCAGTGCCAGTGATTACTATTGGAAAGGCGGACTCAGCGGAAATTGGAGTCAGACAGCCAATGGCACAAGCAACTGGGCCAGTGCGATCGCGGGGAATGTCACCCTCTCCAGCACGCCATCGGCGGCATCGGATGTTTATTTCTCCGCCAACGGCGCAGCGAACCTGACCACAACACTGGGTCAAGATATCACCATCAACTCCCTCACCATCAGTGATCCGAGCGGCATTGTTATCGAGGCGGGCAACACGCTCACATTCAATGCGACGAGTGCGAGCGCCATCTCCGTCACAGCAACCTCCGGCACCACGACCATCCATGCCGCTCTGGCTGGAGCCGCCGCAGGACTCAACAAGACCGGAGCGGGAACACTGATCCTCAGTGGCGCCAACAGCTATGGAGGAGGAACCGCATTGCAAGGCGGCACCATACAGATCGCATCGGATGCCTCGCTGGGTTCGACATCCAGCACGCTGACAATCAATCCCGGCACAGGAAACACGGCCACCCTCAAAAGTGGAGCGGACAATATCACCCTCGAAGCCGCTCGCGGCATCGTCATTTCCAGCGGCACGGGACGCTTCGATACCCAGAACTACGACCTCACATTGGATGGTATGGTGAGCGGCATCGGACAACTCGAAAAGACCGGCACAGACACCCTCACACTCACCGCCACAAATACCTACACAGGGGCAACGCTCGTGACAGCGGGCACGCTCGCCACCTCGGGCTCGAACAAAATATCCGACTCCTCCGTGCTAACCGTTGCGAGTGGAGCCACGTTCGCTCTTGGCGGTGATGATGAAGTCGCCTCGATCGCCGGCGCCGGCAGTTTTGTTTTGAACAGTGGCACACTCACTTCCGGCGCGGCCAATACGAGCACGACTGTCTCCGGAGCCATATCCGGTGCGGGCGGGCTCCAGAAATCGGGGAGCGGAACTCTGACACTCACAGGCACAAACACCTATTCCGGCGGGACAAGAATCAGCTCCGGCACGCTCCAAGTATCCGCGCCGGCGGCCCTCTCCAGCGCATCCTCGCTTTTTAGCGGAAACAGTTTCAGCGACACGTCCACATTGGAAATGTCGGCGGCTGGCAGCTACGCCATGAATGTCCTCAGCGTCGGCGGGGGCATGCGTTTCACAGCCACAGGCGGCAACTCGAGCATCACCTTTAGCGCCGCCACAGGCAGCGGAATCACGGGCGCCGAGGCCACGAAGATGCTGAGTGCCGGGACCAACACCTCCCTGATCTTGGGCGGCACCTTCGATATCGTTGGCCCCACCGCCACCCTCAACCGGACGCTGAATCTCGAGGGCGCGGGCCACTTCCTTTTTAGTGGCGCAATTCAAAATGGGGCCGGCTCCAACGGGACGCTCAAAGGCGCGATCAATAAAACCGGCAGCGGCACACTCACCCTGAACGGCGCGAACACCTTTGATGGTGGCCTGACACTGGCTGCAGGCGTCCTCAACCTCGGCCATGCCAGCGCACTTGGAACAGGAACTTTCGTGATCACCGGGGGCACATTTGACAACACCAGCGGAACCGCCCTCACAATAGCCTCCAATAATCTCCAAACATGGGGCGGCAACTTCACCTTCGCCGGCACAAATGATCTCACCATGGGAACCGGGGCGGTCACTCTAAGCGCAAACCTTTCGGCCACTGTCGCAGCAGGCAGTCTTTCCGTTCAAGGCTCGATCTCGGGTATCGGAAATCGGCTCACCAAAGCCGGCGCAGGCACACTGCTGCTCTCCGGATCAAACTCCTTTTCCGGTGGGATCACCCTCAATACCGGAACTCTGGCGATCAACAACGCCGCCGCTCTCGGCAATGGCACCCTGATCCTCACCGGCGGGACAATCAACAATACAAGCGGCTCGTCAATCACCCTCTCCAGCAACAATGCCCAGACTTGGAGCGGCGACTTTTCCTTTGCCGGAACCAATGACCTTGATTTGGGAACGGGCGCGGTGACTCTGTCTGCCAGCCGCATCGTCACAGTCTCTGCAGGCAACCTCACCGTCGGCGGCGGCATTTCCGGTAGTGCATTGAGTCTTACAAAGACGGGGAGTGGAACGCTCGTTCTCGGTGGCGCCAACACCTACACCGGAGCCACCAACGTCAATGCCGGCACCCTTGCAACGGGCGGAGCCGATCGCATTCACAACAATTCGATTATCACCGTCGCAAGCGGAGCGACCCTGGCGTTGGGAGGCAATGAAACTGTGGGCAACATCAATGGGGCAGGAAGCTACAGCATCGGATCCTACGCTCTGACAACCGGAGGATTGAATGGCGCATCCTCTGTTTCCGGTGTGATCTCAGGCATCGGAGGCTCATTGGTGAAGGTGGGGACAGGCGCGCTCACCCTCACCGGAAACAACACCTTCGACGGCGGCACCACCATCACGGCAGGCATCCTTCACATCGGCTCCGGCGGCACCTCCGGCAGCCTGGCGGGCGAGATTACAAACAACGCCACCTTGATTTTCAACCGCAGCGACTCCCTCACAATCGCCGGTGCCATTGGTGGAAATGGATCCCTCGTCATCCAAGGCACGGGGGGAACGCTCGTCCTTTCGGCAGTGAATACCTACACGGGCGCTACGACCATTTCCGCCGGGACCCTCCAAATCGACGGACCTGGACAACTCGGCTCAGGCACCTATGCGTCGTCGATAACAAATAATGGAACACTCCACTACTCGGGCGCCTCTTCCCAAACGCTGAGTGGAAACATATCCGGCACCGGCGCACTCACCCACAGCGCGAATTCCACACTCACCCTTTCCGGCAGCAATAGCTTTAGCGGAAATACAACCATCACCAGCGGAACCCTCCACGCCGCCACAGCGAATTCCCTCAGTGCCACGGCCAATATCATCATCAACTCCGAGGGTTCCCTCCTCGTCAGCACCAGCAATGCCATCGGCAATTTCTCAAATATCGAACTCGCCGGCGGCACGATGGCATTTTCGGGAAATGTCACCGACACCCTCGGCGCGCTCACCCTCTCCGCCAACTCGGCCATCGATCTTGGGACAGGTAGCGTGGTTGTTTATTTTTCCGACCTGGTCATGAATGGCTACGGCCTCGACATTTACAACTGGACCGGCAATACCCTCTGGTCCGGAAACCCCGGCGGAGGCACAGACCAATTCTTTGTGGACGCCTCAATGTCCGACTCCGACCTCCAGAAAATCAGCTTCTACAGCGGCACAAGCGCCGGAAGCTTCATCGCCTCGGGGTTCCAACTCCAAAACGGATTCTACAACAACGAAATCATCGCCGTCCCAGAGCCCGAGGCCATTCTCACCGCCATATTGCTCGCCATCGCTCTTGCCAGCAAATGTGTGAAAAACAGCCGCAAATTCCGCCACAAAAGAACCTGACCTAATCCGTGTTAACCCTCAGAGGCATCTCCGGCATTCGGGATGACGAGGCCGAACGCGAGGCCCTTTCCGTTTGCTGAGCGATCCACAAATTCCCTCGCTGTGAAAAGTTCCCAAGCGGGTCCCCTGACGCCGCGCCCGTTCGCCACGCCGCCTCATGATGCCCTCCGCGAACTCGTCGCGCCGCCCCGCACAAAAACATCGAATCGCGCGATCCACTCGTTGTTTCCCCTGCCAAATTCCTCAAGCCGTTGTTCAAGCTTGGCACGGCCCGATAAAGCTCCACCCCTGCAACAGTGGCCGCGCATTTGGCGCTTTGGACAGTCCACTCCCTTGAGGATGTGGCGCGACGGCGCGTTGTCACGGCGCGCTTCTTAAGCGGGGTGCGCTCCAGTCGTCATCTTCCATCTCTTGACTCCGAGACGCTGGAGCAGAGGATACAACCGTGCGTCTCGACACTCGAAATTTCACACCCCATTTTCAAACCACTCAGTGGAGTGTCATTCGCCAAGCCATCGGCAACGATGAATCCAAGGTTCACCAAGGCATGGCAGCCATTTGCAATGCCTACTGGCAACCGCTTTACACTTATCTCCGCCGCGCCGGGAACAAGCCGCACGACGCCGAAGACCTTGTGCAAGGATTCTTCGAGCACTTCATTAAAAACAACATCCTCGCCGCCACGGATCCGTCCAAAGGCAAACTTCGCCACTTTCTTCTCGCCTGTCTTCGCAATCATGCCTCCAACGCGCGTGACAAAGCGGCGGCCCAAAAGCGCGGCGCCGACCTTGTGACCTCCTTTGACGCTGCTGTCGCCGAAGACTACTACCAATCAACCGAAGGCAACGAAATTTCGCCCGACCGCCTATTTCAGCGGGAATGGGCACTCACGATGCTCGGTCAAGCGATGGAGGCGCTTCAAACCGAGTTCTCCAACGCCGGCAAAGGCACTCTCTTCGATGCCCTGCGTCCTTTCCTTGGTTTCGGTCCCGATCCCGTGGATCGTTACGACGAGATTTCCGCAACTATCGGCATTCCCGTTGGCACACTGAAAAGCCATGTCCACCGCATGCGCGAACGCTGGAAGGCACTCCTTTTTGAAACTGTGGGCAACACGCTTGACAATCCCACCGAGGAAGAAATCCGCGAGGAACTCCGCGACCTCCAAGGCTATGTCTGAAAAAAGCGCCGCACCCGCCGAGTCGGAAATTCTCGGGGGTATGGATGCCACCCTTGCTCTTGGACTGTGCTCTGGAATCGCTCTAAAAACTCTGTCCCGTCCCATCATTCTCGCAGGCGTCCCGCTTCGGGTGGACTCCTTTGGCGTCTTCCAAGAGCTTGCTGATAGAGTTTCTCGCAAAGTCCACTGTCTGAATCCAGTTTGCAGGGCTGACACATAAGTTTTCTCCTCCGCTGGGCTCGGCTTCAATCCAGCCGAGGCTTGGGATGTTTCATTCCTTCCACACATGGCGATTGCTAAAGCCACGATCCGCCAATGGCTCTCAGGTTTTGAATTTTAGCGAGCCGTTTTCACTTCGAGCAGGCCCTCCCTGCGCGCCGGAGTTGTTACCCATCGGCAGTCAGAGACAACCGCTACAGCAGGATTCCAAAAGCATTCCGCTTTGGGTATAACATATCATCTGCGTGAATCCGCAATCTGTGGATCGAGGATGATCCTTGCACCCATTTCCTTACCCTCCCCTCTTCAAACTCGCCTCCCCATCGAAAGAATTGGTGGCATGCGTATGGCGTCACTTTGGGAATTTCGAGGGAGCGCAAGGGGCCTAATCTGGGTGAAAAATCTGGTAATGTTGTGAACACTTAATGCCTGACCGACTTTTCTCACTTACGCCAAAGAGTCATCTGTCAAAACCTCCAAGAATTCTTGCCGTTTTAATTATATTGGTTATTTTTACACGATGAGCGTCACCTATGCCACCCCGCCCGTCACCGCCCTGCGTGTGGCCGAAATGCCGACCATCTCGGCCACCCAACTCAAAAACGCCACCGCCGATGTTTTTGAAAAAGTCGCCACCCACCGCGCCGTCGCCATCACCCGCCACGACAAACCCCGCGCCGTCCTCCTCTCCGTCGCGCAATACGAAGCACTCACCGGACAGGAAAATCCCGACTGGCTCGCAAAACTCCACGACGAATACCGCGGCCTGCTCGACCGCATGCAAGGCCCGGAACAACGCGCCGCCGCCGAGCGAGCCTTCAATGCCACGCCCGAAGAACTCGGTGAAACCGCCCTGTGGGCCGCACAGCAGAAAAAAATTCAGAAAACAAAACCCAGCGATGTCTGACCGGCCAATCCTCCATGTCCTGGCCGGGGTCAACGGAGCCGGCAAATCCAGCATCGGGGAATCCGAATTCAACCGCGAAGGTTCGCCTGTCTTCAACCCCGACACCATCGCCTACCAAATCCACACCCTCCACCCCGACATCCCGCTCGCCCTCGCCAACGTCCACGCCTGGCAGATCGGCAAATCCCTCCTCGAGCAAGCCATCGCCCAACGACGCGACTACCGTTTCGAAACCACCCTCGGCGGACGCACCATCACGCAACTCCTCGATCAAGCCGCCCGATCCGGCCACCGCCTGCATGTGTGGTTTTGCGGGTTGGCCAGCGCCGACCTCCATCTCCGCCGCGTCCGCAGCCGCGTGGCCCACGGCGGACACGACATCCCCGAGGAAAAAATCCGCGAACGCTGGACCCGCAGCCGCGAAAACCTCATCCGCCTCCTCCCCCACATCGACCACCTGCGCGTCTACGACAACTCCGCGGAATCCGACCCCGCCGAAGGCCACCGCCCCAAGCCCACCCTGCTCCTCGAAATGCAGCAGGCAAAAATCACCGCCCCCGCCGACCTCTCCACCACCCCCGATTGGGCCCAACCCATCATCGCCGCCGCCATCCACCTCCACACCGCAGAGGGAAAAGGGCAAATGGGCTCAAGAAATTAATTCATGACTTTGTGGTGAAATTATTTGTGAGGGCTCTCGGGTCTCCGACTTCGGGTGAGAATTCAGTCCCGCGTATTGACGCAAATCAAAAAAGATTTCCGCACTTCGAGAGTCAGGATTTTGAGAGCGGCAAGGTGAGCCGAAGAGAGACTTCGCGGTGACAATTAAAATCACCGATCGGTGAAAACAATTGTTGAAGACAGAGGATTGCGACTCCGGAGTTTTGATGGGGAAACTGCGCTGCGGGAACGGGGAACCCGCGAAGAAGAATTTCTACCAATACTTTACGAGAGGCGATGCCGCTCTGTTTCTTCATTGGCCCGATGGCTATTTCTACAATTAAAATCACCGATCGGTGAAAACAATTGTTGCGGACAGGAGATTGCGACTCGGGAGTTTTGATGGGGAAACTGCGCTGCGGGAACGGGGATCCCGCGAGGAAGCATTTCTACCAATGCTTTATGAGAGGCGATGCCGCTCCGTTTTTTCATCGGCCCGATGGCTGTTTCTACAATTAAAATCACCGACCGGTGAAAACAATTGTTGAGGACAGGGGATTGCGACTCGGGAGTTTTGATGGGGAAACTGCGCTGCGGGAACGGGCCTCCCGCGAAGAATCATTTCTACCAATGCTTTACGAGAGGCAGGGTCGCTCCTTTTCTTCATCGGCCCGATGGCTGTTTCTACAATTAAAATCACCGATCGGTGAAAACAATTGTTGAGGACAGGGGATTGCGACTCCGGAGTTTTGATGGGGAAACTGCGCTGCGGGAATGGGGATTCCGCGAAGAAGCATTCCTACCAATGCTTTACGAGAGGCGATGCCGCTCCTTTTTTTCATCAGCCCGATGACTTTTTCTACAATTAAAATCACCGATCGGTGAAAACAATTGTTGAGGACAGGGGATTGCGACTCGGGAGTTTTGATGGGGAAACTGCGCTGCGAGAACGATGTTCTCGCGAAGAAGGATTTCTACCAATACTTTACGAGAGGCGATGCCGCTCCGTTTTTTCATCAGCCCGATGACTTTTTCTACAATTAAAATCACCGATCGGTGAAAACAATTGTTGAGGACAGGGGATTGCGACTCGGGAGTTTTGATGGAGAAACTGCGCTACGGGAACGGGCCTCCCGCGAAGAAACATTTCTACCAATGCTTTACGAGAGGCGATGCCGCTCCGTTTTTTCATCAGCCCGATGACTTTTTCTACAATTAAAATCACCGATCGGTGAAAACAATTGTTGCGGCCAGAGGATTGCGACTCGGGAGTTTTGATGGGGAAACTGCGCTGCGGGAATGGGGATTCCGCGAGGAAACATTTCTACCAATGCTTTACGAGAGGCGATGCCGCTCCGCTTTTTCATCAGACCGATGACTTTTTCTACAATTAAAATCACCGATCGGTGAAAACAATTGTTGGGGACAGGAGATTGCGACTCGGGAGTTTTGATGGGGAAACTGCGCTTAGGGAATGGGGATTCCGCGAGGAAGCATTTCTACCAATGCTTTATGAGAGGCGATGCCGCTCCTTTTTTTCATCGGCCCGATGACTATTTCTACAATTAAAATCACCGATCGGTGAAAACAATTGTCAGAGGTGAGGGATAATTTCCGTGTGTTGACGCAAATCAAATACAAGTTTCCGCTTTGAGAGTGGGGATTTTGAGGGTGGGGTGGTGAGCTGAAGGGGGACTCCGCAATGACAACTATTTTTTCCGATCGGCGAGAATAATTGTTGAGGGCAGGGGATTGCGACTCAGCCAGAAAACGATACGAGCCCGGCGTATTGATATTTTTCTGCAAGACGATTGCGGGCGGGCACTCCCGATGGCTATTAGATTTTGAGTTCGAGCGAGCTGTTTTCATTTGGATTAGCATCTCTCTGAGCGCCGGCGTTGTTACCCATCGGCAGTCCGAGACAGCCACTACGGCAGGAGTCCAGAAGCATTCTGCTTTTGGTCTTATTGGTTCAGGTTGGTGCGGATCGCAGGAGGTGGGGCGGCAATGAGGCAATCGGGGGCAATCGGGGGGTGACATTTTGCGGGAAAAATCCTAGGGTTCGCGTATGATTCCCTTTCGCAATCTGGCAGAGACCCGCACGCCGGACGGTTCCCGCTTTTCCCTCCACGAGCATGACGGGGAATATTTTCTCAAGTTGAACGGTCGCCAGCTTATGGGGTCGAATTCGACGGTGTCGGAGCTGCTGTTGGCGGATTTGGCGTGCAGGTTTGGTTCTGCGGTCGAGCGTCCGAGCATTCTGATCGGGGGCTTGGGGCTGGGATTCAGCCTTCGGCGGGTGCTTGAGATTGCGGGGCCGAATGTTTCGGCGCAGGTTGCCGAGTTACTGCCTGAGGTCGTTGCGTGGAATCGGGAGTTCTTGGGTGATTTGAACGGCAAGCTCCTAGACGACCATCGGGTGGAGGTGGTGACGCGAGATGTCTTCGAGTGCATTAAAGCCGGGCCTGGCCGCTATGATGCGATTCTTTTGGATGTGGACAACGGACCCACTTCTTTTGTTCAGGCACAGAACTCGCGGCTCTATACTGGCCGGGGGCTCTCGATCATCCATCGGTCTCTTCGCCGTGGCGGGCGTGTGGCCTTTTGGTCCGCCGAGCGGGAGCCTGCGTTTTTAGCAAGCCTGACGCGCGCGGGTTTTCGGGCCGAGGAGTTTGAGGCGAAGTCCCACGAGCGGGCGAAGCGGGCGGCCCACCGGATTTATGTCGGTGAGGTAATGGGCTAGGAAAATCAGGCCTGCTGGGACAGTGCGGGCTTGGGTGCGGGGGTGAGGCGCTGCCGGTAGGCTTGGAAGGCGAGGGCTAGGAGGAGGAGGGCTGCGGCGGCGTAGGTTTCCGGTTCGGGGACGGCAGCAATTTCGCCGGTGGAGCGGATGAAGGCTGTGCCGATAAAGGAACTTCCCGAGTCGCTGTAGAAACTGATTTGGTTCAACTGCGCGGAGCCGAGACCGCTGGCACTGTTGCCGAAGAAAACTTGGCGGTCGCCTGAGCCGTAGCTGGTGCCATACATGTTTGTGCCATTCCAGTTCCAGATGGAGAGCGTGCCGGTCCAGGAGGCCGCGCTGCTATCGGCAAAGCTGAGGCTGCGCGCGCCGGCGTCGCTGGCAAGGTCGATGACCGAGTTGCTGTTGAGGGTGAGGACGCCCACGGCGTCCGAGACTCCACTGCCGCTCACCGCAATCGTGCCGCCATCGAGAGTGAGGTTTCCGGAGACGGCGTCGTTGTGGCTGATCAGGAGAGATCCGCCGGTGTTGATGATTGTGCGGTCGGTGCCGGAGAGGGCAACGGCGTTGGTGGCGTTTGCCCGCAGGGTGCCGGCGTTGACGGTGATGTTGCCCGAGAGGCCGGTGTTGGCGGCATCGAGGCGGACGATGCCTGCGCCTTCTTTGGTGAGGCCATTTGAGCCGGTGAGGGCGGAGGCGATGATGGCGGTGTCTCCGGAGGCCACGGTGATGGCATTGGCCGCGGCGGAGGATCCAGCGAGGTTGATGGTGCCGGAGGCGAGGGTGTAAATGTTGCCGGAGGTGGGATCGAAATTGAGGCCGTTGCGGGCTTCGACGGTTCCGCTGACGGTGACGGTGCCATCGGTGCCACCGAAGTAGGCGGTGAGGTTGGCGCCGGCGTAGTAGTTCGCGCCACTGGTGGTGCCCCAGGCATACTGACCGACCCCGGAGACGCCGCCGGAGGCGCTGCTCCACGCGGTGGAGGTGGTGCTCCAAGTTCCTGTGCCGCCGGTTCCGGGATGGTCGGCATCCCAGTAAAGGTTGGTGGCGGGCGCGGCGGCTAGGCGCACGCTGCTGGTGGCGGCAGTGCCGTTGGTGGAGCCGAAGCCCACAACATTGATTTCCGCGGTGGTGATGGTGGTTGTCCATGGGCCGGCGGAAGGAATTATCCAGTCCGGATCAGTGCTGGACATTACACCAAACGATGAAGATCCAGAGATTGTTGCGTCATTTGAGTAAACCATCCAAGCCTGTTGGCCTTTGAAAAGATCGTTGGAGTTGGTGAGGTTGGGGTCTGGATCGAAGGTTCCCGCTTGGCCAAAAGCGGTGAAGGTCAGGTCTTCACCAAAGACCGAGACTTGGTTGGCCACCCAGGCTTGGTTGTAGCTGAGAGATTGAACGGTGGTCTGGTTGGAGCCTACAAAAACACCGATACGCACGGTGTATCCATTTTGCGCAGTGCCGGAAGAGTCAGCAAAGAAGGGGGTGACCTCCGCGCCACCCAAGGCATCGATCGTGACGGTTTCATTGGCAGCGAGAGCGGAGCCGACACAGAAAAGTGCAGCCGCGAGAGCGGGGTAGTTTTTCACCAAGCGCCTGAGGGGATACGTAGGGCTAGGGATCGTCATGAAGTTTTAATGGTTAATCTTTATATTTTAGGAGGCAAGTTTTTATTCGTCGGAGAGCCTTGGGTGGGCGGGGCCGTTGCGCTGTGCCTTATTCGGCTGGCATTGTCCAGTCGTCAAAGGTTGAGTCGTTGGCTTTTTTGATGAAAAAGCCTTTGCCGGCAGGAATATTGATCCCTGACGCAGATCTGTAACCATTCAACCAGCCATGCGTGGGGTGGTAGTAGTAGCTATCTGTCCGGCCGGTGGCATCATCCACAACAACAACGCGGTCGGCTTTTTTGACATCGGCATCTGCTTTGAAGTCGCCCGCGTCACTTCCTGGGTTGAGATTAAGACTCGCGATGGGTGTCGTCGTGGTTCGCCCGGTGGTGACGAGAGTATAGGTTCCGGCGGAGTTGAGAGGCACGACAGGCGGTGCACCTTCGCGGGGAGAGCCGACGAGCAGGAAGAAATCGGTAGAGCCGGAGTTATTTTTAAGCATGAAGGCCTTTCCTTCTCCGACGACGGTATCCGCCATATTGGTGATGCCCTCGCGCCACTGGTTGACATCGGTATCGAAGAAGATCGTATTTGCGGTTGTGCCGTTTGCACTGAGGAGCAAGATTGTTGTGGCCCCGCTGTCTGTGGCATGCCCGACAAGCCCCGCGGCGTTGCTGGAGCCGAAGATATCGCCGATTGTGTAGTTCCCACTGCCGCCCGGATTGCCTGCTACGCTGAGGTATTTGGTGCTTCCGGCAGTGAGGGATTGGAGTTGGTTGACTTGGGTATCGGACCATGTGCCGTTGCCGCCGGCTGAGACGCCGCGGACGCGAACATAGTAGGTGGTGCCTGGCGTGAGGCCGGAGATGGCGGACGAGGTGGCGTTTGCGGTGATGTCGGTGACCTCGTTGACGCTCGAGGCGAAGGTCGAATTCGTGGAGTAGTTCAAGTGATAGCCCGTCTCATTGGCGACATCGGTCCATTTCACGGTGAAGCCGCCGGCTGTCGGGGTGTCCGCACGGGAGAGGGAGACTTTGGCGGGGACATCGGCTTCGGTGGTGAAGCTGATCTGGCTGCCGTAGCTGGTGCCGGCGGAGTTGGTGGCGTAGGCGCGGGCGTAGTAGGTGGTGCCGCCGGTGAGGCCGCCGAGGGTGGCATCAAACGATCCAGTGCCGGTGCCATTGGAGGTGGTGGAATTGGCGATCGTCGGGGTGGCCGAGGTGCCGTAGGCGATGCCTCGGGCGGTGACGCTGGCACCGCCGCCGCTGGTCACATTGGAACCGGTGATGGCAACCGAGTTGGTGGTCGGTGTGCCTGCGGAGCCGGTGGTGACGGTTGGCGCGATGGCTGTGACGGTGAGGGTGCCGGCTGTGTAGGTGATCGCGTAGTTGCTGGCGGTAAAGGTGCCGGCGGTCGCTGAGGACGGGGTGATGTCGAAGGTGCCCGCCGAGTCAGTGGCGTTGTAGCCGCCCGAGTAGGTGAGGGTCACGGAGCCGATAGTCTCGCTGTTTTGGAGTCCGCTACTTGTGAATGCGGTCGCACCGGCGGCGGGGTTGGTGAGGGCGTTGTTGTAAACCTTGGAAGTGCTATTGGCCGTGATGGTGAGCGAGGCGGCGTTCACCGTGAGGGTGCCTGTGGCGTAAGTGATCGCGTAGTTGCTGGCACTGGCTCCGCCGCCGGTGAGGGTGAGAGCGGAAGGCGTGATGGTGTAGCTGCCGACGGCTGCCGAGGCGGTGTTGCCAGCGGGGCTGCCGCTATAGCCGAGGGTGGCGGCGGAAATGGATTCGCCGGAGGCCAGGGTGCCAGCAGACAGGGTGAAGTTCGTATTGAGCGTGCCGCTGGTTGGGGCTGTGACGCCGTAATCCTTGCTCTGCGCGCTGGCGGTGAGCGTGATGGCACGGGCGGTGATGTTGGCCGTGAGCGTGGGCTGGGTGACGGTGT
>Ga0247843_1006255_pt1 | contig 15703 bp, 5 predicted proteins | sample LaCruzMarch2017__FD_192420 | JGI IMG/M metagenome (GOLD analysis project Ga0247843, IMG submission 192420) | Freshwater microbial communities from meromictic Lake La Cruz, Castile-La Mancha, Spain - LaCruzMarch2017_8m | ecosystem: Environmental > Aquatic > Freshwater > Lake | place: Spain... | reverse complement strand
CGTGCCAACCGTGGCACCCGTCGCGACCCAGGTGAGCGCGACGCAGATCCAGGTCACCCTCGGCGCGGCGACGCTGGCGTGTAGCCTCGACAACACGGGACCGAACACCTGGAACATGTCGTGCGCAGGTGGTCCGCCCATCGCCATGACCGGCTCGCTGGGCTCGAGCTACGACCTCGTCTCGGAGTCGGCCTTGACGTTTGCCGACCTGACGGCCGGCCCCTGGTTTCCGTCGGCGCTGCAAGGCTCGGGCGGCCTGTTCGACAAGATCGTCGACGTGCTCGGAGCTTCGCAGGTGAAGCTCGCCGTCAGCCAGGGCAAGGGTTTCCACCTGCGCGGCGTCATCGACCTTGGCAATGTGCCAGGCGCTGGTGTGCTGAGCGACGCGCTGAAGCAGGTCATCAGCGCTCTCAAGGGGCTCGTCGCGGTCGAGTCCCTCGACCTCACACCCACCTTCGAGCTCGTGCCATCGGTGACCGGAACGAACGTGTCCCTGGCTTTGCGGGTCAACGTCATCACGGCGTGTATCGCGCCGCCGAGCGTGCCAGTCCTCGGGACGGCACTGAAGTTCAACGAGGGGGCGGTCACCTTCGCGCTTGGGCTCGGGCCCACGGGATTGACGGTGACAGCGGGGCTCGCATCGAAGCTCTACCTCAAGCCGAGCAGGTTCGACCCGTGGCTCATGGTCACGCCGGGCTTCGAGCTCGGGGCCGCCGGAACGGGTGGCACCTTGACGGTGCGCGGTGCCGTGAGCGGCCGCTGCGAGGAGACGTGTGCTGCCACCTGCGGCTGTCAGCCGAGCGCGTGCAGCCAGGGCTGGAGCCCGTTCGGGATGTCGCAGCTCAGCCTCGCCCAGGGATTTGTCGAGCTCGGCGCAAAGACGGTGGGTGCGGTGCCCGTGCCGAGCGTGAAGGCGGCCTTCCAGGAGGCCCGGGTCGGTGACGTCACCGGCAGCTTCGCTATCGCCTTCGACACCAGCACGCAACAATATGGCTTCCGCTTCGGGGCGGACCGACTCCCTATGCTGGCCGCCTTCCAGGTCTTTGGTGGTCCGGTCGGCGACCTCGCGCGCATGATGCCCAAGCAGCTCGCCCTGCGCTCGCCGCTCGTCAGCTTCGCGTCGACGCCGATGGAGCTCTATGGCGTGTCGTTGCCCAAGGGCATGCGTGTGCGCGGCGGAGTCGACCTCGGTGCGCTCGGGCTACGCGGCTCGGTCGACGCGACGATGGACCAGGGCACGCCCGACCTCGGCGCATTGGCACAGGGCAAGCTGGTCGGCGCGATGCCAGGCGGCGCGCTCAAGATCCAGGTCGAGGTGCCCGACATCGCGGCGCTGGTCGTTCGGGTCGGCGGGCTCAGCTCGTTTGCGCGCTCCATGGTCGAGGCGACGTTCTGGGTGACCAAGCTCGAGCTGGCTTTCACTTTGACCGCGAACGAGATCGCCGTCGGAGCCGCCGTCGACTTCCGGTTGCTCGGCGAGAAACACGATCTCGGCTTCTCGCTCGGCGCGAGCTGGGACCTCGACGACATCATCAGCGGTCTGGCCACCAAGGTCGTGGGACTCGTCGGAGGCGCCCTGGTGGCGGCCTTCAATGAGGTCAAGGCGGCAGCCGAGACGGCCTACCGCGAGACGAGCGAGGCACTCAAGAAGGGTGCGGCCGTCGTCATCAACGGCATCGTGACGTGTGGCTCCATCGCCATCGCCGCGAGCGAGGTGGCGCTCGGCACGATCGACGGCTATGCGACGAAGGCCTGGAACGGCTTCAAGAGCGTCTTCGGCCTCTGATGTGCCCACACGTTTCGTCCGACGTCGCCATGCGTTTCGGCACCACATAGAGATGGAAACGCATGCGACGTGATCGGATCGCTTGGGCCCTCTCCGCCCTCCGCCGGGGCCTCTGGGCCGACGTTTGGATGGGCCGCGGGCCCGACGCCCCCGGCTCCGGCGCTACGAGGACCCTCGCTGACGTTTCCTACTGACATGGCGCCGAAACGTATGGACGCTGCTCTCCTCAGCGAAGAAGCGCGAGGAGCCCTGAGACACACTGACCGTTCGAACGCCATCCGACTGCCGAGCAGCCCCCGCAGGCCGACCTTGAGGCTCACCTCGGGGCGCGGGCGGCCCAAGCCCCCAGGCGCCCACGCAGCGCCTGCGGCTTCAGCTCGGCACCTCGCAGCGACACCAGCGCATACGCATATGCGATGATGCCACTGTCGAAAATGCTTCGGCCGATCCATTGACCATTCGGCCTCGCGCACAGTACGACCTTTTTACAAGCAGTCATCATGGCTTGAAGCCTTGATGGCGTCCTTCGGGGAGGCGTCACCGTCAGCGGCGCCATGAATAGCCTCTTTGGCGTCGAGGTCGGGGTGCAATCGCGAGCGACCTGATGTGCCATCGTCAGGCACTGACGTCGCTCTGCCCCCATCAGGAGTGCCACACATGCCTCGTTTACACTTTTCAGGTCGACTCACCTTGCCCAGATCCTTACCCCGCGCCCTGGCCGTGGGGCTCTTTGCCTTGTCGTGGGCGATCTCCTCGCCCCCGGCCCACGCCCAGGACGCCAACTGCCAGCGACTCAGCGACACCTATGGGATCGTCCATGGCATCTCGTTCGGAGACGCCCCCGCGGGCGTTCGCGACACCTGGACCCGCTACGGCTGCAATACCCGCCCCTCGGAGTATGGCGCGATGCAGGTCTGTCAGCGCCTCGCCGACACGTGGGGTATCAACCGCCCCTCGACCTGGGGCTCCGCGCCGCCGATCGTGCAGACCGCCTTCAACGAGCTCCGCTGCACCGCGAGCGTGACGGCCGCCGACTGGCTGACCAACCTCGCGATCGGCCAGCACGTACGCAACATCTCCATGGGCAGGCCGGTGCGCGAGTCGAGCTCGGTCTTCGGCAGCGTCCCGAGTCGCGCCACGGATGGCCGCCTGAGCGGCGCCTTCGGGGATGGTACGTTGACCCACACCAATGCCGTGGTCGGCGAGTGGCTCGAGGTCGACCTCCTCTACCCCCAGTCCGTCTCGCTGGTGAAGGTCTACAACCGGACCGACTGCTGCTCGGGCCGGTTGAACGGCGTCAAGGTCGAGCTCCGCGACACCCCGTGCGACCGCCTCGGCCCGGTGGTCGCCCAGAGCAACCCCATCGCCAACGCCGGAGCCGTGGTCGATGTCCCGTTCCAGGATCAGCGCGCGCGTTACGTGTGCCTGCGCCACACGCGCCCCGACCACCTCGCGGTGGCAGAGGTCTCCGTGCTCAGACGCGACACCATGGTGAGCGACAACCACGTGCGTGGGGCCACGGCCCGCCAGTCGAGCACCTTTGGCGGCGCCGCCGCGTCGCGCGCGGTCGATGGCAACCGCGACGGCGACTTCAACCGCGGCTCCGTCAGCCACACCGAGGGGCGCGGCAACGAGTGGCTCGACGTCGACCTCGGGACCTACAAGCCGATCCAGACGGTGATCCTCTTCAACCGCTCGGACAGCAACTCGGACCGCCTCGACGGGGCCGTGGTCGAGCTGTCGAACCTGCCCTGCGACGCGCCGAATCGGGGGATCGCCGCCTCGGCGCCGGTGCCCTTCGAGCTCGGGCCGGCGGTGCGCCGCGTGGAGTTCCCTTCGGCCCTCATGGTCCAGCGCATCTGCGTGCGGCAGCCGCGCGCGGTGCACCTGCAGCTCGCCGAGCTCGAGGCGTATGGGTCCCTGGATACCGGGCCGCGCGCCCCGGCCACCGCGCGCGCCTCGACGATCGGCTACGGGACCGTACCGCAGTCGATGATCGACGGGGTGACTGTTGGCACCTTTGCCGCAGGCTCGATCAGTATCTCGGCCGGCGGCACCATCAACACCTCGGCCGGCCTCATCAACGACGAGCCCGTCGACTCGGCCCCGTGGTTCGAGGTCGACCTCGGCCATGAGCAGCGTGTGGGCGAGGTGGTCGTCCACAACCGCACCGACTGCTGTGGGGAGCGACTCGCCGGCGCCCGCCTCGAGCTGAGCCTCGACCCGTGCGACAACCCCATCCGCCGCATCGTCCGCGACGAGGCGGTCCCCATTGTGGACCAGACCATCAAGCCCCCGCTCGGTGGTCCGGGCCTCCACAACGGCAGCTTAAGAAGCGCCATGACCTTTCAGATCGTCGGCGGTCATGTCGCCCCCGCCGTCAGCGGCCTCGTGCCGGCACGGGTGAGCTTCCCCTTCTTGGAGCGCCCGACCGCCCGCTACGTCTGCGTCCGCCACGACGCCCGCGAGTTCCTCCAGGTCAGCGAGATCGAGGTCTTCGTAGCCGCTGCCATCCACCTCGCGACCGACGTCAAGCTCGTCAACCTCGCCCTGAACGGCGAGGCCCGCCAGTCGAGCACCGGCTGGGGCGGGACGGCCGACCGCGCCATCGATGGCATCACCGACGGCAACTTCGACGGCGGCACCACCACCCACACCGACGAACGCGACAAGACCCCATGGCTCGAGGTCGACCTCGGCGAGGTCCAGAAGGTCCACGCCCTCGTCGTCCACAACCGGGTCGATGGTTCGTCCGAGCGGCTGCTGGACGCCAAGGTCGAGCTGACCCTCGACCCGTGCGACTCGAACACCCGCCGCGTCGTCTTCCGCGACGTCATCGGCAAGGCCTCGGCGCGAAACCACAACCTCCTCAAGAAGCCCATCGCCAGCAACCCCTTCGAGAGCGCGTCCAAGCGTTGGGAGAGGGTGCTCAAGGCGTTCCCGGTCATCGTCCCGGTGCCTGAACGCCGGACCGAGTTCAGCCTGCTCTTGCCGGTCGAGGCTCGCTACGCTTGCCTACGCACCCTCGTCACCGCGCCCGGAAGCCCGGGGCCGTTCCTGCACGTCGCCGAGCTCGAGGTCTTCGGCGTAGCGTCTGGCCCGCTCCCTGCGCCGGCCCCCGTGTCGGCCTCCATCGCCCAGGCCGAGGCGCTCGTTCCGACGCCGGTGCCCGCGCCCGCGGCCTCGGTCCAGGCGCCCCCCGACGCCACCGCGACCGGCGCGACGTGGACCATCGGTGTCAGGTATGCCGGCTTCTCGGCCCCGAGCTGCCAGGTCACTTCGCTGGGGTCCGGCCGCTTCACGATCAACTGCGCGGGTGTCTCGATGACGATGACCGGCCAGGTCGCCAGCGCCACCAACTACGACCTCGTGTCCGAGGGGACCTTCTCGCTCGCCGACCTCCTGAAAGGCCCGCTGTTCACGAGCAGCCTCGCGGGGCTCACCGACGCCATCGCGCCGCTCTTGCCGGTGCGCGATCTGAAGCTCGGCCTGAGCCACGCCAACGGGTTCTATGTGCGTGGGCTCTTCGACTTCGCCGACCTCGCCAACACCGCGGGCGGCCCCATCAAGACTGGGCTCGGGGCGTTCCAGTCGCTACTTGCATCCTACATCCCGGGATACCAGAAGACCCCTCGCTTCGAGCTCATCCCGGTCCTCACGCAGCAGACGGCGACGCTCACGCTCAAGGTCTTTGTCCTCGAGGGCTGCTCCGACGCGCTGACGCTGCTGTCCGAGGTCGGCTCGAAGATCCGCTTCAACGCCTCGGCCCTGGTCGCGACCCTCGGTCTCGTCAACGGCGTCCCGACCATCGGCGGCGGCCTCGAAGGTCACGCCTATCTCAAGCCCTCGGGCCAGGACGACTGGCTCCACTTCATGCCGGGCATCGACCTCGCCGCCGCCGCCACGGGCGCGTCGTTGTCGGTGCGGGGCCGCGTCTCGGGCGCCTGTCCGACGAGCTGTGTCGATGCCTGCGGCTGCACGGCGACGCAGTGTTCGACGCCCTGGAGTCCGCTCGGCCTCTCGGCGCTCGCGATCGAGAACGGCTACATCGAGCTCGGCGGCAGCTTGTCCGTGCCACCTGCGCCCATCATCAAGCTCGCGTTCGATCGGATCCGCATCGGCTCGAAGACGAGCCCGGCGCTCGACGGCTCGGTGCTCGTCGCGTTCGATTACCCGTCGCGGATCTTCGGCCTGCAGCTCTCGGCCCAGAAGCTGCCGCTGCTCGGCCTGCTCGGGATCATCGGCAGCAACGTCGGCCTCGACCGGTTCTTCCCGAGCGAGCTCGCCATCGACCAGCCGCGGCTCAGCTACGCGAGCTCGGACATCAACCTCTTTGGCTCCACCGTGCCTGGCGGCCTGCGCATCGCGGGCGGGGTCAACCTGCCGAGCATCGGGCTGCAGGGACGTGTCGACCTGACCCACACGGGGTCTGGCGGCTCGCTCTCGCTCGAGCAGCTCGGCACGAAGTCGCTGACCCAGATGCTGCCGCTCGGCACCTTCCGGTTCATGATCGACATCGCCGATCTGCCCAAGAAGATCCTCGGCTCGAACGTGCTCGGCGAGCTCGCGCAGGCGGCGCTACGCTCGACGTTCTACCTCAAGCGACTCGAGCTCGGCGTCGGCCTTGGCACCACCACCTTCGTCGAGGTCAACACCCGCTTCACGATCTTCGGCAGCAACCAGAACTTCGACTTCCGGCTCGGCGCCTCGTTGTCCGACGTCTCGTCCATCGTCGTGCCGCTCGCCAACCGCATCGCGGACCTGGCCGGCAATCTTCTCGCCGAGGCCTACCGCATCGTGAGCGAGAACGTCGCCAAGGCCATCACCGAGACCGCCGCCTTCTTCAAGGCCGGCGGCACCGCGGTCATCGATGGGGTGGTCACCGTCGGCTCACAGCTCGTGAACGCGGTGGGCCAGGGACTCTCTGCCATAGAGAGCGGCGCCAAGAAGGGGTGGAAGAAGTTCAAGAGCTTCATTGGGCTCTGAGTCTTCCCCGGCGGGATAACCGAGTTATCTCGCCCTGCCCTTTCCGAAGAGGTCCGGTGCGCTCAAGGTGCCCCTCCCACACGAGGAGGCACCTTGAGCTCGCATCCCTTCGGCTTTGGCCGCGCAACGCCAGACCGTCCGGTCGTCGTGATCGGCGCCGGGATCGCCGGACTCGTCGCCGCGACCCGACTCAAAGCCGCGGGCGTCCCGGTCGTCGTCCTCGAGCGCTCGGACCATCGTGGGGGCCGGATGCAGACCTCGCGCCCCGAGGCCGGCCACCGCTTCGAGACCGGCCAGCAGTTCTATTATGGCGCCTACCGCCGGACCCGCGCCCTGTTGAAGGCACACAACCTGCTCGGCCAGCTCCGCCCCGCACCCGTGCGCGGTCTCATGACCTATGGCGGCGACATCGCCCCCTTCGACAAGAAGCGCCCTTGGCTTGGGCTTCTGTCGACGCGCGAAAACCTGCGGCTGTGGATGGCTCTGGGGCGCCTGTCGCATCGGATGCTGTTCACATCGCCATTTGGTCACAAGGCGACAGACTCACTCGATTCGGTCTCCGTCGATGGACACTTCCTGCCGCGCATCGGTGAGCGAGCGTTCGAGCTGGCGATCCGCCCGATGGTGACCTCGTACAGCTTCGCCGAGCCCGAGGGACACAGCCTGTCTATGCTGCTCAAGATCGCACGCCTCGGCGCCAGCTCGGGGACCCTCGCGCTCATCCCCGGAAACGACTCGCTGCCGATGGCATTGGCTCGGGGCCTCGACGTCAGGACGCTCACGGCGACGGGAATCGAAAGGGGCCCGGACGGATGGGTGGTGGCTGTTCATGCAACCTCGCCCGACGGGGCCGCGCATTCGATCGAGACCGGACACGTGGTCTGCGCTGCGCCACCGCCACAAGCAGCGCCGCTCTTTGGCGCCTTCCCCGCGGTCGCTACCGCCCTTCATGCCATACCCTTCACTGCGACCATCATGGTCAACTTCCACCTCGACCGCCCCCTCGCCGACAAGCCATGGGTCTACATCTTGTCGCGCCGCGATGGACACCGTGCGGCCTTCGCGATCGACTGCGCGCGTCGCTGCCCCGAAGCTTTCCCGCTCGGCGACTCGGTGCTCCAGGTCTCGTTCGTGGCACCCATCGCGCGTGAGCTGTTGGCCTCCGACGACAGCGAGCTCGCGGCCATCGCGGCCCACGACATGCGCACCTTCATCCCCGACCTCGACCAGCGGGTCTCCGATGTCTCGATTTTCAAACGATCGCTGGCGGTGGCCTCATGGCAGACCGGCAGCTTCGCCAGGGTCGCGGCGGTGAGAGACGCCGCCACCTCCATCCCAGGTCTTCGCTTCGTCGGCGACTGGTTGCGCTCGCCGCTGGTCGAGAGCGCTATCGCATCGACCGACGCCCTCTTCGAGCCCCCGAGAGCTCAGTGAACCGGTTTGTCGGGGGTCGGCGTCGCCTTGAGGCGGTAGCGGGTGGCTCGTTTGGTGCCCACCACTTCGATCGCCGGGTGTGACGCTAGCACACTGCGGAAATCCGACCAGAGGCCGTCGGGCACGGCCGTCTCGGCCAGGATCTCAGCCTTGCCGAGCCCCATCGGGCTGCGGGTCAGAGCATCCATGACCCGGGCCATGAGCTGTTCGGGCGACTGCGGAATGGGCTTGCCGCTCGGGGTGATCGACACCTTCGCAGCCGGCGCCGCGTCCGCGACCGAGTCCGGCGTGACGAGCCGACCATAGTCGTCCTCGGCGTCGAGCTCATCGGGATCATCCAACAACGACGTCCGAAGCCGCCGCACCGTGGACTGACTGGTATTGCCAGGCGTCGTCGCGTCGACCGTTGTCACATTGCCGGGCTCGTCCGTGCCGTCGTCACGAACATCGTCGGGCGAGCCCATCAGCAACGCCAACATGTCCTCGCTCGACAGGGCGGCAGCGCTCGCCGTGCCCTCGAGCAGGCTACTGACCATGAGGCGCTTGTCGTTGTGGAGGCCCAGGATCTGCTCTTCGATGGTCCCGTTGGCGACCAGCCGATAGACCGTCACGGGCTTGTCCTGCCCAATCCGGTGGGCGCGGTCGCTGGCCTGGTCTTCGACAGCCGGGTTCCACCACGGGTCGAGGTGGATGACCTCGGTCGCCATCGTCAGGTTGAGGCCGACGCCGCCGGCCTTCAGCGACAACAGGAACGCGTCGACCTCGCCGCTCTGGAAACGGTTCACGAGCTTCTCGCGCTCGGTCCCGGGCGTCGAACCGTCGAGGTAGGCGTAGGTCAGCTCGGCCTTGTCGAACGCGTCGCGCACGAGGTGCAGGAGCTCCACGAACTGCGAGAAGACGAGCATCTTGCGACCCTCGCCGCGCAGCTCGTCCGCGAGCTCGATGAGGCGCTCGAGCTTGCTCGACGTGGCCGGCGCCTTCGGGTCGACGAGCCGTGGATGGGAGGCCAATTGGCGCATCCGCGTGAGCACGGCGAGGACCCGGATCATCCCCTTGGCGCCCTGCGTCCCGTCCGAGCCGAGCTTGTCGAGCTCGTTGACGGCCGCCATGCGCACCTTCTGGTAACGCTCGCGTTCTTCCGCGGTGAGAATGACGTCGACCCGGATCTCCGACTTGCGCGGCAGGTCGGTCGCGACCTCACCCTTGGTACGGCGCAACAGGAACGGCCGGACGAGTCGCGCGAGGAAACGTGCAGCGTCGGCGTTCTTCTCTTCGATGGGCTTGGCGAAGCGGTCACGAAAGCTCTCGGCCGAGCCCAGAAGCCCTGGCGCCACCACCGAAAACAGGCTCCACAGCTCCATCGGGCGGTTCTCGACCGGGGTCCCGGTGAGCGCCAGGACGAAGTCGCGATCGAGCCCACGCGCGGCCTGTGCGCGACGTGTCGTGGCGTTCTTCATGGCGTGCGCTTCGTCCAACACGACGGTCGTCCACGGGGCGAATGTGCCATCCGAGAGTGCCACATTCTGTAGCCGCGTATCGTTGCGCACGAGCAGGTCCCAGCTCGTGACCAACACCACGTTCGGACCGATCATGGCCAGTGCCGACTCCAACGCCGACCCCTGCAGCACCCGTCGCACCTCCAGGTTCGGCGCGAACTTCGCCGCCTCACGGACCCAGTTCGGCACGACCGAGGTCGGCGCGATGACCAGCGTCGGGCCGAGCTTCGCGCGTGCCGAGATCACCGCCAGACCCTGCAGCGTCTTGCCGAGCCCCATGTCGTCGGCGAGACACGCGCCACGCGCCCAGTGGGCGAGCCGCATGACCCACGTGAAGCCGTCGACCTGATAGGGTCTCAGCTCCGCATTCAGCGGGGGCAGGACCGGCATCAGCGTACGCGCCTCGTCGAGGCGGTCGGTGAGCTCGAGCCACTCGGTCGGGGCTTCGATATTGACGCCGGACCTCTCGAGCTCCTCGACCAATGGCGCCGACAGCGGGCTCGCGATGACCTTGCCGGACTGCTCACGCGCCAAAGACGTCAGCGGTGCGAGTGACTTTCTGAGCTCCTCGTCGAGCTCGACGATGGTCGTGTCGTCGACCTCGACGAAACGTTTGTTCTGGCGCAGGGCCTCGAGCAGCTCTTTGAGCGGCAGCTCACTGCCGTCGAGCTGGAAGCCGCCCTGCAGGTCGAACCAGTCCTTCTTCATCCCGAGGCGAATCGAGAGCTTGTCGGGCTTCTTGGCGCGCTGGACGGCCACCGGCGAGCCAGCCCAGGCGACCTCCAGCTGACCCGCATTGGAGAGGTCCTGTGCCCGCGACAGGAGTGCGAGGGCCTCTTCGAGGATGTCGATCCTTTCGCTCCAGAAGCCGTCGTCGGGCGACATGCCGAGGCGTTCGATGAGGTCTTGTGCCTCGTTGCCCTCACGCTCGAAGTCGCGCTGGACGTGGCCGATCTCGACCCCGTTGTCGCCGGGGCGCTTGAGCGGCAGGGTCTCGGTTCCCTCGCACGGCGTCAGGACCCCGAGCTCGGGCACGATGCGCAGGCCGAGCTCGGCAAACACAAATCGATGGCCACGAAACCCGCCGTACTCGAGCTTCAGGACCCAGCGGTGGTCGATGGCGTGGCGCTTGCCGAGCCACGAGCTGTCGGGCGCGAGTGGCACGCGGCGGTCGAGCAGCAGCAACGACTCGGCGACCTTCTCGCGGTGTTCGGCCTTGAGCTCGACGGTGCCAAGCCCACGAACTGCGCGCAGCGCGTCGATGAGCGCTTCGTTGACGACGCCGACGAAGACCTTGCCGTGTCCATCGTAGTGGGTGATCCATTCGCCGGGTTCCAACCCGTTGTCGTGGAGGCGCACCGGCCCGAGCGCGACCTTGAAGGTCATGCCGCTCTCCGTCTGGACAGGCGCCAGACGCGGGGTGTGGACCTCGACCTTGAGCGGGACGATCTCCTCGCCGGGCACGGCGATGAAGACCGACGGGTCATTCGTGAGCTGGGCGAGCGCCGGGGCGACGAACTGCATGGGCACGGAGGCGTGGCGGCGCATCGCGTAGGTTTGCTTGGACTCGAGCAGGGTCAGCGCGATGTGGTGGCTCGGCCGCTCGATGTGTTGGGAGGCGCTCTGCTTGCTGATGCGTTTGGACTTGAGGCCGCCCTTCTTCTTCTTCGTGAGCCAGACGAGGTCGAGCTTCTCGTAAGGAACGAAGAGCCAGCCGAGCGTCGCGCCTTCGGGTTTGTCCGAGTCTGACCGGTCATTGACACGATTGAGGCGCGCGATGAGCAGGTCACCCGCGTCGGCATGCACGATGCTGCGCAGTTGGTCTCTGAGGTTCGGCGGCAGGCCCGCGTCGAAACCGACGGCCGCTTCGAGCATCGTCTCGAGGCAGTGGCGCTTGAGTGTACACGGGATGTTGCGGCTGTAAGCGCAGCTGATCTTCGGCTGAGTCGGGTTCTCGAACCAGGCGATGACCTCGTCGCAGACATCGACCATACACGCGTCGAACACGTTCATCTGCAGCTGCACACGGCGCTGGGCCTCGTCGACACGCCAGCCCCCGGCACCGCGCAGAGACGCCGGTGGGGGCGGGGCGTCGAGCTGGTCACCGAGGAGGTCGGCTAGCGGGCGCTCGCGGTGTGTCGTGAGGCTGTGCACGGTCGACATGTGATCGTCGTAGGCCGCGTTGGCCGCCCGCTCTTCGATGCGTCGACCGAGGCGACCGAGGGAGGCGCGACCCGAGTCAGACAGGCCACGCGGCGGCGGTAGCGTCGACCAGGTCGCGAGATCGATGGTGTCCGACGCGTAGGACAGCTCGATGCCGAGCTCTCGGTAGAACTCCGGCAGGTAGCGTGCGAGCCGACGCCGAAACACGCCGACCTTCATGGCCGCGAAGTGCTCGGGGAGGGCCAGGGCTTGAGGTTTGTGCTCGCCGACGACCTCGCCCAGGAAGGTCGCGAACGGCCCGAGAACCCCACGCAACGCTTCATCGAGCTGCGTGCTGAGACGCGGCGGCCGATGGCGCCACAAGCGGCAGAGATGACCAACGGCCATGGATCGCAGGACCTTGGTCATGGCGCTGACCTGCGCATGCGGGGGCACCTGGAAGAGCGCCGCCGCCCCACGCTTGAGCGTGTCAGCGCCGATGTCGGGCCGAGCGACGGCGAACCGTTCGATCAACGCGAGCATCGGCTGCGATTCGATGTGCTCGAAGCCCGGAAGCTCGGCGAGGTCGGCGAACGAGTTGAGAGACATCAGGTGGTGCTCAGGTCCCCGCCGGGCTCGGTGTGCCGGACATCGCGGGCGACGCCGCCGGGTGCCGCAGGATGGGGCGGGTGCGCTCCCGCAACAGAGCGATGATCTCGTCGTCGGAGCGCCGGACGTCGCGCAGGTCGACGAATCGTTTGGCGAGTGCCGTGTACTGCTTGGTCATGAGCATGAACCAGACGGCCGTGAAGTCGACCCCGTCGAGGACGATGGCGTCATTGTCGCGGTAGTTGGCGCGGTCCTTCTCGAAGTCACCCGGCATCTCCGTCCAGTGGCGGTTGGCTTTGACGTGGTGACCGATGTGGTAGCCGTCGTTGTAGCAGCGGCGGTTGTAGCGCGTGTTGATGCAGGTCAGGCTGTTCTTGTACGGGCTCGCCGGGTCCGACGCGTCGACGAAGGCGTGCTGGGCCCAGTTGCCGGCCATCATCAAGAAGCGGATGAGGACGAACGGCACGACGAAGACGGTGATGGTCGCCCAGAAGTTGACGAAGCCGAGCAGCACCACGCCCGCAACCCAGCAGAGCTCACCGATGAGGGCCATGCGGAACAGCTTCCAGCGCTTGTTCCGGGCCTGATAACGTGTGAGGTCGAAGATGCCGAGGAAGAAGAACCGACCGAAATAGCTCAGGAATCCGCGCACACTGTCGCGGCGGAAGCGGATGGTCGAGCTGAGGTCGGCCTCGAGGTTGTTCTCGAAGTGGTGCATGCCGATGTGGTGCGCGAAGTAGGTGTAGGGCGACTGCCCCATGAACGGCGCGAGCACGGCCGGGATGAGGTGGTTCATCCAGTCGAAGCGCTTCGTGAACAGCCGCCGATGGCTCGTGTTGTGGAGCATCAGCGTGTACTTGTCGACGAAGCCGAGCAGCAGGACAACGATGTAGGCGACCGCAAACCAGGCCGAGAAGCCGGGCGTCAGATACAGGAAGGTCGCGAACGGCACGAGCACCAGCAGTGCCGTGAAGGTGAGCATGACGAAGGGCAGGTCGCGCGGGTCCTTCGGGAAGGCTGCGAACGGCCGGAAGAACCCGTCGAACTTGTCGTAGAACGGGGCACGGCTCTTGGGGTCGGTCAGCTCGATCATCGCGGCGATTGCTCCGGCGGGTAGGAGGCCCAATGGCCCGCGAGGCGGTACCTGACCCGAGGTTTTTCGTCAACGTTGGGCCAGTCTATAGAGAGACGGGGAGACGCGATGGGGAGTTTCGGGGTGACAGCGGGCCGGGTCGGGGCGGTTTTTATTCGGGCGTTCGAGGGAGAGGCGTGATAGGGCGCCGCGCGATGAGTTTCTCCGATCTGTCTTTGATTCCCCCACTCCTCCGCGCTGTCGCCGAGGAGGGCTATACGTCGCCCACACCGATCCAGGTTCGTGCGATTCCACACATCCTCGCCGGGCGGGATCTGCTCGGCCTTGCCCAGACGGGCACCGGCAAAACGGCAGCGTTCGCGTTGCCGGTCCTCCAGCGGCTCGTGGCCTCGACAGCAGCCTCGACCCCGCATCATCAGAAGGGGCGCCCTGTCCGCGCCCTCATCGTCACCCCCACCCGCGAGCTGGCCAGCCAGATCGCCGAGAGCTTCGATAACTACGGCCGTCACCTCGGGTTTTCGACGACCGTCATCTTCGGCGGCGTCAACGCCCGCCCCCAGATGGAAGTCCTGCGCAACGGCGTGGACATCCTCGTTGCGACCCCAGGGCGCCTGCTCGACCATATGTCGACGCCAGGTCTCGTGCGGCTTCAGGGCATCGAGGTCTTCGTCCTCGACGAGGCCGACCGCATGCTCGACATGGGCTTCGCGCCGCATGTGAAGCGTATCATCAACGCGCTGCCCAGGGTGCGTCAGAACCTGTTCTTCTCCGCGACGATGCCGAACGATGTGCGCTCGCTCGCGGCGTCGTTGCTGACCAACCCGGCCGAGGTCGCTGTGGTGCCGCCGGCGACGACGGCGGAGAAGGTCGCTCAGAGCGTGTACATGGTCAGCTCGACCGACAAGCGGCGGCTGCTCGTGACTCTGCTCGCGGACAAGGGGCTCGACCGGGTGCTCGTGTTCACCCGCACCAAGCACGGCGCCAATCGCCTCGTCGACCACCTCAAGGTGTGGGGAACGGACGCGGCGGTCATCCACGGCAACAAGTCGCAGGCTGCGCGTGAAAAGGCGCTCGCAGGCTTCAAGGCCGGCAAGGTGCGTGTGCTGGTCGCGACCGACATCGCCGCACGCGGAATCGATGTCGACGACGTGAGCCACGTCATCAACTACGAGCTGCCGAACCTCCCGGAGAGCTACGTCCACCGTATCGGTCGGACCGCGCGCGCTGGGGCAACGGGGCAGGCCATCGCGTTCTGTGCACCCGACGAGCGGCTCTTCCTGAAAGACATCGAGAAGACCATCCGGCAGAAGGTCCCCGTGTTGGACCTCCCCGAGATGCCGATGGATACGCCGCCGCCGCGGATCGTCACGCCCGAGGACACCGGGGCCGACGACGCGCGTGGGTCCGACGATGGCCGTTCGGGTCGTGGGCGCGGTGGTCGTGGACGCAGTGGCGGAGATCGCGGCGGTGACCGCGGCGGCCAGCGCAACGGCAATGGTCGGGGCGAGGCGCGCAGCGACGCGGGTGCCGGCGCTTCACCCGACGCCCGTCCCGCAGGCGCCCGCCAGGTTCGTGGTGGTCGGCCCGCTCAGGGTCGCCCTGCCGCGCCGGCTCAGGCCACCCGTGCGCCGGCTCCGGCTGCGCGTGCGCCAGCTCGGGTGGCGGTCGACGCGCCGAGGGCTCCGAGCTCACGTGAGAGCGTGCCGAGCAACTCGGGCATGCCGATGGTGCGCACCGGGCCCGAGCCCGTGGTGATCCGGCGCCTGCCGGGTGAGACGCTGAGCGGCAACTCGGTCTCGGCGCAATCCAGCGCCCGGCCGAGCACCCCGCATGGTGGCCGGCCAGCCAGCCCCACGGGTGGGCGTTCGGGTGGGCCGCACAACAACCGTGGTCCGCGCCGCTAGAGCACGTGACGATGACCGGGGAATGGTCCAACGACCTGTCCCGGTTGTCGCCCGTTGTCTCGGGGGGCCGCGGGTGTTAATGCTCTCCGTCCCCATGAGGGCCCAAGGCTGAAGTCCGGGCGCCTCGGAGGGACGCGGCAGCTGCCGCTGAAGTCTCCTAACAGGCTGGTTTCATGAAGGTTTCGCGCCGACAACTGCTCCAGGGTGCGCTGGCTGGCGCCGCTCTCGGGGCGGTGCAGGTGACCGGCGGATT
>Ga0247843_1006254_pt1 | contig 15703 bp, 20 predicted proteins | sample LaCruzMarch2017__FD_192420 | JGI IMG/M metagenome (GOLD analysis project Ga0247843, IMG submission 192420) | Freshwater microbial communities from meromictic Lake La Cruz, Castile-La Mancha, Spain - LaCruzMarch2017_8m | ecosystem: Environmental > Aquatic > Freshwater > Lake | place: Spain... | reverse complement strand
CGCGGCATCAAGCACCGCACCGCCGATGGCACGCTGCGCCGCGATGTCCGGCTCAAGTGGTGGAAAACGGTGCGCGGCCTCACAGCCCGTCAGGCAGTTTTTCCCGAAACCCCCGACATTCCCGATGCGCAGATCACTGGCGCGCCGGAGATCGACTACCCCGCAGAGGCCCCCATCACCTTCTTCGGCCACTACGCGGTCGATGCCAAAAGACCCGCGCCCGTCAGTCCCCGACTGGCCTGCCTCGACTACGGCCTCGGCAAAGGCGGCTTCCTCTGCGCCTACCGCTGGGACGGTGAAACCGATCTCGACCCGCTCAAATTCGAGATGACCACCCAGGGAACAAAATCATGAAACGCGAATGCGCGAGGGATCAACTCTTGAGACCCAGCCAAGAAATCACGGATTTTTCCACCTCGGCAAGAATACTTGGATCGCAGATGGCAAGACGACGAACCAATTGAACATCCGGCACGGTGTTGATGCCTTGGGCGTCGAAAGCTCCGGTGCCGAACCTCGGAGCCTTGTGCGGCACTTCATATTCCGTTCCTCGAATTGAAGTGGTGCGACTCACAAAGGTCACCACGGCCCGTTCGTCATGTTTGTAGTTCACGCTCAAAACAAGAACGGGCCTGACTTTTTGAATCCTGCCCAGGTCGGCGAGCCAGATTTCACCGCGTTGTGCGGTCATTCGTGCCACTGGTCGCTTTTGCCCTCCTCGTCGTCATACATCGAGAACATGCTGGAAGCCGCTTCAATCATTTCCTGTTTCTCCTGCATCCAGGCGAAGAGTTTTTGCATCTCGGCGGACGGCAGGCTTTCGATGGCCTTTTCAATTTCCAAGACGGTGCTCATTAGAATTCAAAACAAACGCCTGCCTCCGCAGGTGTCAAGAGCCCCACGATCGAACACCCGCACGAATTGTCGGTGCATGCCGCAACCTCAAGCCTTCACGGCTTGGGCATGCAACTTCAAGCCGAGTGCTCCAACCACCTTGAGGATCGTCTCGAACGCGGGACTGCGATCCCCCGAAAGCGCCTTGTAAAGGCTCTCGCGGGACAGCCCAGCATCGCGCGCGACTTGAGTCATTCCCTTTGCCCGGGCGATATCCCCGAGTGCCTTGGCAATGAAACCGGCGTCGTTGCCGCCCTCTTCCAGGCAGGCTTCGAAGTAGGCCGCCATCTCTTCGGGAGTCCTCAAGTGTTCCGCAACATCGTAGCGTGTGGTTTTGGTTTTTTTCATGGTGGAAAGGAATCGGGTAGGTTCTTGGCAAGTCGCAGCGCGGTTTTGAGAACCTTTGTCGCCCCCGGCCAATAAAATCACCAACGCGGTCCCGCGCTAGCAGATCGTTCAGACCGTCGAGCCACTTTGAAAACTCCTCGGTTTTTTGAACATCCATCACATGGCAAGTGTATCCAGAAGGCTACATCCGCTCAACACGAAGTTCCAGCCAATCCACAGATCGAGAGCAAACCCGCCACCATTCAGAAATTCGTCACGCAGGCCCGCCGCGGCGCCATGGAAATGTTGACCGCTGGCTCCTACATCCAGCGCGAACTTCCAAGGGTTGAGATGCCGGAAACCATGCGAGATAGCGCCTCGCAAGCTTGCACCCAGCTCATCGCCACCAAGCACGATGTCCTGTCGGAGATTTTCGAGCTGCCCGAAATGTTGGAGCAGGCTGATGAATCCAAAATTCTGGGAAACCTCGATCTCATCCTCCGCTGGCTAGGGGAAGCCGTTCAGGAACTCCATGAATTGACCAACGCACTACAAGCTGCAGCAGCCGAAAACCCACAATACCAATCCGCGTTCTTTCTGTTCGCAGAAAGCTTCACCGGAATCGTGGAGCCATTTACCAGCGCACAGGATGCCCGCGAAGGTCTCAGTTAATTCCGAATCGGATCTGTTCTGGATACAGGTCCAGACGGGATGAATTTTATGACACATTCCCGGCTTGGAAGTGGTCGGGAATTGGAGTATCAAAATACCAACATCAGGAATTCCTGTGGCCGCATTGGGCGGGTCAGGGTGCCTACCGAGGAACTGGAGAAAATCCCACGGTGGCTTGCTTGGAAAAATCCAAGCGATGTGCGGGTCGAAAGACTCGAACAACAAAAAATCTCCACGGCCAATAATGAACCGCCGCTCCTGAGGGGGCTGGCGGTTTTTTCATTGCGTCGATTCCTGGTGCGAAACCGAAAGGCAACACACCATGAAACAAACACCCGTCGCATCCATCCGCATCCTTGCGGACAATCCAGACCACCACCTCTGGAACAACAACGGCACCTTCTGGTGCCACTACACCCTCCACCTCCCCGACTACACCAAGCGCCGCGTCCGCCAGAGCCTCGGCACGCCGTGCGTTGAGCGCGCCCGCAAGCTCCGCGACCAACTCCTTCGCCGGGCAGTGAGAGGAGGTGCGTTGTGAGCGTCGCCCACCAAAACAAACCTAGGCTCCAAGGCAAAGCCAACCCCACTCCCCAGCCGGTTGCAGCCAAACTCGCAGCCGAAACCCAGCCACCCACTCCACCCGCGCCGTCTTTGCTCACGCGACCTCTCGGGCTCGAAGGCTGGGCACACCTCGAGCCCGTCGTGCTGGCGGCACTTGCCTCGGGTGATCCGCTCTTACTCATCGGCCGCCACGGAACCGCGAAGAGTTTCCTCCTCGAGCGCCTCGCTGAGTCCCTCGCGCTGGAGTTTCGCTTCTACAACGCCTCGCTGGTCAACTACGACGACCTCGTCGGCATTCCCGTTCCCGACGAAACGCAGACCTCGCTGCGCTACATCAGCACGCCCTCGGCAATCTGGGACGCCGAGGTCGTCTTTATCGACGAAATCAGCCGCGCGCGTCCGGAGCTTCAGAACAAACTTTTCCCGATCATCCACGAGCGCCGCATCCAAGGCATCCGCCTGGAAAAACTCCGCTACCGCTGGGCAGCGATGAACCCGCCGCCGGACGAGGACTCCGACGACGAGCCCACCTACCACGGTGCAGAACCACTCGATCCCGCGCTGGCCGACCGCTTCGCCTTCATCATTGAAGTCCCCGGCTGGGACTCGTTCACCAACGAGGCCCGGAAGGCGATTCTCATCGACCAGTTTCGTGGCCGACATGAATTCCCCGTAGCGGTTCCCGAACTCGTTTCCAAAACCTGCGCCGTCCTTGCAGTCCTCACCCAATCACCGCCAGAGACGCTCGCCGACTATCTCATCGCGCTAGCGCCCCTCGCCGCCAAGGCGGGCCATGAGCTCTCCACTCGGCGCATCACCACGCTCCTGCGCTCGATCCTAGCGATCCAAGCCTCGCGCACGGTGCTCGCGGAAGTGGCCGACCAACCCCGCCCAGGCTGGGAAGACGCCGCCTGGTTGGCGCTCCGGCACGGACTTCCCGGCATTGCGCATGGTGTGAAAACCAATGCCTCTTCGCTTCTTGCCGCCCACCGTCAGGCCTGGAGTCTGTGCGGACTCGACGCCTCGGATCCCTGGCGACAAATCCTCGCCCTATCCGATCCCGTCGATCGCCTCGCCCTCGCCACCGGGTTGGGAAAATCCATCGATACCGCTGATTTCACGGGACTCCTCACCACGGCCTTCGCCGCGCAGGTGGACAAAGCCCACCGCCGCGCCCTTGCGCTGGTCGTCTACCTCTCCGTGCGCGACAGACGGGAACTTCCTGCCATCGCCGTGGAAACCCTCGCCACCGAAGCCCGCGAGGCCATCCAGCCATCGAGGATCACGCACCAGGTCCACGGCACCCAGCTCACCGCCTGCCGCGAAACAGCCGCCGTCTGCTCGGGCCTCGGCGACACCCCCCGCGACAAGCATTGCCGCAACCTTCTCCAGAGCCTCCTGCCCGACGGCTTCAAGGGAACCAAACCGGCCGACCTGCGCGAAACCTTCAACACCCTCTGGGCCAAATTCCACCTGCCATGTTGACCGCCAGCACCTATTCCGTCACTCCCACAGGCGTCATCCTCAACATGAGCGCGCCCCCGCGAACCGCGTATGAATCGAGGGTGTCAGCGGTCACCGGATCATTCTTTGTGTTCCAACTGACACAGCCCGCAAAGCCGCTGACGAAACGCAATCTCGCCCGCCCGATCTTCGACTGCGGGCTGGACAACATTCCACCCCGCGAGCAGGTCGAGGCCGCCGCCCGCAACATGCCAGCCTTTCTCATCGGGGTTCGTTCTCATTCCACGGACAACTCGAAATACTACGCGCTGACCGACACCGTCTTCTCGATCGCCGTCCTCTCCCGCCGCGTTGGCGAGATCTATGTGCGCTCGCGGCAACCCGATTACTCGGCGGGCCATCTTCTCAACCAAAAACCGTTCACCGCCGAGGTGTGGGAGGGCGCCCTGTGACTGCCAACGACATCCGAACCCGTATTTACAATGTGGTCCCCGCCGCCACTTGGCAGATGGAGGAACTTCTCTCGCTGCTCGACATCGTTCTCGATGATTCGATCCCGACCGCCTGCGTGGACTGCACCGCGCGCCCGCGCCTGCGTCTCAATCCCGGCTTCATCGAGGAATACTGCCGCACCGACGAGCACCTCCTCATGCTCGTCCTGCACGAACTCCACCATGTGGTGCTCGGCCACACGCGTCTGTTTCCACGACCCACCAAGGCCCACAACCTCGCCTTCGACGCGGTGATCAACGCCATGCTCTGCCATCAGTTTCCCGAGGAGCGCTATTGGTCGTTCTTCGCCGCGATCAACGACGCCGCCAGCTTCCCCGCTCGGCTCCTGCGCCCACCGCGCCTCTGGCCGCGTAGTCTCAAGCTGCCTGAGGACGCCAGCGCCAAGGAAATACGTGTCGTCGAACTCCTCTACGGTCCCGCCAAGGTCGGAGCCACCTACCTCGAGGTCTTCGAGCTTCTCGTCGAATCGCTGGAGAAAAACCCCGGCGGCCAGTGCGTGTTGCTCGGCAACCATTCCGATGAAGGCGCCGACAGCGCCGAAGACCCGTTTTTTGGAAAAGCCATTCGCGACATCGTTTCCAAATGGCCGCGCCCGGACCGCATTCTCAGCGGCCGCGATCAAGGCTCGCCGACTTACTCGTGGAAACTCGACGCCTCGGAGGATCCACAAAAAAACCTCCGTCGCATTTTCGAAGACCTCCTCCGCAAGGCCGGCATTCGCGCTGCTGCGGCCAACGCCCCGCGCCGGCTGTCGAGAGCCTCCGTATCGCGTTCGATCGAAACCGTGATCCCGCAACCACGCGACCGCCGCATTCCAGCTTGGCGAGCGTTGCACGGCACCTGGCCGTTGATCTATCGCGGAGTCCAAGTCGAAGAACGCCGCCGACTCCAACCACTCCCCATCGCGCATGTCTACCTGGACATCAGCGGCTCGATGAGTTCGCACCTGCCAAAACTCGCCGCCGCACTCCGCTTCCCTCATAAACAGGGCCTTCTCCGCCTCTTTGTGTTTTCCACCGTCGTGGGCGAGGTCGAGCCGCGCAACCTCGAGTGCAAAGTGCCAAACACCTTCGGCACGGATATCAATTGCGTCCTCCAACACCTCGAGTCCATCGCCCCGCGAAAACGCCCGCGCCGTGTGCTGCTCGTCACCGATGGTTGGGTCGGCACGCCCCACTCCACCCATGTCCGCAATCTCTCCGGACTCCGGTTTTTTGCCGCCATCGCCGGCAAAGACTCCGGTTCCGAATTCCAAAAACTCAACGCCCGCATTCTCCGACTCCCGATATGAAAATCCACGACCACGCTGAATATGTCTCGCCCGGACACCCCGATCGCCTCGCCGACGCCATCGCCAACCGCATTGTGGATTTCGCCATGGTCCCGATGCTCGCCCCCTCCGTGCAGGCCCGCTCGCTGGTGGGCGTGGAGGTGGCCATCCACGACACCACCGTGTTCATCGACGGACGCATCGCCAAGCAGCGCTCGAACGACGAGATTTTCAATCATCCCATCGATTTCCGCTACATCGCCCGGAACGCGTTCGAGCACGCGGGATACGATAAAACCTGGGCTCCCGCGCCACGGTCGCTGAAAATCATCGTCCGCGTGTGCGTGGAGGAACTCTCCGCCGAGGAAGCCGACATCCGTCCCTACTCCGACGACCAAAACATCGTGATCGGCTACGCGGTCGCACGCCCCGAAACCAATTTTGTGCCGCCCGCCCATTGGCTCGCCCACCATTTGGGGCAGTCCCTCTGGCGCTTTCGCGAAAACGCCGCAGACCGTTTCGGACCCGACTTCAAAATCCTCGTCGATCTCACGGATGACGGCACATCGGTCTCCTGGCGCAAACTCGTGCTGAGCATCCAACACGCGCGCGGCCTCGAGATGGAGGATCAGCACCGCACGATCCTGCCGGTGCTCACCGCCGCCCTCGAAGCCGCCGAGGCGCAGGGCCTCGCCGGAGCCGCCTCGTCGTTTTCGCCGCGACATCTGCACCTCAACGGCGCGGGGGATTTCGTCATCGGCGGCCCCCGGGGCGACAACGGCCTCTCGGGAAAAAAACTCGTCGTCGACCACTATGGCCCCTCGGTGCCCATTGGTGGCGGCGCGCTGTGCGGTAAGGATGTCTGGAAAGTCGACCGCTGCGGCCCGCTCCGCGCCCGCCAACTCGCCAAGCGCCTCGTCCGCTCCGGCCACCACGAAGCCAAGGTGGTCCTCGGCTGGGCCCCCGGCGAGGACATCCCCTCCCTGCGCGATGTCCTCGTGCGCGACCAACCCGACACACTCTGGCGCGAAGCCGACCCCGCGCAAATCCCCTCCCCGCGCTGGTTCGCCATCGAATCGATCGTCAACGATCTGGAACTCACCAGGGTCAACTGGACCGATTTGCCCATCGCTGGAACATTCACCAACGAGAACAGCCCGTGGGAGCAGGTTTGAATACGGGCTTAACCGACTCGACGATAAATCGGATTTTATTCCGGAATGAAAACAATCGATCCCGGCTTGGCCAGCGACAAAGCGTTTTGGATCGCGGGAAGAAGCGGACGCAAATCCTCGATCCGGTTGCTCACGGCCCGCAGTGCAACCACCGCCAACTCGAATCTGGATATGTTTTGCAGGTGGCCGAGATTTCCGTCGATCGTCAAGAAAACATCGAAGTTCCCCTCAATTCTTCGCAGCAGTTCACCGTTCTTGAGCCCCGAAAACCCGGCCCTTTGAACAGTCACCACTTGGTGTCCGGAAATCTCCCGAGACAAGCGTCGCGGCAGACACTCATCGAGGATCACGCGCATGCAGGCGCCAGCGCCTACACACTTGCCTTGGTCTCCTCAAGAAACTCCAGCACCTGTTCCCTGGAAACGCTCGGAAAATCGTCGAGAAATTCCGAGACCGTGTATCCCCCCTCCAAGCAATCAAGGAGATTCCTGACCGGAACCCGTGTTCCACAAAAAACCGGAATCCCGCCGAGGATTTCCGGATCACGAACGATTACTCGGCTAATCATGGGAATATCCTTCGGCTAAAAATTCCACCAAAGCAACCTCTGGCAAAAGATCGCAAGCGTTGGACACCGACCCTCCGCCGCACCCCGATTCGCATCCCTTCCGATTTGCTCCATAACCAACACCCCCACATGCCGAAATCCCAAAACTCCTTCTTCGCCCTCTTCAGCGACATCCACGCCAACATCGACGCCTTCAGCGCAGTGCTCGCCGACACCGACCAATTTCCCGTGCGCGGAATGTTCTGCCTCGGCGACATCGTCGGCTACGGCCCGGAACCGGTCTTGTGCATCCAACGCGTTATGGACACCTGCGCCATCACTGTCCTTGGCAACCACGAGGCGATGTTGTTTCTCGCCGAGGAAATTCTCGACGAGGACTGGGGCATCACAGTCGGCAAACCCATCCTTCTCGCGAGGGATCAACTTTCCAAAAAACAAAGCGACTGGCTCCACTCGCACACCCTCACAGCCGTGGCTGATCCTCTCGCTCTCTCCCACGCTTCGATCAGCGATCCGGCGAATTTCCACTACATCCACACTCCCGAAGAAGCGTCCGCGCATTTCAAGACCCAGACCACATTCATCAGCTTCAACGGCCACACCCATGTGCCGGAGATTTGGGAGCAGGACGCCGCCTCCGGCTCGCTCACCGCCTCGCAACTCGGCTCCTCGACAATCACCCGCGATTCCAAAGGCAACACTTGGACGACCACCAAGGTCGGCAACAGCTTCGTGACGCGCGGTCCCGGCGGCCAGCAGCAGACCACAAGCAAGCTCGGCAATTCCTTCGTCACCCGCGACAGCAAGACCGGCTCCACACTCACCACCTCGCCGGTCGGAAACTCGTTTCAGACCCGTGGCTACTCCGGCGCTTCCTGGTCCACCTCCCACCTCAGTTCCTCGCTCGTCACGCGCGGCAGTTCCTCATCCGCAAAGAAGGACGAGAAGGCGACGCAGGTGATCGTGATTCCAAGCAGCAAGTAGCCGCTCCTGCCAACTACAATTTTTTCCATGCAAAAACTCCCTCCCGAACGCCCCGGCGAACTCCAACGACGCCTCTTCCAAATCACCGAAGCGCTCTCGCTCGAAGAGCGCAATCTTTACAACAATGCCTCGGGCCTCACGCGGGCGGCGGATTTCATCGAGGAGATTTTTTCGTGCACCGGGCTCTCGGTTTTCCGCCAAACATTCCGTGTCAATGGCATCGCTTGCCACAGTCTCGAAGCGGTGCCCCAAGATTTTTGCGGACGCCAAGAACCCCACTGGATTCTCGGTGCCCACTACGACTCGGCGCCCGGCACGCCAGGAGCGGATGACAACACCTCCGCCGTGGCCATCCTCTTCGAAACCGCACGCCTCCTCACGCAGTCGGAGAATCCCCCGCGCAACATCCGCTTCGTCGCCTACACCAACGAGGAACCGCCCCACTTCCTCAACGAGTCGATGGGCAGTCGCGTCCACGCCGCATCCTGCCGGAAAAATGCCGACAACCTCCAAGGCATGATCTGCCTCGAAAGCCTCGGCTATTTCACAGACAAGCCCGGTTCGCAGAAGTTGCCCACGCTTTTCGGCATGCCCAAGGAGACGATCGATTTCACCCGCTCCCGGGGCATTGAACCAACTGTCGGCAACTACATCGCCATTGTGGGCGACGAGCAATCCGCGTCGTTCCTCGCCCGCTTCGATGACGCATTCTCCAGGCATCCGATTCCAACCCTCCCGCTCGTCATGCCCGAAATGCGGCTCTCCGACCACCTCTATTACTGGGACGAAGGCTTCCCCGCCCTGATGCTCACCGACACCGCCCTCTTCCGAAATCCAAACTACCACAAGACCACCGACACCGTGGAAACACTCGACTTCGAAGCCATGGCTTCAATCACGGAAATTTGGTTTCCGCCATGCGAAATCTCTCACTGGGGCCGAGGCGTGACCCCTGATTCGCAGTTTCCTATGACGCCCCCCCCCTTGACATGACCAACTTCACGACTAACTTTCCGTCCATGAAGACTTGGAATGTCGCTGAAGCCAAGACCCATTTTTCCAGCCTGGTCGATGAGGCCGTGGAGGGTTCGACCATCGTGATTTGCCGTCGCAATATCCCTGTGGCAAAACTCACGCCCCATTCCGAAAATGGGCCCGCCAAACGCCACCGCACCAAAATCGGTTGGGCCAAAGGCGGCGGCGTCGCCATCCACGGCGACCTCACGGAACCCGCCCTGCCGGAATCCGCCTGGGACATGCTCCGATGAATCTTCTGCTGGATACCTGCGCGATTCTCTTTCTTGGAATCGACGACCCCTGCATCACGGACTCCACACGCAGCCTGCTCCGCAGTGCCGAGCGGATTTTTGTTTCTCCGATTTCCAGCGCCGAACTCGCCTGCCTTCAAGAGCGGGGCCGAATCGAATTGCCCGTCCACTGGAAACCCTGGTTCCGCGAGGCGATCGAAACGAATGGGTGGGATGTCAAACCCATCTCCCTCGAGATCATGGAAGAGGCCTACTCCCTGCCTGGCAGTTTCCACGCCGATCCCGCAGACCGCATCTTGACCGCCACCGCCCGCCACGAGGACTTGGTTCTCCTCACCACCGACCGAAAACTTCTGGACTATCCGCACCTCCAAGCCCGCTGGTGAGTTCAACCCGCAGGATCGCCACAGATTTATTCCATCAACAGGCGCCCTACTTCTGCCAGACGGCATACCCCCGCGTTCGCAAGGATTCGGCGTGATCGATCTCGAGTTCTTTGGCGGCTTCAACTGGCAGAAGTTCTGTCCCGGGAAACAACTCGGGCGCGAGTTCCTTTCCATACTTCCGCACAAAGGAGCAGGCTTTGTATCTCCGCCTGTGCTGGTCGAATCGCTCCTCGGCGCTGCAAGCAGTCATGCCCACATACAGGCACTCGGCATTCTCGGAAGCCAAAGAATTCGCCTCGCGAAAACGCTTCACCGTCCTCACCTCTGGGTTGAGACGGATCACATAAATCCGGCAAGTCGGCTTGTCCGCCCAAAGCCGAATCCGCTCCTTCCAAAGTCCGACAAATGCACGGTCCCGGCCTTCGCAGCTTACCACCTCGATCCTGCCACCCTCCACCCAAAACACGGCTCTCTGCTGAAACTCGCGCCCGATTTTCAGCGCCTCCCCCAGGGACAGATTCCACACTGCAAAACCCGCCTCCTGATGGCTCCAGTCCGGCGAAGTCCCGGTCACCTTGTGGCGCTTGAGCCCACGCCGGGAGAGATGCTTCCGCAGCCGCGTCATGGCGACGGCATCCTCTTGGCGTTCCCCGCTGCTCATCGGATTGCAGGCCGTGATGACGGCGAATTTCTCCGGCCAACCACCCTCCGGCGGCTTCTTCGCGATGAAAATCGTCTGCAGATATTCAGGCAGGATCATGACGCAAACGCGACTCAAGCCCGCAGCGCTTCGCTCAGGCAAATTTCACGACCAGACGCCGCCCGGTGGCGCGGGCGACTTTTTCCAGTGTGGAGAGTGTGAGGTTCGCCGGATGCCTCTCGTAGCGGCAGATTGCACTGCGCGTGGAGCCTATTTTTTGGGCCAATGCCTCTTGTGTGAGACCAGCGCTCTCGCGGGTCTTTAACAAAAGTTGGCCGATCTCCCACTCCGCCTGCTCGCTGTCGTAGACGGCAGCGAACTCCGCGTCCTTCGCCTTTCGCTGCGCAATGTAGCGACCCAAGTCATCAGGTTTCTTTGTTTTCATAAATTTTCTTTCGGGTTTCGGTTGTTCGAATTTCCTGCAATGGGGTCTTCTCCGTCTTTTTGGTGAAGCCATGGGCCAAGACCAGTTTGTCCATGCCATCCATCCCCCCCCAGCAGGCGGAATATATTTCCGGCAAAGATCAAACGCACCTCCCAAAGATCGTCCGTCGCCACCATCTTTTTGAGGTGAACCGAAGGTGTCGGGTGGATCAGTTTTATCGCGGAAAGCGTCCACAGCACCTTGGCCGCCTGCTCAGCATTGAGACCATCAAGATATTCCGCCACGGGTGAATTCCCGTCCGGAGAAACGAAAAAATCAATGACAAACACGATGCCTATGTTGCCTTAAAATGAAACAATGTCAAGTGCCGCACTAGTCCACGCGCCACTCGCCACATCGCTTCGACTTCCTCGATCATCGGCGTGTCATAGAGATCACCTTCGAGGCCGCTCGCCTGCGGCTCAAGCCTCTCACGCAAACACAAAGACACGGAGAAAAGTTCTCACCCGGAACGCCGACGTCCTCGTCGGCATCAGCACCTCAAAGCATTGACCCCTTTTTCTGGAGCGCCCCCGCCAAGGTCGCCACTTTGATTCATGAATGGATGCGGGTTGAAGTAAACGCTATCGTCAAAACCAAAAGTCTAATTGCTAGGTGATATTGGTATGACTTCAATGCGATACAGCAGTTGTTGCTTAAAAAGCTGTCAGGAATTTTTGACTGACCCCCTTTTCCGGAGAAAAGTTCTCACCCGGAACGCCGACGTCCTCGTCGGCATCAGCACCTCAAAGCATTGACCCCTTTTTCTGGAGCGCCCCCGCCAAGGTCGCCACTTTGATTCATGAATGGATGCGAGTTGAAGTAAACGCTATCGTCAAAACCAAAAGTCTAATTGCTAGGTGATATTGGTATGACTTCAATGCGATACAGCAATTGTCGCTTAAAAAGCTGTCAGGAATTTTTGACTGACCCCCTTTTCCGGAGAAAAGTTCTCACCCGGAATGCCGACGTCCTCGTCGGCATCAGCACCTCATAGCATTGACCCCTTTTTCTGGAGCGCCCCCGCCAAGGTCGCCACTTTGATTCATGAATGGATGCGAGTTGAAGTAAACGCTATCGTCAAAATCAAAAGTCTAATTGCTAGGTGATATTGGTATGACTTCAATGCGATACAGCAATTGTCGCTTAAAAAGCTGTCAGGAATTTTTGACTGACCCCCTTTTCCCGCTGCTTTTGCCCGCGCCATTGACCCCGGCCAATACGGCGATGACGGGTGAGTTTTTCATGCCTTGTTCCGGGCTTTTTGCTGCGCGGCCCAGAGGGCGGCTTCTCCGAGTTCTTCGGGTGTGGCTTTGAAAAGTTTTTCAGCCGCGCCGCGTTGTTCGGGTCCTTGCATGCGGTCGAGCAGGCCACGGTATTCCTCGTGGAGTTTTTCGAGCCAGTCGGGATTTTCCTGTCCGGTGAGTGCTTCGTATTGCGCGACGGAGAGGAGGACGGCGCGGGGTTTGTCGTGGCGGGTGATGGCCACGGCGCGGTGGGCGGCGACTTTTTCAAAAAAATCGGCGGTGGCGTTTTTGAGTTCGTTGGCCGAGATGGTCGGCATTTCGGCCAGACGCAGCGCAGGGACGGCCGGGGTGTGATAGGTAACGCTCATCCGATAAGAATAACCAATTTAATTAAAATGGCAAGATTCCTGAGTGAAAGAGAAAGGGATCAGCAACTGTTCACACAATTCCCATGTCGCTGTGCGGTGGAGCTTACAATCATCACCTTGGATGCTCCAGTGCGATCTGAAAAAAGTCAATAATTGATTCCCCCTCAAGCATTCTTGCGTTTCCCGTTTCCCTGCGCTGAAATTTGGACCGTGGAGTTCAGCTCATGCGGTTATTTTTCAACGCAAGCAGCACATGAGTGTGAATTCAATTCTTTCGATCGTTTCTTGGCTGCCTCAATTTGGTCCTTTGTCATCACCTTGGTGAATTCCAAAAGCATGGCTTTTGCGCTACCGGAATCTCCGCTAACTGCGCTTAATTTGGCATAGGCACCTACGATATCGTGCTTGGCCCCTTTCCGGAACCATTCCAAGGCCTCGCCCTCGTTTTTGGTTATTCTATCGCCTTTAAAAAGTTGAGATCCCAATGCGATTTTCTCATTTCCGCCCATTTGGTCCGCACGCTTCCGAAGCCATTTTAGTGCCTCACTTTCATTTTTCTCTACACCAAGACCTTCAAGATAGCATTCGCTTAAAATCAACATGGCAAAGTCATCGCCCGTAGTGACTTTTTTGCGACAGGCCTCGACAGCTTTTTGAAACCACTTTTTAGACTCAACCTCGTTTTTTGTGACGCCATCCCCCTTTTCAAGTCGCTTTCCCAATTCAACTTGATCCCATGGAGAACCTTGTTCGGCACCTTTTCGAAACCACGCCAAAGCCTCTTCTTCATTTTTTTCAACCCCAATCCCTTTCGAGTAACATTCCCCTAGTTTTTCTTGGGCGGAGCTATCACCACGGTCAGCTGCCTTGCGAAGCCATTTTAGCGCTTCTACTTCATTTTTTGGAATCTCATTGCCTGCCAACAATCTTTCACCAAGCTGACCTTGCTCATAGGCGCTACCTTGGTCCGCAGCTTTACAAAGCCACACCAATCCCTCTGCTTCGTTTTTATCAACTCCCAAGCCTTTGATATATCGCTCTGCTAACCTTTGTTGGGCATCCTTGTCACCCATTTCTGCTTTTTTGCGATATTGTTCAGCAGCTTTGCCGAACCAATTTTGCGCCTCGGCATCATTCTTTTCAACTCCTCTTCCTAAAAGATAGCATTCGGCCAATTCATCTTGTGCGTTCGCATCACCTTGCTCGGCTTTTTTGCGGTAGCTTTCCGCTGCTTTGCGGAACCATTCCTTGGCTTCGGTCTCATTTTTGGAAATCCCATCGCCCTTCAATAACCGCTCTCCCAACTGAGCTTGATCCCTAGGCCCTTCTTCTGCTGCTGCTTTGCGGAAGCACGCCATGGCTTCTGCTTCATTTTTTTTAACTCCTACCCCTGTAAGATAGCATGTTCCAAGGAGATTAAAAGCAACAGCATCGCCTGAAGCCGCGGCTTTTCGAAGCCATTCCACGGCTTCGACCTCGTTTGCAGTGAGGCTATTGGATTCAATGGAATAACGAGTCGTCTGAAAATCAAAGTTACCGAGTAATCGTTGCCCCAATTTCGCTTGATAGCTTGCACCCCCATTTTCCGCAGCCTTGCGAAACCATTCCAAGGCAATCTCCTCGCTTTTATCAACTCCAGTTCCCGTCAAATAGCATTCACCTAATTTTTCTTGCGCGGCGGCATTGCCTTGCTCAGCTTTTTTGCGATAGCCTTCCGCTGCTTTGCCAAACCATTCTTGAGCTTCGACTTCGTTTTTTGGAATTCCATCACCTTCCAAAAAGCGCTCACCCAGCCGAGCCTGCAACCCAAAATCTACAGTATCATCTTCTCGAAGAGCGGCTCTGCGAAACCATTCAAGCGCTTCCACCTCATTTTTTTGGGGAATTCCATTGCCCTCCAACAAGCGCTCGGCAAATTGCCACTGATCCCATGCACCCCCATTTTTTGCAGCGTTACGAAAATAATCTAAAGCCTTCTCTTCATTTTTTGTAACACCAACGCCTTTGGAATATAAATTTCCTAGGTTTTCAAAAGCAGATGTATTTCCTGAATCTGCGGCTTTTTGAAACCATTTGATCGCCTCGGCTTCATTTTTTGGAATTCCGTCCCCTTTCAGCAAGCGCTCACCCAATTTCACTTGATAGTAAGCGCCGCCTTGTTGCGCGGCTTTAGAATACCACAAAATTGCTTCGGCTTCATTCTTCTCCACCCCGATTCCATTGAAGTAGCATTCCCCTAATTTTTCTTGTGCAGTTGAATATCCCGATTCGGCGGCCTTGCGGAACCACTCTACGGCCTCCTTCTCGTTTTTTGGAATGCCATCGCCTTTTAACAAGCGTTCTCCAAATTGCATCTGGCTATATGCTCCCCGAGCATCGGCGGTCTGGCGAAACAACTCCAACGCCTTGGCTTCGTTTTTTTCAGGACCTGTTCCATTCAAATGAAATTCGGCGAGTTTTTCTTTGGCACTGGCATCTCCAGCATCTGCAGCTTTTTGGAACCATTCGATAGCTTCCTTCTCGTTTTTTTGAATATCTTCGCCTTTCAACAAACGATCTCCCAACTGAACCTTATTGTAGGGCTGGCCTTGCTCTGCTGCTTTCCGAAACCACTTTAAAGCCTTGGCTTCATTTTTTTCGACACCCAACCCTTTCAAGTAGCACTCGCCCAATTGACTCCAAACCTCAACGAAACGAGAGGAATCGTGGCCCCCAAGAAAATTCAAATCCAATGGAAAGGGGGATATGTAGGATGAGCTTTTTGCAAAACCCGCTAAAGAGCGGTATTTTTGCCTTCCACCCGTTGTGTGGTGGTTGTAGGTTTAGGGTTAAGTCTGACAAGGTGGAGTTCGTTGCGATCCAATAACTCCCACGACATT
>Ga0247843_1006253_pt1 | contig 15708 bp, 11 predicted proteins | sample LaCruzMarch2017__FD_192420 | JGI IMG/M metagenome (GOLD analysis project Ga0247843, IMG submission 192420) | Freshwater microbial communities from meromictic Lake La Cruz, Castile-La Mancha, Spain - LaCruzMarch2017_8m | ecosystem: Environmental > Aquatic > Freshwater > Lake | place: Spain... | reverse complement strand
TGGAAACAAATCCATCAGTTCTACCACGTTTTTGGGATAAATATTCATATCCCGAAATACTACATGTAGTGGCTGGTGGGGTCAACTGCATAGCCCTGTAATTTTATTAAGAAAGAGTTAATAATCTATGTTTAATAATTACTAAAGTTAAATAGTATCTCTCTTAATGATGAATGCATTTTTTAATTGAAATCAATTGGGATAAACAAAAATGGTACATAAAGTTGGAACAGCCCTCGCATTATTTAAAGAATTTTTAAAAGCGATTGAGAATGGTGAATATAGTAAATATACTCAGGTAAAAACTGGTCTTAAGCCTCTCGATCCCGATAAATACAGACGGGACGGTGTGTTTCACAAATTGTTACAACAAGATAATTTGCTGAAATATATAAGATTAAGAGACTTATTAATGCAACTTAAGGATTTAGTTTCTAAAGATAATGCAAGAATACTGTTAATTCAAACTTCCACTGATGCTGATAATGAAGCAACTAAGAAATTAAAAGAGTTAGAAGCTCTTTTGTCAGAAGGCTTAAATATAGATAAATTATCTCAAGATAAAATAGATAATTTATCTATAACTGAAGAACTTATCAAGACAACAGTCGTAAAATTACACGAAATTCGGGATAAAACCCCATCCTTAGCCGTAGAAGAGAATTCAGTTGATCCAAGCCTGAAACCATTTTATGAACAGTTTCCTGATATAGTTAGTACGCTTCCTCTTGAAGTTCAGAGTCAATTAACTAAATTAAAAGAATTAAATAACTCACCATTAAAAGAATTAAATAACTCACCTGAAGGTCTGGGGCTAAAGATACTTATTGATTTAATTAAATCTGCTAGAATAAAGATACTAGAGTCCCAAAAACTCACTAAGGACACCGGGATTCTTGACCTAATTGAAAAGGAAGAAAAGGAATTGGAAAAGCTAGAAGATGCATTATCTTCTTCACTTGCCAAACTAGACGGTACCAAGATTAGCACTGCAGAGGCTAACGCTCTTATCGAGTCAACATGCATTAGCTTATGTCAAATTACAAGTAGATTTATTGATGAAGAAACACTACCCACAACTTTCAAAGAAACGTGGAAGGATTTCTTAAAACAACCTTTTCTTAATACTGTTATCACAGCTGAATTATTAGCAACATTAGAAAAAAGAGCAGCAGACTTAAAGCCAAGATTGGAAACTTTAATTGGGTTAATTAATGAAGCTAATGCTACATTAGACACACTCAAAACAACCAATATGAGTGAAGAAAATAAAGCACACATTGACAAATCAATACAATCAATGACACAGCAATTAACGCTATTAACAAAAATGCAATCCCAGCTTGGCAGCACTACAGTTAAAAACCTAGAATCTCTTGGTCGTATCGTTAATGCGGAAGAACTTTTCAGTTCTGCACGTGATAAATTAAAGGATATTATAGAGAGTCATATCACGATCCCAACTCAAGCTCCTCATGTCAAAAGTTGGGGTGAAAAGTTTTTAAATGCTCTATCTCGGTTTTTCACTTGGTGTAAAAGAGTTATTAAAGGCAATGAAAACCAGGTATATGATAGTAGATCACCGATGGAGTTATTAAAAGATAAGCTGGGTAAACTGGGATTAACCGATAGTCTACCATCAGCAACTACCACCACAATGACATCTAAGCATAAGCCTCCAAAATCCCAATTTTTCCCCAATAGTCCTGGCAGTGACCAAACATCAAACCCAGAGGGAAATCAACCTTCTAGCTCCACACAGATCTCCTCAAATATTGCAAACACAAAAACCTAAGATTCGCTTTTGCTCATCGGCAAAATCTAAAAAAGTATCGCGACAATCGACGATAGGAAGACGGTTTATCAAGCCCCCCCCATTTAGGTTTATGATTGACTTAAGAATCCAGACATAAAGATTAACCGATTACCATCCTACTTTCTAAGACAATATTAAAGTACAGAAGAAATGTTACACCAGCTTTCAAAAAATGCTTACTTAGAAACAGCAGCTGCATGAGGGTACTAAACAAGCGTCAAATTCAGGAAATATAAATAATGGTCCCAATCCCCCCCCTCGAAGAAGGATTATCTCCTTTTCATTCATTTGTAAAAATAAGCATAGGTAATTAACACCCCCTGCAAAAGTGATGGTTTACCTGGCTAATTGTTTTAATCTTCATCAAAATATTGCGCTTGACATTGATTAAATTAGACACATGATGTTAGTTGCTATACCATACACATGTAAAGTATACTTCAAGCCGAGGAATATATGATGGGAAATATCTACTTAAAAACCAATAAATTTTATACCATACCTTCATTTAAAGAGTACCATCTGGCTAAAACAGCTCATATTAAAGCCTCACATCCCCAATATGACACCCAACAAACAAACAAGAAGTGGAATCTTCTGATAACTGAGCTAACGAATTCGCTAGAGCAGAAACACATGCCCAATGGTATGGATGCATCGGACTTTAAAACTAAAGTGGCTGTTTTCAAAGCAAAGCGTGAAACAACCGTCTCTGTTAAGACTAATTTATCACTGGAGCAACTCGTAAATTATTTTGAAGAATTTAATTTTTTATACAGGACCACAAACGCCTGCTACAAGTTAACCGATGCTGCAAAAAAAGACCTCCTTCAATCCATTAGTGAAGCCATGGATGTATGTGAAACAGGGCTGAATGGCCGCTTATATACTGTATTACAAGTACATCAAAAAGAGACCGACTGGATTCAAAACGAACTGGTAAAAGCGCGGTGTGGAACATTACTTCAATTGCACAGTGATTATGACCATGCCGGCAACCATAATGTCCATACTTACAATGCACTCGTGCAGCTAGCAAATGATGCGCAGTTAGGGATCCCCCAAAAGGAGGAGATAGTTGATGTTAATGCAAACAGATTCGATTTTAAAGCTCTGCAAGCCTTTTTTAACGCCCAGTACCCTACCCTGTTTGCACGCTATGAAAATGATATAGAGGACTGTCTCACCAATCATTATTTAAGTGAGCTTGCCAGTACCCTAGGTATTGACAATGTGGAATGGACTCATCATACGATAACGATGAATTATCGAAAAGCAACGGATATAGACTTATCTACACAGGCCTATTTTCAAAAGGCTGATATACTTCTTGAAATAGGCGATATCGATGTCGATAATGTCGAAAACTATGTGCTAAAAACAAAGAAAGACGTTGCTAAAGAGATAAAGTCTTTGGTTCGCAAAAAATTAATCGCCGACCAATATTTGGTTTCACTGGATCAAATAGTAGATGATCCTAGTTTACGTCAACATGTGAGTTTAAGAAATGGTTTGGTGCTTGATGATCTCATCAAGCTCTATAAAGCTATGAAAAATGGCGAACTTCAACAGATTATCGACTCAATAAAGCAAAACCCTCTGATGCTGTGCAGATATCCTGAACTGATCATTGAAATTTGTTCCAATCCAGCTATATTATCAACTATCCCACGATGGTTGAGAAACGACAGTCGATTTATGGATGCATCAATGACTGCCTTAGATAAACTGCTGTGTAAAGCAATCACCGAAAATGATGCAAAGGCCATCGAACATCTCACCGAACAGGTTCTGTATTTGATTCAGTCTGAATATGACTACTTAGAACAATTATCCCAACCAGTATTGGCAAACCGGCTGGTGGCAGAAAAACTTATTAAAAAAAATAGTCTGCTATTTGGTTACCTTGATGACTCATTACACAACGATTTGGACCTGCTTGCAAAAGCAGTGCTACCCGCTACGTTTGGTGATGTTCAGGAACCATGGATTGACAAGATAGCATCAGCGCATTCATGCTTATACCAAACCCTTCCAGTATGCTTAATAGGCAGATATAACTTATTTTACTCAAAAGGGCAATTGTATCGTAAAACCATGACTGATTTTATAAAAGTACAAGCATTGGCTGTATTATTGTCACCATCAAAAATAAGTATAAGCACCTTTCTTGAACATGTGAATTGCCTAAGCCCGAACCAATTGCTCGATATCATTCGCTACCGCAAGGAAAAACAACAGCCACCACTGCCGTTCTTTGACGATCATAATGACCTTGAAAAATTTATTCAGGAGATAGAAACCCAATTGGAAGGCATCGATTGGAGTAAAAACTATTTATCGATTAAACGCAGAGCCTGTGAGAAAGAAAATTTTAAATTCATGGATACGTGGGCTTTAAAAACCGCAGTTTCATTCTTGGCTAAAACAGATGGTTGGTTTGCAGGTTTTAATCAATATCAGCGTTATCAAGCAAGTAGTGAACAATCATGGGTGATATTAAAGGAAATCCCGCGGGTATTATTCAAGCTTTTTAAATCCATAGCTATGATTGTCTTGAGTATTGATATTGTTTATTATGTTATTCCCTTTTTAACTGACTTAACCAAGCCATTTTTATTACTATGCTTTTTTCCTGGATTAAAGGTCTTGCTTTGCTTGGTGTCATTGAATTTTTTTATAAAAAGTCCACTACTGAAAGCTATCAATATACACCTTTTCAACGTGCTCTTCTTTAACTTTTTTCTCTATTTTCGAGCGGCCATGCTTTTTGTGGAGCAATTATACTTATTTACAATCACTGTACTTAACAATGTAAGCCTCTTTACTGCTTTACTGGATGTGATTAGCCATTGGTTTTCATATTTCACCAATAAAAACGAGCATCTTGGCGAGACCTTGGAGGAGACCTGCGAAAATATTGTGATCCGATTAGAAGGAATCAATGAAGCCACTGCAGAGGAAAAAGCGGAACTATTGAGAGGGTTGCTGACTCAGGTCAGGACGGATAAAGAGGCTCCCTTCAGAGACCGGCTGGGTAAAAAATATCCGATTATCTACCACGGTCGCACACATGAGCTATCTTTCCAAGAGATTGCATCCATGCGCCGTGAACGTAATAGTGAATTCAAACTCAGTGAACGCCCAGAAGGAAGAGGCTTTTTTAGCCGCCGGACTACGACGGAGACACTGCTTAGTGTAAGCTTGGCATTATAGATTTAAACTCACCCATACTGGTGCATGATCGGAAGGTCTAGGATCTTTACGTGGATTGATATCAATTCCTGAGGCCATACAATGGGATGATAGTGACGCGCTCAATAAGATGTGATCAATGCGAAGTCCCATTTGTCTGCGAAATGCTGCGGCACGATAATCCCACCAGGAATACAGATTGTCTTGTAAAGGATGATGCATACGAATACTATCGATAAGACCATATCGCAATAGTTTTTGGAAAGCGAGACGCTCGGGTTCACTTACCAATACTTCCCCTTCCCACTTTTTGGGATCATGGACATCAATATCCTCTGGCGCAATATTAAAGTCGCCGACGACGACCACCTTAGGGTGGTTTTTCATTTCATCACGCACAAAATCAAGCATCGCTTCTAACCATTCCAATTTATACGCGTACTTGCTTGAACCCACCGCTTGGCCATTGGGAATATAAAAATTAATAACTCGAATACCTGCAATCGTGGTCGCTAAGATTCGCTTTTGCTCATCGGCAAAATCTAAAAAAGTATCGCGACAATCAACGATAGGAAGGCGGCTTATCCAGGCCACCCCATTATAGGCTTTTTGGCCTCGAAAGACGACTTCATAACCGAGGGCCTCAAATGCTTCTTTAGGGAACACAGCATCTTCTAACTTGGTTTCTTGTAAGGCTAAAATATCGGTTTGACTTTCTTCTAACCAATCCAAAACCTGTTCGAGTCTCACCTTCAGTGAGTTAACATTCCATGTGGCAAGTTTAATCATCATGCAGTTCCTGATAGTCGATCATCACTGGCGCGTGATCGGAGAAAAAAGGATCGGGTATGATTTTCACATCCCCAATGTGGGCTTTTAATTCAGGGGAGACCACTTGATAGTCAATCCGCCAACCCACATTTTTTGCTCTCGCCTGGCCCCGAGCTGACCACCAACTGTATTGATGGGCTTCTTTATTTTTATGACGAAACGCATCAATGTAACCCAGATTATCAATCACCTCGTCGAGCCAAGCGCGTTCCTCAGGTAAAAATCCCGAGTTTTTCTGATTGGTCTTCCAGTTTTTTAAATCAATGGGGTGGTGGGCAACATTCCAATCCCCGCAAATAATTAAACGCTTATTTTGGACAAGTGCGGTCTCTAAATACGTCTTAAAATGTTGCAAAAACTTTATTTTGATGGCTTGACGTTCATTACCAGACGTTCCTGAGGGCATATATACCGATACTATCGAAAATTGGGGATAATCAAATTGAATATAACGACCTTCGTTATCACTTTCATCCATTCCCAAGTATCTTTGAATACTGTGCGGTTTGTTTTTTGCAAAAATAGCCACCCCACTATAACCACGTTTTTGAGCATCCTCAAACTCAGCATAGTAACCAGGTGGTACTATTGATTGTAAATCCTCATGCTCAGAGGATTTTAATTTGGTTTCTTGAATACACACAAAATCGGCATTTTGTTGTTGCAACCACTCATAAAACCCTTTTCGAATCGCAGAACGTATGCCATTAGCATTAAAAGAAATGACTCGCATCACCGATGCCCCTGCTGTTTGACAAATTTTGCCAAGCGCGTGCCTAGCGAAATAGCGAGTGCTTTCTCATCTTCAGAAATCGGTAAAGCGTTGTCGCCTCCAGCCACATGGCTAGGGCCATAAGGCGTGCCACCAAACTGGGTTTGGCTTAAGGCTTGCAATGAATAAGGTAAACCCATGATATACATGCCGTGATGCAATAAGGGCAACATCATCGACATTAAAGTGGTTTCTTGGCCACCATGCATCGAGCCTGAAGAGGTAAACACGCCAGCAGGTTTATCCACCAGCGCACCCTGCAACCACAAAGCCGACGAACCATCCAAAAAATACTTCATAGGCGCTGCCATATTGCCAAAGCGTGTAGGACTTCCCAAGGCAAGCCCTGCACAATGATTTAACTCATCTAAAGACACATACACAGCACCTTTCTCTGGTATGGCTGATTCAGTGGCTTCACAAACCGTTGATACAGGTGGCACAGTACGAATTAAAGCATCAACACCATGCACATATTCAACCCCTCGGGCAATATAATTGGCCAGTTGGGCAACCGATCCTGTCTTGGAATAATACAACACTAAGATATATGGATTACTCATAATATATATCTTGATAAGTCCTCATCTTCCACCAATGCGCCCAAATGTGAGTTCACATAATCGGCATCAATCAGAACTTTTTCACCTGATTTATCGGTAGCTTCAAAAGAAATTGTTTCTAACAATCGTTCCATCACGGTATATAAACGTCTTGCGCCAATATTTTCAGTGCGCTCATTGACTAACCAAGCTACTTCTGCAATGCGTGCAATACCTGTCTTATTAAACTCAATCTCCAGGCCCTCTGTTGCCATCAGTGCAATATATTGTTCGGTCAAGGACGCTTTTCTATCGGTTAAAATTTTCACAAAATCAGCACCGGTCAGCGCAGTGAGTTCTACACGAATCGGCAAACGTCCTTGCAACTCAGCCACCAAATCTGACGGTTTGGCCATATGAAAGGCACCTGAGGCGATAAACAGGATAAAATCCGTCTTGACTTGGCCGTACTTGGTAGATACAACCGTTCCTTCCACTAGGGGCAACAAATCACGCTGTACACCTTCACGAGATACATCGCCACTGTATTCTGAGCGTTTGGCAATCTTATCAATTTCATCAATAAACACGATACCATTTTGTTCAACTCTTTCTATCGCACGAATTTTAATATCCTCTTCATTGATAAGCTTTCCACCCTCTTCTTCCGTTAGAATCTTTAGTGCTTTTTTAATGGTCAATTTTCGGGTTTTGGTTTTCGTAGTTCCCAATTGTTGGAACAAGGATTGTAATTGATTGGTCATGTCTTCCATTCCGGGTGGCGCCATAATTTCCAGCCCTACAGACATGGCCTGCACATCAATTTCAATTTCTTGACCATCCAATTGACCTTCACGCAATTGCTTTCGAAACAATTGTCGAGTCGAAGTGTCTTTTTCAGCTGCGGTGACGCCGCGTGCTGGTGGCAATAAAATATCTAAAATACGTTCCTCTGCCGCTTCTTCAGCCCGACTTTCAACGCGTTTTATTGCATGATCTCGTTCTAAGTTTAAGGACACATCGACCAAATCTCGGATAATGGAGTCAACATCTCGACCAACATAACCCACTTCGGTGAATTTGGTTGCTTCGACTTTAATAAATGGCGCATCGGCAAGTTTTGCCAAGCGTCTGGCAATTTCAGTTTTGCCAACACCAGTTGGACCAATCATTAGGATATTCTTAGGCATAATTTCATTACGCAAATCTTCATCTTTAATCTTCATCCGCCGCCAGCGATTTCTCAAAGCAATCGCCACAGCACGTTTGGCTTCATGTTGCCCTATAATATAATTATCCAACTCTGCCACAATTTCTCGTGGTGTCATTACAGTTAAAGTCTCACTCATGCTAATAATCCAATTGTTCTAATGTTAGGTTATGATTGCTGTAAATACAGATGTCAGCGGCTATATTCAAACTGTTTTTAACTATATCTGCAGCAGATAAATCACTGTGATTAACCATAGCTCGAGCTGCGGCAAGCGCATAAGGACCACCGGAGCCAATGGCAATAATACCATGCTCAGGTTCAATGACATCCCCATTCCCAGTAATGATAAGTGATGCCGTTTCATCAGCCACAGCAAGAAGTGCTTCTAGACGACGCAACATTTTATCTGAACGCCAATCTTTTGCCATTTCAACCGCCGAACGCACCAAATGTCCTTGGTGTTTCTCCAGTTTTTGCTCGAACCTTTCAAACAAGGTAAACGCATCGGCAGTGCCACCAGCAAAACCTGCAAGAACCTTATCCTTGAATAATCGTCTAACTTTACGTGCATTACCTTTCATCACGGTGTGTCCCATCGTCACCTGCCCATCACCACCTATCACCACTTGATTGTTTTTTCGAACCGATAAAATGGTTGTCCCACGAAATTGTTCCACACACGATCCTTAATTTAGACAGATTAATATCAATAGAATGTATGGGCTCAATGTGACTTTACAAGCCCATAAACAGATTTTTTTATGCTTTAAGAAAAGATACGCCACATTCTAGATCAGGCATGCCCAAAATTGCTGCAATGGTTTGCCCCACATCAGCAAATGTCGCTCTTTCTCCGATATTTCTAGGTTTGATACTTTGACCATACATCAACACTGGAATATGTTCTCGGGTATGATCCGAACCTGGAAAACTGGGATCACAGCCATGATCAGCGACAATAAAGACTATATCATTGGGCTTCAATTGGGACTCAAACTGACGAAGTTGTCGGTCAAAAAGTTCTAGGGCTTGAGCATAGCCGTCAATATCACGTCGATGACCGTACTTTGAATCAAAATCGACAAAGTTGGTAAATACCAAACTACCTGCTGGCGCCTTTTGCATGGCTTTCATTGTTTCCCCAAAAAGGTGCTCATTACTATCGGCATGAATCACTTGGGTCACCCCCTGATGGGCAAAAATATCAGCAATTTTTCCAATGGCAATCACTTCATGACCTTGTATTTTCAACATATCCAATAAGGTTTTTCGATAGGGAGGCGTGGTATAGTCCTTGCGATTGGCTGTGCGCTCAAAATTTCCTGGCTCACCGATAAAAGGTCGGGCAATGACTCGACCAATCTGATACTCATCTACCAATTGACGAGCCAGCTCACAGATGTGGTACAAACGGTCTAAACCAAAGCTTTCTTCATGGGCAGCGACTTGGAATACACTATCAGCGGATGTATAAACGATTGGGAAACCTGTTTTCATATGCTCTGCACCAAGCAGATCAATAATATCAGTCCCAGAGGCATGCGTATTGCCCAACACACCTGGCAATTGCGCTTGAGACAACCACCGAGCGATAAGTGCGTCTGGAAAACAAGGGACCGTATTTGGAAAGTATCCCCAATCAAATAGCACAGGCACCCCCATCAGCTCCCAGTGTCCACTCGGGGTATCTTTACCATGACTATTTTCGACTGCATAGCCATAACAAGCCTGGGGTCTCACCTCTTTTGGGATAAAATCCATACCACTGCTGTCTTGTAATGCATGTAATAAGCCCCAGCGAGTTAAATTAGGGATTTTAAGAGCTGGATAACGCTCTAGAATATGCCCCAAGGTATTGGCTTTTTCATCACCATAGCGTTTGGCATCTGCTGAGGCACCAATCCCTAGTGAATCCATCATTAAAATACAAACTCTTCCTGTACGCATTGAATATTCCTAATGTAATTGTCGGGCGTGGGTTTCTTTTAACCTCAAAACTAAAAAATACGATAATGCAAACCCCAATGGCAAAATCAATGCTGCAAATTGGTAACTCTGTAAAGAATACACCGGCACGCCTTCTTTGATCACAACGTGTCCTACGTGAGTCAATAAAAGACTAAATATATTCTGATAAATGACGTAGCCACCCTGGGTCAGCACCGATATGGAACTTAAAGCCATGGCTGTAATTTGCGGAGAACTATTTTCAGCAACCAAGGCATAGCTTATCACTTGCGCTGCAGTCACCAAGCCCAGTAAGAAAAAAAGAACTGCCATCAATTGAGGACCAACAGGCAAATACATAATCACCAACATCAGCCATAAAGACACCACTGCAGCAATTTTCATCGGCACGACACGTTTAGCCATGCGATCTGACACCCAACCCAGCAAAGGGCCACCAACAATGGTACCCAGAAATAACATCGAATTGATAAAAGAGGCCTGCGCTTTACTAATTTGCAAACGATCTACTAAATACAAGGTGCCCATCATTGCACCAAACACCGCAATTCCCATATTCATTAAACTGGTATACATTGCAGCTCTGAGAACTTGTCTATCCATGTAAATGTTTTTGAGTGTATGAAACCATGGATGCTTTTCTTTCTGACTCTTAGTAGATAACCCTGTCGGATTTTCTTGAATGCCTAGCCACATTAGAACCCACAACAAAAGCCCCAGCCAAGCAATCGCATTAACAGCCGGCCTCCAGCCAATATATTGCACCAAATGGGTTAATGGGTATTGAGACAATATTCCGCCGGTCATAGCGAATGTGACAACAATACCGGTTAACATTGCCATGCGATTTGGGGAAACCCAGCGAGAGGCAATACGAATCGGCCCGAGAAAACAAAATGAACTGCCAATGCCCATGATAAATCGACACCCCATGGCCATCCAGAAATTGGAGGTATATGCAAAAACAAAAGTACTCAAAACACATAACAGCATAGCAATTAATAAGGTTTTTTTAGGGGAATAATGGTCAAGAATATATCCCGCAAAAAATAAAAAAATCACATTAGATAAATAATAAATACTCGATAAGTAGGCAATGTCTTCTGCATCGATTGCAAAATCTCGCATGAGATTATCGGCGATTGACGAAAACATATTGCCCTGAATAAACTCATAAAAAAAGAAAAGTGATGCTGAAAAACAAACGATATACGGCAACATTTTAGAATAAATGGATATATTTTCTCGGGTGGACAACAGCATGATTTTTTACAACTCCAAATGATTTCGACAGTACGTTTCTTTCATTCTAGAAAGGACTATTAAAGCAGCAATAATACATAGGGGAAACATCCACATCGCATAGCGAAAAGCCTCAGGCGATGCGACTTCTCCTGGGTTTGTTTGTCCACTAAGTAAAGCACCAAACACCATTTGAGCCACCATTCCCCCACCCATAATAATCATGGAAGCAAACGAACATGCCCGACCGGCAAACTGACTGGAATTACTTTCAGCCAATAACGGATAGCTTAAGACTTGCGCTGAAGTAAAAAAACCAAGAATAAAAAAGATTGCCATCAAGCTGTGTAGACTTAAGTGAGTATGTCCGACACACAAGGGCAGCGATATTAGCAATGAGACCAGGCCTCCAAGCCACATCAAGCTTTTACGTTTCTGCATTTGATCAGAAAAAAGCCCAAACAGCGGACAGCCAAAGATACTTCCCAAAAATATCATACTGACCACATTACTGGCTTCAAGCATGCTCAAATGATGAGCGACTTGCAGGTATTGAATGCCCCATAATGCGCACAACACCAAAATGGGTAAATTTAAACATGAAGTGAAAAAACCTGCACCAAAATTTTGAAAATTAAAGATTTTTAAAAAAACTTTTTTAACGCTTAACTGGGCATGGTTAGTTACAACAGGCGTACTGGATTTACCATCTTGGACGAATAGAAAAATAAGCACCCAAATGATTAAACCAAATGCAATATTCCCCCACATGATTTGTTTAAAGCCATATTTACCCAACAGCCACACCAAAGGCGTATGGGCAAACATCCCACCTAAAAAAGCCATATTTACCAAAATACCTGTTGCAAATGCTTGTTTAGTCGCTGGAAACCAACGGCTTACCAACACCACCATACCGATAAAACAAAATGCGTTACCAATACCTGTTAAAAATCGGCCTAAAAAAGCCATCTCATATGATGCGCAAAAAGCGAACAATCCCAGGCCTGCAATCGCTAAAGCCAAGCTCAATAAAATTGATTTTCGGGGGCCAATTTTATCTAAAAGAAATCCAGCAGGTAATAAAAAAACAACATTTCCCCACAGAAAGGCACTTCCCAACAAGCCTAATTTTGATGCGTCAATGTGATAATAGTGTTGAAGATATTCATTTAAAGCATCAAAACTACTGAGTTGAATAAATTCGTAAAGAAAAAACAATCCTGCTAAAAAACAAACCAACCATGCGCGGCTTATGGTTTGCAAAGGTTTATCACGGCTTAGCGTGTACGTATTTGACATTTTCAATCCTAATAAAGGTTGATCATGGATTGGGTTAATTCCTATAAATTTCCATAAAAAGATAGATAATTTAACTCACGGAATTATATTGGAACTCCGATGATGGTTCAACTCTTTTGTTTGCCCTCCAAAAGCCTCATTAAAGATCACAGTAACAAATATTGATTGACGGCCCAAGACGGATGTGCGTATAATACAACCACTGTGATCAATAAATCAGACCCTAAATGGCTTTTCAACCGCAAGAAAGAACTGATTATACAATCTGCCTCTTAGGTACGAACAACGGTTATATAAAAGATTATAATAATACTTTAAGCATTGTTATGTCTTTAATCGACTCGGACAGTCAATTAAGTACAGCAACCTCACCTGAACATATTTGTGGTCAAAATGCAACTATCATTGATGGTCCAGATACGTTAGGATTAGCTGTTTATAGTCGAATTCAACTTGGTTTATTTCGCACATTACAAGCCATTGTATCTGGAAAAACCCTCATTAATATTATTGCCCATAGTCGTGGGGCATGTGAGGCTAAAATCCTGACCCATCATTTGGAAGATATAAAGAATGCCCACAAGGATGTAGACTTAACTAAAATTTTACAAGAACCTTCATGGATATCCTGGATAGTAGGTTATTGCGACTCTAAATTAAGTAGAGAACTTGGATTATATTTAAGACAGAACACCGATAAAATTAAAACTAACATTAAAAATGTAGAAGTAAACGTTTTTTACCTCGATCCTGTTCCAGGCGGAGCATTGAATGGCCTTACTATAATTGAATGGAAAGACACTAAATTTAGTGAAGTGCCTCCAATTGTCCAAAAATGCACTGAAATTATTTATACAGAAGAGCGTTCAGCGGCTTTTCAGCCTGTAATATCAAATCCATCTACAGCATCTACCGTAAACATTATCGCATTACCCGGAAATCATGGAACAGGCACAGGCCTCTTCACCGATCAGCGAGAAAGGCTTGTTCCAAGCCAGCATCCCCAACTTGTTAGCGGTGCCTTTAAGGTGCAAATTCTGATTTGCGGTAAAATTATAAAATTTTTAAAAGAAAATGGCGTTGTTTTTCAACAACCACAACACTTGGGGCCTGTTGAGCAAGCGCAGGAATTGAATTTACGACAAATAGCTCATCAAATTTTGCTCTATAATCCTTCACAATGGAATAAAAAAGAGCTTAAATTGTATGATGACATAGATCTCGCTCAACAAAGGGGAGATTTTGCTTGTTTAACCGAATGTTCCTACCCTACAGGAATGGACCGTGATAGTTTTTTCGCCAAGCCTTTTAGTGAAAGACGCACGACAGTCAACTCCAGATCTGTCGGGCTTGAGGAAGGGTTAAAAATTTTAGGCTTTAGTCCAGCAAAAGGTTTTAGAGACTCACACCATAAAAAAGTATGGCTACAAAAATTTGGATTTATTTTGCTTACAGCCAGAGATCCCATTCAAGCTTTAAAGAAAATAATAGATGATATCATTAAAAACAATACATCACCCTTAGTAAGGGATAATGTCGACACTGTTTATGTCCGGAAGAAAGACGAAATTAGATTTAAAACCAATAAAGGGAGTATTGTATCGTCAATTTTTAACGCTGTTAAAATAATGTACTTCCTTGATTTATTTAAAAGCAGCGACCCTCAATTTACTCAGCAAATTTCACGAATTATTTGCCACTATGCCTCAAAAAAAGTCATAACTGATAAAATAAAGTGTGCTATTGAATGCTCGTTATTAGTTAGGCGCTCTAATTTAAGCATCGGTCAGCGTATGACCAGATTTCAGTTTATGCAAGAACTGTCTGCCCAATTTACAACCCCTATCCATCCAGACATACAACTTACGGTCTTGGCAGATATTGTTTTTTATCTGCCAAAGCAAAACTATGAAAGTGGTCTTTATTTTCTACCGCAACTTGATGAATCTACACATGCTTTGTTACCTCTTGCTTTGTCAAATAGATTAAGAGAATTTAACTTATTAGCGCCTCCAGCTATTCCTTTACTTAAAGAGGAGAGAAATCATCCTCTCCCAAAAAATTATCCACTGCTAGCCGCCGCACTTGGTTCACTTCTAATCTTTGCAGCAGCCCTTGCTGCAAACATAGCTAGCCCAACAGGTATTTCAATCGGCGTAATCATCATTGCTGGCTTAGCAAGCAAACTATACCAAACGTATTTTAGCACCCATCAGGAGAGCAACCTATCAGCTCAATTAGGGGTTTTTTCATCCCAATAGGATGACCCTGAATATATGACCAAAATAAATTAGAAAATCCTGATGGCTTTGTAGACTCAGGGGGTTTTGTCGCAAAAGCTGGCTCATGCCTATAATTAGCTCATTGAAACCGAGACAGGGGTATTCAATGATCAGTTTTAAACAGCGCCACTTTAAAAAAGAGATGATTGTAATGCTAGTTCGTTGTTACGTAGCCTACGCATTAAGCTACCGTGACATTGAAGAGCTGGCGTCAGAGCGCGGCCCCAAGGTTGACCATTCCACCATCAATCGCTGGGTTATTCATTATGCACCTCAACTGGAAGAGTCCTTCCGCAAGCGCTATAAGCGCCCTGTTGGAATTTCATGGCGCATGGACGAAACCTATATTAAAGTAAAAGGCCAATGGGTATACTTATATCGTGCCGTTGACAAAGAAGGTCAAACTGTTGATTTTATGCTTTCTGAAAAACGTGACGAGCCTGCTGCTAGGGCTTTTTTTGAAAAAGCAATTGGGTATAATGGGTTGCCAGAAAAGGTAAGCATCGACAAGAGCGGCGCAAATAAAGCTGGGATTGATACGATTA
>Ga0247843_1006247_pt1 | contig 15717 bp, 12 predicted proteins | sample LaCruzMarch2017__FD_192420 | JGI IMG/M metagenome (GOLD analysis project Ga0247843, IMG submission 192420) | Freshwater microbial communities from meromictic Lake La Cruz, Castile-La Mancha, Spain - LaCruzMarch2017_8m | ecosystem: Environmental > Aquatic > Freshwater > Lake | place: Spain... | reverse complement strand
GCGCCACGAATACGCACGCACAGTCGAAGACGTACTTGCACGGCGCTCGCGTTTATTGTTTTTAGATGCAAAGCTTGCCCACGCACTCGCCGACAGTGTGGGTGAGATCATTGTGCAAGAATTGCCAAACAAAGATCCTGGCGTCGAAGCCTTTAAAAACTTAGCCTTGCACTATCTCACTTTACCTGCCTAGCGCTGGCCAAAGATCTTTGGTCTTTGGTCTTAGTTTTTCGATGCGTTTTGAAACAATCGCGTACGCTCTTGTTGTACTGCCTTAATTCTTCGCGGCATCTTCAAGTATTAAATCTGCACCGCGCTCGGTCACCATCATCACGGCCGCCTGCGTATTGCCCGACACCATGGCTCTAAACACCGAGGCATCGACCACACGCAAGCCACGCAAACCTTTAAAACGCAGGCGAGTATCGACCACCGCCTCATCATCAGAACCCATGCGACAGGTCGCAATCGGGTGATACGTCGTCTGGCCATTCTCGCGCGCGAAATGCAGCCACTGCTCGTCGCTTACTACGCTAGCGCCTGGACTCATTTCTGACTCAATGTAGTTGGCCAACGCCGGGCGTTCGATAATCCGCCGGGCGATTTTCATACCGTCAATCAGCGCCTGCTGATCTTCGGTGTTGGCTAAAAAGTTCGGCTTAATCGCGGGACCAACGAGCGGATCTCTAGACTGGATATGAATACTGCCTTGCGAGGTCGGACGTAACCCCGACACCGCCATCGTCATCCCTGGAAAATTATCCAATTTACGAATGGCAGCATTGGCGTAGGTTGCGTGCATGAAAAAATATTGCACATCAGGTGTTGGCAACGCAGCACGTGTCTTCACAAAGCCATGGGCCAACCCGGTGCCGAGCGATAAAATCCCTTTGCGTGTCGCAAAATATTGCAACACTGCAAGCCCCACCCGCCAGCCTTGCGCTAATTCGTTGAGCGTCTGCGTATTCTTGACACGCCAGTTCATGCGCGTCGCGTAATGATCGATATAGTTTTCGCCCACGCGCTTGGCCGCATGCACGACAGGGATATCAAAGCGCTGCAAAACGGCTGGATCACCAATCCCTGACAACTCTAAAATCTGAGGCGTTTGGACCGCGCCGGCCGACATAATGACCTCGCGCGCGGCGCGCACCGTGAAGACTTCACCTTTTTGTTGATAGGTGACGCCGGTGCACACCCCAGCGTCAACGTTAACTTTCGTCACGTGGGCACGCGTATGAACCGTGAGATTTTTTCTGTGTCGAACAGGCTTCAAATAGCCGTCATACGCGCTCCAGCGCCTGCCCTCTTTTTGTTCGACCTGATAATAGCCAAAGCCTTCCTGGCCTTTACCGTTGTAGTCTTCATTCAAAGGCTGTCCATCTTGAACCGCAGCTTTCAATAATGCATCGACCAACGGATAACGCTCGGTCACTTGATGAATGTGCATGGGGCCGCTTTTGCCTCGCTGCGTGTCACCCTTAAGATAAGTTTCAAGCTTCGCAAAGTAAGGCATCAGCTCTTTGGATGACCAACCGGTCGCCCCCAAAGCCGCCCAGTGATCGTAATCTTCACGCTGGCCATGCACGTAGATCATGCCATTGATTAAGCTTGATCCGCCCAACCCCTTGCCGCGCGGGATGGCAATCGTACGATCATAGGTATTTTTTTCGGGTTGAGTCTCAAAGCGCCAGTTATAGGCAGGATCATTGAGCAGCTTAGTAAACCCAGCTGGGATATTGATCCACATACTTTTAGGTTCGCCACCGGCTTCAAGCATCAACACGGTATGACGGCCATCAGCAGTCAAACGATTGGCCAAAATACACGCAGCGGTGCCACCGCCAACAATGACGTAATCGTAAGTTTGCATTATTTAGCCCCCATAAAATCGGCCATCAATTCGATCTGAGATGCCAGCATGGGTGCACCATACTGAATACGACAGCCTTTCGCCTGTGCCGCGGCAAGCAGGGGCGTCAGCGCGGGGGCCATGATGATCTCGGCCACCGTTTGTTCTGCGCTCAATAAATTGGCATCAAGCGGCAAAGGATCTGCGCTCGCCATCCCTAACGAGGTTGCATTGACCACCAAGTCGTACCCTTGCGGATCGCGTGTTCCTAACACCAGTTCAACTTGCGGATAGACAGGAGCCAACCGCGCAAACATGGCACGCACTTTATCGGCTGAGCGGTTATAGACCGCCAATTGCGTAGCACCGGCCTCAGCCAGCGCGAACGCGATGGCGTTTGCCGCCCCACCCGCGCCCGCTAACAATATTTTTTTACCCTTGGGTTCGATGCCATGCAACCGCAAGCCCGCCACAAAACCGCGACCATCCAAGATATCTCCAAACAAGCGCCCATCAGGATCACGTCGCACGATATTGACTGCCCCAACCGTGCGCGCCGCAGCGGTGATCTCATCACACAGCACGCCGATCGTCGTCTTGTGCGGCACGGTCACTACCATGCCACCAAAGTTTTGAATGCCTCGTAAGGCTTGCGTAAAGGCAGGTAAATCTTTGGGCGCGACATGCATCGGCATCAGCACACCATCAATGCCACGCTGCTCAAATACCTTGCGCATCATTTCGGGGGCTTTGACCTGCCCAATCGGGTCGGCCACAATGCCATACAGTTTGGTCTTACCGCTGACGTCTATCATTTGATTCTCTTTTATTTTTTGAGCTCCCTCAGAGGCAACCTCGTCGAGCTAGTCCTGCACTATCATACAGTTTACCGAGGGATAAAGAGATGAGCCGTGTTGCCCAGCTATCGAGCAAAGTTTACCTACTGCTCGCCCTGCTCTTCGCTGGGCTGGCGCACTCAAACCCCATCCACCACCGGTACTTCACCTCCTCAGATGGCGTGCGTCTGCATTATCTTGAGGCAGGTAGGGGCGAACAAACGCTTGTTTTCATCCCCGGCTGGGTGATGCCTGCTGCGGTGTTTGAACAGCAATTACTCGCGCTTTCAAATCAGTTCAGGGTCTTGGCGTTTGATCCTCGTTCGCAGGGGCTCTCGGCACTCACGCCGCTTTCACATGCGCCCCAAAGACGCCTGAAGGATATGGACGAATTCTTGAAAGCCGCTAAGGTCAAACATTTTATTTTGGCTGGTTGGTCACTTGGTGTGCTTGAATCGCTCGACTATCTTGCAAACTACAAGCCTAAAGGTTTACGCGGCCTGATTTTGATCGATAACTCGGTGGGCGAAGGTCGCCCACCGGGCGCACGTTCGTCGAATTTTCAACAGACCATGAACGACCCGAAAAAACGCGAGGCTTACCTTCGCGCCTTTTGCAAAGACATTTATCGTGAACCACCACCACCGTTGCTAGCCCAGGCGGTGCTTGATTCGGCCATGCGCGTACCGCCCAAGATCGCGATCCAACTCATGCAACAACCTTACCCGCGTGACTACTGGCGCGAAACACTTGAAAAACAAAACGTACCAGTGCTTTACATTGCACGACCGTGGCTGAAAGAACAAGGCTCGGCCTTGCTGGCCAAGCGCCCTGCTGATTTAATCACCGTCAATATTATGGAAAAGCCCGGGCACGCCTTATTTGTAGACGACCCTAAAGGGTTTAATGACGCCGCACGCAGCTTTAGCGTGACAGCGTTCGCACGCAAAGTGCAGCCCTAAGCTGCAACGTTTGCGCTCAATGCGACCTGACCCGAGAATCCTGTCGCAGCACTTAACAGTCCGCGGTATTCGGGTGACGACAAGCCAATCGCTTACTGCTCGCGTCGCACAATTTGTACGCTGCGACGCTCGGTCGTTTTGTTGTAACTAAACGCGAACGGCAAAGGCTTCACAGTTTTAGACTCTCTATAGGCCTGCGCCAAAGACTCTTGCTTTTTACGATTGAATAATTCGTGGGGGTACAAAAAACCGCCGTACAAATCAACTGGCCCAATCTGCGACAGATAGGTGTAATTCAAACCAGTCTCATCTTGAACAACCATTTTGGCATTTGCCACCAAAATATCGCGCAGCACTGAAAAATACGTTTCTTGTAGCAGATGCGATGCAGCCTTGAGCAACACAGGGTTGCGCGACTCGCGTTCAAGCCAGGCGCGCATAGGCTCAGTTTGGCTGAGATGCGAATCAGATAAATCAAGGCTGACATAATCAAGCATCACGGGTTTACCGCCTTTGCTCATCACCAGTCTCACAGATTTCCAGTCACCGGTTGTTTGAATAAACTGGCCGCTTTTAGGATCAAGCACAATCGGGTAAACGTCGGTCACGTCGTACCCCATGTACAACGCAAACGTAATCAAAATTGTTGTCACACCAATTTGTGCGTGCTTGTCGCGCAGATCTTCGTTTAGATCGTCGGTGCGAAAGAATGCCAAGCGACTAAATTTCATCCATTCGCGCAAAAACTTCGCCTGAAAATTTTGCGCGCGCGCGCTTGACATATTGCTTAATGCGGCGGGCTCACCTGCGGCCTGCATGGCCACCATGACGAAACGACTGGCCTGCGGAAACAAATGCGCTGCGGTGACAAAGTCTGGGCCCGAGAAGGGGTAAAACAGCGTCGTACCCTCAGGTTGCTTAATCTCAGTCCGAGCCCACTCTGACATCGCCGTGCCCATGTTCTGCTGATAAAACTGCCAAGCGCCATCGGCCTGAATCAGATTCGCCCCTTGTAAAAAAGGAAATGGCGGATTGGCTTGCGCACCCGCGGGCAAGTATTTGCCTTGTGGCTCGCTTGCAAGCGCAGGCATCGCACCGGTTAAGCACACGCAACCAAACAGCACGCCAGTCGCCACGCGTTTAAGCGACATAAGAAACAAAGACATCATCGAACACCTCAAAGTCAAAAATATCGTACGAATCAAACAGATTTCTTTGGGGGATTGGCTAACACAATCCCCAACACAATCAACACCAGCCCCACGATATGATAAAGCTCAGGAAACTCGCCAAGCAACAGCACAGACATTAACGCCGCAAAAACCGGAGTGAGATTCAGAAAAAACATCGGCAATTGCGAGCCTGTTCGTAACACCGCTTGCTGATAGCACAGGTAAGCCAGTAACGCGGGGCCCAAGGCGACATACACCACCATGCCGTAAATCTTGGGCGACCATTCGATCGCAGCGTAATCGCCCCACAGCAACTCTGCCAACACCATCGGTACGGCAAACAGCAAGCCCCAAGCCATCTGCATCACTAAAACGCTATACCCAGACATTTCGGCAGGTCGGCTACGCAACAGCCACGTATAAAGTGCCCACAGCGCGATGGCAAGTAGCATAAACAGATCACCGGGCACAAACGAAATACGTGTCGCGTTCAGCACATCACCGCGGATCAACACCCAGGCGACGCCAAGCATCGACACAATCGCCCCAAGGGTAGCTGCGCGACTAATCGGTGCCTGAAACAATGAATAGCCCATCAGCAACGTAAAGATCGGACCGGCGGCGGTAATCAACGCAATATTGATCGGGCTTGACGTCGTGAGTGCTAAATACTGCAAAGCGTTGTACATGGTGGTACTCAAAAACCCAGTCGCCGCCAAGACCACCCAAGATTTTCGAGCAAGAGGCCAGTCTTGCTTTAAACGCTGCCACACAAAAGGCAACAACACCAAAATCGCAACGACCCAACGCAAAAAATTTAAGGTGATCGGGGGGATCGCCCCTGCGGCCATCCGACCCACAATGGCGTTACTCGCCCACATCAGGGGCGGTACAACCAAAAACAACAAGGTAATGGGACGCATCGGGGCGGAGGAAGTGGGTGGATCAAGCCGCCAAACTGCATGCGACGCGATAAAAAACAGACGAAATTTCAACAGAATTTAGTGTAACGGAATACGCGGAGGTTCCTCTGCATCATCAGTCATTTGCCAGGCCGTGCGGTAGCCACCAATGTGCTTCACGTAAGCTAGCAAGTCCGCGAAAAACGGATTTGAGGCGAGCGTCGACGAGTCGCCTACAAGTAGCAACTTACGTCGGGCGCGGGTCATACCCACGTTCATGCGGCGGATATCCGCAAGGAAGCCAATTTCGCCTTGGTGATTACTGCGCGTCAGTGAAATCGCGATAATGTCTCGCTCTTGGCCCTGAAACGCATCGACCGTGCCCACGCTAAGCGCGCGGTGCTGCAGCAATCTGTTCAGGGGATCGATTTGCTCGATGGCGTCTTTTAAATAGTTGATTTGAGCGCGGTAAGGGGCAATCACGCCGATGGTGAGCGGGTCTTGCGCGTGCTCGGCCTGATCGTAAGGCGCCAAGAGCTGGGTGAGGCGCTTAAGCAGTAAATCCGCTTCTTCGGGGTTAGCCGTAGAGCGGCTTTCGGCAAGGGTGAACTCAAGGAAGCCGTAACCGGCCGTGTCGAGGAACTCTACGGGCAACTCATGCACAAAAATCGGGTCGTAAGCCCCCAAGTCGGCGTGGCGCACCGTTTGATGCGGCACCAATTGACCACTATAAAACTGCTCAGAGCTAAAGCCCATGATTCGCTCGTGCATGCGGTACTGCACGGTCAGCATGCGGGCTGTGGCGGGCTGCCGCTTAATGCACTTTTCAAACAAAGTTTCACGTAGGCCCTCACGGGCCGCCTGTTCGCTTTTGACAGTGGGTGGCAGCTGATGGTGATCGCCAGCCAAAACCACGCGCGTGCCCTTGGCAATCGGAATCCAGCAGCCAGGCTCCAAGGCTTGGGCGGCCTCGTCGATAAAGACGGTTTCAAAGATCAAGTGCCGAATGTTACGGTTGCTCGCACCGACTAGTGTGCAGGTGATGACCTGCACCGACTCGAGTACGTCTTCGATCATAAAGCGCTCTAAATGATCGGCTGCCTGAAACAGCATTCGCGCGTCTTCTTTCAGCAACCGGCGCTGCTCCCGCTCTTCGAAGCCAAAATGACGGGTGTATACGTTGGCAGTTTGGCGGTATTGCTCGGCGGTTTGGCGCATCGCGCGCATTTCACCGTAGCTCGAATGCGCCATCACGCGAGCATCTAGGGTGTGCTCAAGCAGCAGGTCTGAGACACGGCTAGGGTTGCCCAGCCGGATCACGTTGACACCGCGCTCGGCCAGCTTTTCGGTGAGCAGATCCACCGCCGTATTCGAGGGTGCACACACCAAGACGCGCCGCTCTCGCCGCGTAGTTTCTAGAATGGCCTGCACCAAGGTAGTGGTTTTGCCAGTCCCGGGCGGGCCATGGATGATCGCCACGTCTTGAGCCGTCATCACGAGGCGTACGGCCGCTAGCTGCGAATCGTTAAGGGGGCTGGGGTAAAACAGATCGTCGGCTTTGTGCGCGCTGAACCTCGCCTGCCTGGCGCCCAACAGAACGTCGCGTAACTCGGCTAACCGGTTTCCATAAGCGTAAATCACGTCATCCAGGGCGAGGTCCATCTCACGGTAGCTCACCTCGTCGAAAGTGAGCTCAACGCCCAGCTTGCTGCCGTCACATACCCAGTCGGGAAGCTCTTCTTTGCTTGTTGCCAGCAATAGCTGATTGCGCCGCACGCTGGTAATGACGCCATTAAGTACAGGCCGGTCGGTCGCCAAGTGGGGCGGCGCATTGCTAAAAAGCGAAGCATTTTTGCCCACCTGAAACAAGTGCAAGCCCTGCTCACTAGCCGGGCGCTCTAGCTCAAGCACCACTTTGCCGCCAAAACCGATTTCTTCGCTGGTGATCTTGACGGGATACCACGTCAAGCCGCGCCGCATACGCTCTTTTACACTGGCTTTGGCATTTTTAAGTTTGAATTGCGTTTGGTCTTCTTTTTGCTCAAGTTGCAGGAGTGCACGCACGTGGCGCAACTCTTTTTCAATCGCATCAGGGTCGGTGGGGTCAGCGATATTCATAACAAATATTATCAGTTCGCGATGACAAGGGTAAACGCAAGTCACACACCACGCTTCGCCTATCAATCCAGTCATCAACTGAAATCACCTGAAACAGGTGTTAGAGGCAGAGACCTAGATTTTTATAGCAGTCCACCTAGAATAAGAACTGTCCAGTCACTGGATGACTAAACGTAATATCCCGACTCAATGGAGCGACCAAAATGAAAAGAATCCTGTTAACGCTGGTGGTGACGATCACTGGGGCTTTGAGTGCCAACGTCGTGGTGGCAGGGCCCTCGTTCGGCGTAGCCATTGGCATACCGCCGATTGTGATTGGCGGCCCAGTATATCGCCCAGCGCCTGTGTATTACGCACCGCCCCCGGTGGTTTACCAAGTGCCACGGCCCTACTACGCGCCGGCACCGGTATATTACGCCCCTGCGCCGGTTTATTACCCCCCAGCGCCGGTATACGGCGCTCGACCCATAGTTGTGCGACCAACACCCGGATACTATGCCCCAGTCGTTGTGCCACCTGGCTATAACGGACGCAATGGCTATCACGGCGGCTATCGTGGTAACGGCCACGGACAGCACAACCGTAGTTATTACGGTCGTTGACACCTAAGCTGAACTAACGTGTCAACCCACCAGCTGCTGAGCGTTTCTTAAGCAGCGCTCAGCCGTTCAACACCACCCATATACGACCGCAAAACCTCGGGTACCACTACGCTGCCGTCCTCTTGTTGATAGTTCTCTAAGACAGCCACGAGTGCGCGCCCCACGGCCAGACCCGAGCCATTGAGGGTGTGCACGAACTCGGTTTTGCCGGCCTCATTGCGGGTACGCGCTTGCATGCGACGCGACTGAAAGGCCTCGCAATTTGAAACCGAAGAGATCTCACGCCACGTATTTTGAGCAGGCAGCCACACTTCGAGGTCATACGTTTTAGTGGCACCAAAACCCATATCCCCTGTACAAAGCAACAAGACGCGATAGGGCAGACCTAACAACTGCAAGACTTTTTCAGCATGCCCGGCCATTTCTTCGAGTGCTTGGTAAGAGGTATCGGCTGCGACGATCTGTACCATTTCGACTTTGTCGAACTGGTGTTGGCGAATCAAGCCGCGCGTATCGCGCCCGCCACTGCCCGCTTCAGAGCGAAAACATGGGGTGTGCGCGGTTAAGCGAATCGGCAAGTCGGCCGCCGGCACGATGCTATCGCGCACGCTGCTGGTTAAGGTGATTTCTGAGGTTGAAATTAAATATTGCTCTTCACGCGCGACAGCATTGCCTTGCTCATCGAGAGTGGGTTCGTCACCACCACGTGTGACCCAAAACATGTCATTTTTGAACTTGGGCAATTGCCCCGTACCCAGCAAAGTTGAGGCGTTCACGATATAAGGCGTATAGCACTCGGCATAACCATGCTGTTCGGTTTGTAAGTCAAGCATGAACTGCGCCAACGCACGATGGAGTCGCGCGATCGGGCCTTTCATAAAACTAAAGCGCGCACCCGACAGCTTGCCTGCCACATCAAAATCGAGCCCAAGGGTTTCGCCCAGACTGACATGATCACGCGGCGTAAAACCCAAATGTTTTGGATCGCCAGACACGGTATCAGGCACAGGGACCCAGCGACGCACCTCAATATTGCCCTCGCTATCAGCACCGAGGGGCACCGATTCGTGTGGCAAGTTTGGAACGGCTAACAACAAATCGTTGAGTTGCTGTTGAATCTCGGCGAGTTCTTGCTCGAGTGCCTTCAATCGTACCGGGATCGCCTGCGACTGCGCCAACACAGCAGATGCGTCTTCACCGCGTGATTTCAAAGCACCAATCTGTTTGGCGAACGCATTACGCTGCGCCTGCAAATTTTCAGTTTCAGTTTGCACCGCTTTGCGGCGCGCCTCGAGCGCATTAAACGACTCAAGAGAAAAGGCATAGCCACGGCTTGCCAGGCGATGCACAACGGCATCTAGATCTTTACGCAATAAAGCAGGGTCAAGCATGGTCTTAGCGCTTCAAAAAGCTAACGGAGCCAGTATTGTAAACGCCGCAACAACCACGCTACGGCACCAAGCGCCCCCACACTTAACAACCAGATCAGTAGCAACCACAGCCAACGTTTCATCGCTTTCTCTACAAAACCTAGCCGTTTAAGGGGCAAGAGGGGGTAAGAAACCTAAGCCCGCAGACCTGCCTCAAGCGTGATAGTGATGCGTCGGGCCAACCTTGCCTCGAAACACCCAGTAGGCATAGGCGGTGTACGCCAGGATCATCGGTAACAAGACGACGGCCCCCACTAACAAAAACTTCAGGCTCTTGTCGGGTGCCGCGGCCTGCCAGATTGTGACGGCTGAAGGCACGATATACGGAAAAAAGCTGATCAGTAGCCCAAAGTACGACAAGATAAACAGGCCTTGCACCGACAAAAAAGCCAATAAGGGCTTTTCTTCAGACAAGCCCTTGTAAAGTAGCAGCGCGCAAACCGCAACCAAGAGCGGTACCGGCACAACGAGCACCACCTCAGGCCAGGCGAACCACTTCAGCATAAAGTGTTCGTGTAAAAACGGCGTCCAGACGCTGACCACCACAATCAAGCCCAACAGTACTATACCCAACATGCGCGCCGCACGCGATGCTTGCTGTGCCACGTGGCCTTCGGTTTTGAGCATCAGCCAGGTGGCCCCAAGCAAGGCGTAGCCCACCACCAAGGCCAAACCCGTCAGCAAACTAAAGGGCGATAACCAATCCCACCAACCGCCGGCGTACGCACGGCCCTCGACCGATATGCCCTGAACCAGCGCCCCCATCGCAACACCTTGAGCAAACGCCGCAACGATTGAACCGCCCGCAAAAGCAAGATCCCAAAACCATTGGTGATCGCGACTTTTGAAGCGAAATTCAAAGGCCACACCTCTGAACACCAAGGCCAACAGCATCGCAATAAACGGGGCGTACAAGGCCGGCATAATGATCGAATACGCGAGCGGAAACACCGCGAATAAGCCGCCCCCGCCTAACACCAGCCAAGTCTCATTACCATCCCATACTGGGACAACAGAGTTCATCATTTGATCGCGATGGTCTTGGCCTTTCACCCACGGAAACAAGATTCCAACGCCGAGATCAAAACCATCAAGCACGATATACGCCAAGACCGCGAAAGCAATCAGGCCGGCCCAAATCAGGGCATAGTCGATGGTCATGACTGTCCCTCCAAGGTCTGCGCAACCGGCGCACCCTTCAATGCCGCAGGAGACACAATTCCGCCTGCTCGCACAGGTTCATTCAAAGGCATCAGCTTGTGGCCCGTGCCGGGCGCCTGACGCATTAAACGGAACATGTACACCACACCCGCACCGAAAAGTGCGAAATACACCACGACAAAGGCGAGCAGCGAGCTAGCCACAGCTGCTGCAGCAATCGGCGACGCCGAATCCGCTGTGCGTAACAGGTTATAGACCGTATACGGTTGGCGCCCGACCTCGGTGACCACCCAACCTGCCAGTACCGCGATAAAACCAGAAGGCCCCATCCACAGCGCCGCACGCAGCATCCACACAGTGTCATAGAGCTTGCCCCGACGCCTCAGCCAGAGGCTCCAGAGGCCCACACCGAGCATCAGCATGCCGATACCCACCATCACTCGAAAGGCGTAAAACACGATACCCATCGGAGGACGCTCGGACGGTGGCCATTCTTTCATGCCTTGAATCACGCCGTCTAAGGTGTGGGTCAAGATCAAACTACCCAAGTAGGGGATCTCAATGACATAGTCCATCCGCTCTTCTTTGCTGTTGGGGATGCCAAACAAAATAAGCGGCGCACGCGCTTGGGTTTCGTAATGCCCTTCGATGGCAGCAATTTTGCGTGGCTGGTGCTCGAAGGTATTGAGCCCATGTTGATCGCCTGCCAAAATTTGTAGCGGGGCCACACAGGCAGCCATCCACATCGCCATCGAAAACATCGTACGTACGGCCAACTGCGAGGCTAAGCGCTCGGGCGTGGCGAGTGCAACTGTTTGCAAACGCATTTTTAATAAGTGAAACGCGGCAACACCGCCGACAACAAAAGCCGTTGTCAGGTACGCCGCCAAGATCATGTGCACTAGGCGATAAGGGAACGAGGGATTAAAAATCACCTCTAGCCAGCTCTCAACTACAAACTGCCCCTCTGCATTTTGACTAAAGCCCGCAGGGGTTTGCATCCAGCTATTGACTGACAATATCCAAAATGCTGACATAAAGGTGCCGAGCGCCACCATCGCTGTGGCAAAAAAATGCAGACGTGGGCCCACACGCTCGCGCCCAAACAACATGACACCTAAAAATCCTGCCTCAAGAAAAAACGCAGACATCACTTCATAGCCCATCAGGGGCCCAAGCACCGGGCCCGTTTTATCTGCGAAGACACTCCAGTTCGTGCCAAATTCGTAGCTCATCACCAGGCCCGACACCACACCCATCCCGAAGGCCAACGCGAAGATTTTTTTCCAGTAATAAAATAATTCCAAATAAACCTTACGGCCTGTTGCTAAGTGCAAGCCGTTGAGCACAGCAAGGTAACTTGCCAGGCCAATCGAGAAGGCCGGAAAAATAATATGAAAGCTGACGGTGAATGCAAACTGTATGCGTGCCAGCGTAAGTGCATCTAACCAGTCCATCACACTCATCCTTTACTTTTTTTTGCTAGCTGATCAAGCTCGCGCAAATGCGCCAATTTTTCCGCGATCTTGGCTTCAAGACCGCGGGCAACGGGTTGATACCAAGCGGGCTCACGCATACCGTCAGGCAAATACGTTTCGCCGGCGGCATACGCCTCGGGCTCATCGTGTGCATAGCGGTAAGCGTGGCCATACCCAAGCTCTTTCATCAGCTTGGTGGGCGCATTGCGCAGGTGCACAGGCACCGGGCGGGATTGATCGTGTTTCACAAACGCCGACGCTTGGTTATAGGCTTTATAACCCGAATTACTTTTTGCCGCTACCGCTAAGTAAATAGTAGCTTGCGCAAGCGCTAACTCACCTTCAGGCGAACCTAGACGCTCGAAGGTTTGCGCGGCGTCGTTGGCGATTTGCATCGCACGCGGATCGGCCAAACCGATATCTTCCCAAGCCATCCTGACAATGCGTCGCGCCAAATACTTAGGATCAGCGCCGCCATCTAGCATGCGTGTCAACCAGTAAAGCGCCGCATCGGGATTCGAGCCACGCACCGACTTATGCAGGGCTGAAATCTGATCATAAAAATTATCACCGCCTTTATCAAACCGGCGTGCGTTCATACTCAGGGCGTTTTGCACCAGCGACGAATCGATACACGTCGCATGAGCATTGTGTGCGGCCGTTGCCGCCTGCTCAAGCAAATTTAAAAACCGACGCGCATCACCATCGGCATAACCAATCAGGGTATTGACGGCCGCCTCTTCAAAACTAAGCTCACTCAATACCGTTTGTTGCGCACGCAGCAGTAATTCGTGCAGTTCAGCATCGTTGAGCGATTCAAGCACATAGACTTGCGCACGCGACAGCAACGCAGAATTCACTTCGAAAGATGGGTTTTCAGTGGTCGCACCGATGAAAGTCACCAAGCCCGACTCAACAAACGGCAACAAGGCGTCTTGCTGCGACTTGTTAAATCGATGAATCTCGTCCACAAACAATAGCGTGCGCTGCTGATGTTGATCAAGGGTCAGTTGCGCAGCTTCCATCGCTGCACGAATCTCTTTGACACCAGCAAATACGGCAGACAGCGCGATAAAGGCACAATCAAACGCATTGGCGGTTAGCCGGGCTAGGGTTGTTTTACCCACACCGGGTGGCCCCCACAAGATCATCGAGTGCGGCCGCCCAGATTCAAACGCCACGCGCAGCGGCTTACCGGGGCCGAGCAAGTGGCGTTGACCGATCACCTCATCAAGGGTGCTCGGGCGCAAGGCCTCGGCAAGTGGTGGCAGAGGAGAAGTTTTGAAAAGATCAGTCATCGCGCCTGCTCACTGCATGCGCACTACATCAGCACCAGGCGGAGGCACAAAGCGAAAGGCCTCGACGGCCACCTTTGGGTTCGGCACTAGACCAGATAGCTCAATATGGGTGTTTTGGCCGAAGGCATCTAGCAAGATGATTCGCGCAGGCAAACCGCCAGAGAATCCGAGATCGACATGCACGAACCCTGCCTCACCATTGCGTGGCTTGGCACGCAACCACGACAGACCCTCTTTGTCTGGTAATGCAGTGACTGCAAACGATTGTTCGAGCGACCCTGAGCCAAATAGAATTGCCGCTGGCGAAGAACCAATAGCTTGGTCAACCTTACGCACCGTCACCTGATTGAGATCAGGGTCAAACTGAAACAATTGCTGTCCGTCAGAGACAATTTGTTGCGCATAGGGTTTAACGACATCCCACTTAAACCGACCGGGTCGTTGAAAAGCAAACTGCCCGCTTTGCGCCGGTTTGGTTTGCCCCTGCGTACCCACAGTGTATTGCGAAAAATTACCCGTTGCAGCTTGCACCTTCGAGACAAAACCTTGCAATTGCTCTTGCGCCGTGGCGGCCGTAACCTCGCTCATTTGCAGGAACATCGCGCATAGCACCGAACTCAATAAGCTTTTTGTCCAAGTGCTAACAAGCATGATTGTTAATCCTCTTTGTTGGTGGTGGGCACTAAAATTTCTCGGTTACCGTTGGATTGCATTGTTGATACGATGCCGCTGTTCTCCATTTGTTCTAACAAGCGCGCTGCACGGTTATAGCCAATTCGCAAATGGCGCTGCACCAGTGAAATTGACGCGCGCTTGTGCTTGAGCACAATTTCTACGGCTTGATCGTACATTGGATCTGTCTCAGCATCGGCAAAGCCTGTGACGCTACCCACGCCATCACCGGTCTCGCCTTCAACACCACCCTCAAGCAAACCATCGACGTAGTCGGGCTCGCCTTGAGCCTTTAAGGATTCAACCACACGGTGTACTTCTTCGTCAGAGACAAAGGCGCCATGCACACGCACCGGCAAACCAGTACCAGACGGCATATACAACATGTCGCCCTGACCAAGCAGCGCCTCGGCCCCCATCTGATCCAGAATGGTTCGTGAATCAATTTTCGAAGACACCTGAAACGAAATGCGGGTAGGAATATTGGCCTTAATCAGACCGGTGATGACATCGACGCTTGGCCGCTGGGTGGCCAGAATTAAATGAATGCCGGCGGCCCTCGCCTTTTGAGCCAGACGAGCAATGAGCTCTTCAATTTTTTTACCGACCACCATCATCAGATCGGCGAGTTCGTCAATCACCACTACGATCGTGGGCAATTCTTTCAGCGGCTCTGGCGCATCTGGCGTCAGAGAAAACGGATTTGGGATGGGCTCTTCACGTTTGATCGCATCACGCACTTTGGTGTTAAAGCCAGTGAGATTACGCACACCAAGTTTACTCATTAAGCGGTAACGCTTCTCCATTTCGCCCACACACCAGTTCAAGGCGTTAGCCGCCTGCCGCATGTCGGTCACCACCGGCGCCAGCAGATGTGGGATGCCCTCGTAAACGCTCATTTCAAGCATTTTGGGATCGATCAAAATGAGGCGCGTTTGTGACGCATCTGCCTTGTAGAGCAAAGACAAGATCATGGCATTAATGCCAACCGACTTACCCGAGCCTGTTGTTCCAGCCACTAGCAAATGCGGCATTTTGGCAAGATCCGCGACCACAGGGTTTCCAGCAATGTCCTTACCCAACGCCATCGTAACCACAGAGTGGCTCGAGTAATACGTTTGCGAACCTAAAATCTCAGAAAGCTTGACCATCTGCCGGCGCGGATTTGGCAACTCAAACCCCATCAGGTTCTTACCAGGAATCGTTTCGACGACGCGAATACTCACAAGGCTTA
>Ga0247843_1006246_pt1 | contig 15718 bp, 16 predicted proteins | sample LaCruzMarch2017__FD_192420 | JGI IMG/M metagenome (GOLD analysis project Ga0247843, IMG submission 192420) | Freshwater microbial communities from meromictic Lake La Cruz, Castile-La Mancha, Spain - LaCruzMarch2017_8m | ecosystem: Environmental > Aquatic > Freshwater > Lake | place: Spain... | reverse complement strand
TTCTTGGATTTGCTAAGCTTTCGCAAAGTCCAATTTTTAGTGAATGCAAAATGACTATTGACTTTCAAACTGAGCTGAAGAAATTGACGCTCAAGGTCGCTCAATTAGAGGCAGAGAATTCATATCTAAAAAAATTTTTAGGAATTGCTACTACAACTAATGCCGAGAAAATTTTCGAAGTTGAATATTTCGCCAACTCACATTTAAAAGACGCTATAGAGAAAATTAACAGCAATAAATGGGTCGAGGCTTCGGAGATAATAGCTGAACAGCACGGCGCTGATTTCATGATCAAAGAAAGCGTAAGTTTTTCAATTTTGAAAAAAGCCATGTACGATTTTTTCAAAATGCCAGAGGCACCTGAGCGCTTTGATAAGTCGAAGCTCGCAAATGAAGTCCGTGAAAGAAGAAAAAATATTAGAGCCACTGTCTATACATATATAGACAGAATGGGTAATTATTACTTGAAAAATATCGGGGATAAATTCCATGAATAGAATAGATGAAATCATAACTGTGCTTGATGCTGACGACAGTCTGTCATTAGGGGAGTCACCCTGGCACAAGCAAATTGATTATGAACACTACGAAATTAGGCAAGTTAATTGGGGGAGACTTTTTCCAAACTCTAAGCCAAAAGACCGAAGTTCTGACAATGATTGGGAGTTCAACGATGATGAATGGGAGATTGACAGTGAGACCCCTTATGAAATTTTCGAAGAAATATCGGTGAATGAAGCCTCAAGACCCGAAGAATGGGATGTCTGCGCTTGGTACCAACCAATTCACTTTCATGGTTATGATTGGGGTATTTTTATCAAAGAAGAATGCCTAAAACAATTAGCAAGAAAAATATATTTTGAGACTGGCATTGATGGGGCATCATTAAATCCAACCCAACGCAAGATTTTTACTAAAGGATTGTTGCGTACTGCTTTTTCTGTTTTTTATCATCACGAGTTGTACCACCACAAAACCGAATGTCTTGGACTACGGCTTCATGCTATTAAGAAGCGCTCTTCCTATATACCTTATTTCAATAATGTTTATAAACTTGCTGCAGGTACTGATTTATTGATTGAGGAGGCTCTTGCGAATGCATTTATGTTCAGAGATGTTGGTGAGTCATCTTGGGTCTCAGACTCATTGAAGAAAGCGGCACAGTCTTACTTAGAAAAATCGTTTCCAAGAAATCCGCCGGGATATCGGCTAGCGCCTCATTACCTATCAAGAAAGAATTTTTATGATGGTCAACATCAACTTTTTTCGATGGTGCTTGAAGGACTACAAAATCCAACACATCATCAGTTGTATTGGAATATGGCCCCGCGAATTAACCAATCGTTCCTCAATATTAATAGTGATATATGGTCCATTGTGCCTCGTGGGAAGAAATCAATCGTTCCAACGACCGCAACACCGCTAAGAACCTGCTCAAGCGATGAAATCATTAAAGTTTGTAACAAACACGGTTATATGGTTACTCCTGGCGGAAAAGGGTCTCACATTAAACTGAAGAAATCAGGTTTTCCTACACTTATTGTTCCCGGAAACCGTGACAATGTCAGCCCTGGCGTAACTAAAAACATCTTAGCTTCCCTGGGATACAAAATCAGCCATCTATCTGAGTTACTTTAAAAATTATATAAATCTCGAAAGACCCACTCAAAACATGATCTGGATTCGACGCAAGGGGTTTCATTGCCTGGCCTTTGCAGAGGATGGTTTTGCTCCGTTGAAAATACAGTTATTTCTAGAAAGTGTATTAAAAATAGAAGCAAAAAATTGCGTTGCCTGAAAGGTCTGTCGCTTGGCACATTTATTTAAGTGAGTAAATATTGATCCACTTAATAGCTACTCAGTTGGCTAACCAAGCTGTCAAACATTTCTTCGCTAAGGTGTTTTTTAAAGGTGATTTCATATGGGAATGTGTCTCTGATTCCCACTCGAAATGTGAACGAAAAAAGAGCAGCCCATTCAGTTTTATCTTCTGTTTTTTTAACAGGGAACTCAAAATGCCAATACTGGCATAAATCGTTACCACTACCTCTATTGACTTTTACATAAAAGTCCTCCCCATGAGTTACATTCCTTATAAATGCTCGCTCAGCCTTGGTCTGGGAAAAATAAAAAGGCTTATATATTGAGTTATTCGATATGAGATCAAAAACTGTTTGAATTATTTTTTCATATCTGGCCGGTTCTTCGGCTCTCTCGGTGGCGACTCCACCGTCAAATTCAGAGTAGATCGTAAATAATTCGTTCTCAACCGAACTCACTAGAATAGATCTATTGCTGAGAAATCCTGCTCTAAGAAGAATTTCTTTAGCTAGGTCGACTTCACTGATTGAGCTCATTTATAAAAATCCTTTCCTCGTAATACGACATTTTGCAATTTGATTAAGGCATTCAAATCATTTCAGTTCAGTACATATCTTCACCAGTTGCGTATTTTGCAAATTGAATTAATAAGCCTTAGTCCGTTGTTAACTACTAATCCAAGACTTATCTAAACAAAACCTCGGAGAGCGTTTGGCTGTTGCCAATTATTGCTTAAAGATTCTGATACGTAAACCGAGGTGAGAAGCTGATGCCCTTTCAGTTGCTCGGGATACAAGTCTGAAAATATGCTCGACCGCATGGACTGGAGCATTTTGGGCGTAACAGCAAACGACACCGACTACAAGCATTAGCGGCACCGAACGCTGCCCAACTTGGCGTCAAACATGCTCATTGCCAACTCCCTGACCAAACTGCGCATCTTCAAGACCAATGTCACTAGGTGTTGACAGGTGGGTTCCCTACTCAGGGCAATTTTTAGAAATGCCTAAATCAGGATTCAGCCACTTCATGGTGTCCATCTTAATTTAGTAAAAGGATACCCAATGACTGCTCCCACTGCTTAGACGTCATCAACTCTGACTCGTTTATTCCCAAGGACGTGGACGCCGTTTGCTCTGCAGCTCACCCACGTTCATCTCACCCTGCAGTGGAGCGGCGTAGAAGCGGTCAATCATCTCGGGACTGGTCCTAGCATTTCGCGCTAGGGTCAAGGTGTCCACAGTACGGCCAAACATCAATCGGAACATGATGCTGCTGTGGCGCAGGCTGTAAAGGGTTCTGGTTTCCCCAGCAGTACTCAACTTCAGGCCCGTAACTTCCAGCACGATTTCAAATTGCCTTGCCAGCAGCTTCATGGCGTTGTCGCGTGATGCTGCTTCGGGCATGAACACATAGTCCTCGGGGTGAATGTCGCGGCCCAGTTCGAGCACCTGTCTACGCCTGATGCGTTCATACACTTTCACTGCCCATGGCATGGTGGTGATGGGAAAGGTGTGCCCCTTGCTGGGTGGGAGGCTAAGGCGCAGGTAAGTCCATTCCCGTCGAATGATTTCCACATGCTTGTGCTGCATGTTGCGAATGTCAGTAGGGCGGATGTAACTGTTGACCATGAACACAATCAGGTCTGCCAAGTCCTTGGTCATCTCGATGCGCTTGATTAAACGGTCAGCAGGTCCTAACTTGCCACCAGGCTCGCAAAAGTAGGAGCCCTTGGTCTCCTCTGAGTGTGCTCGCCACTCGACTTTCTTGCCAGCAAGTTTTTTGGCCACCTTGGTGATTTCTTTGTATTCGCCCACGTTGAACCAGCCTCGCGGCTTGTCATCAATGCCAACCTTGGGGAACTCAGGAATGTGTTGGATGAAGCTGTGTCTGGCCGCGTGTTGCAAAACCTTCCGCGTGAGACCCATGTAAGCACCCAGCGTGCTGACACTCAGCTTGGGCACTTGGTTCGACAGCTTCTGCAGAAACTCATCCAACATCTTGTAGTTGATGCTGAGCACATCAGTCTGTCCAAAAAACGGCAGGATGTGTTTGTCGTAGCGCAACTGCATGTTGTCATAGCTAATTTTGGACAGCTGCCTACGGTTCAGCTTAGCCAATTCACTGTCCATCAGCATCTTGGTAGCCTTGGCGAAAGTCACAACTTCTGCGGCGTTGACCTCAATGGGCAAGCCTTCAAAATTGCCTCCCCTTATGCGGATGGTGATGTCGTCGTAAAAACGCTTGGCCGCTTCCAGTGCGTCACGCTTGATTTCGGTCTTGGTGGTGCGCTTGAAGATGTGGCTCTCGGCGTAATACCTGACCCACCAGTAGCTGGAAGCCGGAATCTTGAAGATCACCAGCTTGCGTGGGTAGCCGGGAATTCGCGTGATGGTTTCCTTGATGGGAACTGATCTGTGTCGTTCGTGTGAGTCGGGTTCAAGGGCGAGTGGCATGTGAATTTCTCTGCTGTTTTCATCAAGTTTGTTTTCTGAACAGCTGGCCAGTCAACCTGATCGTGGCTTGGATTGGGTTGATCTGTGGCTTTTGGACGATCAATCGCTTTGGGACCAGTCCTGCAAATTCGATTGCCATTTGCAGGACAAAAATCACACAGTTTCAGTCTCATCTTCAGGTTCGGCAGAAGATGCTTTCTTGAAAGGTGAGGCGACCTTCCATCGGTTTGACTCGTACCAATCAAGAATAGCTTTTTCGATGATGGCCAGTTGCGCATCACCGTAGCCTTCAAGTAAGTTGTTCAACGATGTCACATCAGGCTGCAATAGAGTTATGTCTGTGAACCCCTTTTCAACAGCAGTGTCTCTTTGATCCTCAAGGGTTCGGGACATGTATTGAACCGACTGAATCATTGAATGTATTTCGTAAAAATGATCGATGAGATTAGCCAGTTGATCAAAATTCTGCTCAGTCAGATTGAAGCCTTCAATGACTTCAGCGTCGTACTGAAGTTTCATAAACAGATTGGAATGAACCTCTGCCACGGTGATCAAAAAATCTGAGCTGCGAAAGTCCGATTGCTTCTTTCCCGTCTTTTCTATTCGAGCAACAATTCCCAGCAGGTCTGTTAGCCGATGAATACTGTTGGAGAAATTGCCTCTGCTCTTGTAGTACCTGCCGTCTGGAATCGACAAGATCCTTTTCAGATCTTTCAACTTGGGAAGCTCGGTGTCAAAGTGGGCCTTCATCAAGATCACAGTGGCTTTGCCACGGGGTCCTAAAAATTCGCTCATTGGGTTCTCCTAATGGGTTTGATGGATCCCCAGACCCTCATCGGCTGGGGATCAGGCTTGCAGTTAAAACATGGCTTCTTTAACCGTCACGCCAGCGACGTTGGCATTCATAGGCGCATTGATCATGGCTTCTGGCTGCACAGTTGAGTTGAGGGCAGGCAGTCCCGCAGGCTGGTAACCCTTGTCACCCGGCTGCATGCCCCACCCAGATGTGATGCCCCATTTTTCTCGCAGCACATCCAGCTTGTCTTCCATGCTTTTCAAATCGTCAGAAAGGCTGGCTTCAGCCACCATGGCAAGGATCTGGGTTTCCATGGCTTCATTGAGCCGGATGAAGCGAACCACACGGCGCTCGTGTCCCATTGGGTTCACGCACACTGCGAATTCAAAGGTCCCTTCCTTTTTGCCTTCGCCCACGGTGTTAAGCACGAACTTGTCCTCCACCTGAACCACTGTGTCTGCAACCTTGGCATTGGCGAGTAAGATTTTGCGCAGCAGTTTGGTCTTGGCCTCCTTATGTTCCTTCACAGCCTTGGCCGATTCTGCGTCTTCCTTGGTTGCTGTTATCTTGGCAATGCCACCCCGGTCCTTGATGTAACCAGGTAATTCAGTGGCGTCCAAGTTTTCCTCGTACGCCACCTGCAGTACCTTCGAGTAGTTGTAGGCTGTTTGGCGATCGGTGGGCAGGATAAAGCGCAACACCGTGGTGATCCAAGGTGTGTTGATCTGGGTCTTGATGTCGTGCTCGCTTTCCAGCCGGTCGCGCATGCGCTGCAGGATGTGATCTTTCAAAACGGATTCATGGATTTGCAGCGCATAGCTGTAGATGGCACCCAGCAGTGCGTACAACTCTTTTGTGCCGCGCACTACATAGGTCTCAACGTACTGGTTGTTCATCTTGGCCAGGTTCTGGGCCTGTCCCAGGATCATGTCCACCTGCACTTCGTTGGCGCTTTTGTCACTGGGCCGGCGCTTGTCGGAGCCGCCCAAGGCGCGGTTCATCAACAGACCAAAGGAAAACTCATCTACTGTTGTGGTGGTTGCCGGGGTATCGACGGGTGCCCCATTTGCTGCGGGCGGGGCGCTGTTTGTGTTTTCTAAGTTCATTTCAAACTCCTGTTAAATTTCATAACCATGGGTTCCGTCGACCAGGATTGGTGCGACAAGCTGAGGTTAGGTTTTGGGCCAGGGAGTCAGTTCCTTTTTTCGAGGGGTTCGAAAAAATGAAGTTGGAAACTCAGATATCTGCTAATGGCGGAAAGCCATTCATTCAAGCGATGGATACGGGCGCTGTATCCGCCTCTGGGAGCGAACCATTCATCTATGGCGGCTATTTAGAAGCTTGGTTTCGATGTTTGAAGCTGTCCAAGCAATACATCCATAACTGCCGCACCGGACTTTTTGGTTCTCAAGGAGCGGCGAACACTTTCAAGCTTTTTGGATGTCTGGAGCATTTCACGTTGCGTGAGTGGTGGCACGAACGCGGTTGCCAAAATTTTGGACGCAGCTTGGCCACGTTCAAAGTGCGCTTGGTAGTGGCTCAGCGAAAAAAGACCAGTTGCCGTATCACTCTTGACGCAGATGACGAGACACCACCTGAACTGGTTGGTGATGAGGTCAGTTTTTTAGTTCAACAGATGCGCCTGCTTCAAGGTCAAAGCGGCATGCTTTCCTCGGCACCCAAGACATGGTCCATCTATAAAAGCCGCATAACACCCGATGCCATAAAGCTTCATCTGGATGTGCTGGAGGCACATGACACCATCAAGCGCAGTGCTCCAAGTACCAAGTTGTGGCGAATTGGGGAGCAGATGCGCCTAAACCCAAAGGCTATGACGCGATCTGGAGACACGCCGCATGAACAAACAGCCAAGCATATCGCCATGGGACACACGGTCAGTGACTTGGTCAGGAAGGGGCAGGGCTTGGTTGCGAATGCTTGCGAGGGTGTCTTTCCAAGATATTGATCAGCAACCAGGTTGTGATTAATGCGAGTTTCTTGGAGTTGGAAGAATTCAAACTGCCCGTTTTATGACTTATCAGCGTGAGCATTCAAGTTGGTTGACTCGTTGGTCAGGATGATTCGCGAGTGAATCAACGCTCGTAACCCTACTGGTATCCTAATACGTTAACTAACCTAAAGAGCACGTCATATTATGAGAAAAGTTAGCAGCGTAATTCTCGGAGCAGCCGGTGAATATTATGTGATGGCTGAGTTGCTTCGACGGGGTTTGATTGCTGCCAAAGCACCCGAGGGCGTCCCGAATTTCGACATTGTGATTACAGATATCGATGGACAAAGGTTGGCAGCAATCCAAGTTAAAACACGTCGTGACTTCAGAAGTGGTGACAAGGGTTGGCACATGAAGAAAAAACATGAGGATCTCATTGCAAATCGCATGTTTTACGTATTTGTTGACGTTGGGGCGGATGAGTCTTCGCCCGTGTCATTTTTTGTTCTACCCTCTCACGTTGTTGCCAATGCCTGCAAAGTTAGTCATGCCATTTGGCTTGCGACTCCCAACGCAAAAGGGTCATCGCACAAGGATTCTGATATGCGTCGTTTGCTACCAAAGTATGAGCTACCCAAATACGCCAAAAACCTGATGCATGAACCTTCGAAGATGCATAAAGATTTTTTGGCCTCACACGGTGATGGTTGGCTAGAGCGTTATCGAAGCGCCTGGGATCTGATTGGTGAAAAGGTCTGAGGATATTTAAACAACATATTTATTTATTCAGCCCTCAGGAAATTGCACTGAGAAGTCATGATGCAGTGTATGACTGCCCCTCGGAAAATGACCATTTTTTCTGAAGTAGTCATGTACAAATTCAAAGACAAGTTTTCTGCGTCTTGCGTTGTCCATCGGATTTCCGATGTGATGGCTTAGGGGGCTTAGTGGCCATTTAGCTTTACTAACCCAATCGCTGCTCGGCGTGTTATTTTCTCCTGTTTCTTCGAATTGACAATCTATCTCTTCTTCCTTGCTTTCATCCTCTTTAAAAGTCTTCTCTACCTCTATCCCCAATTTAGGTACGTGCTTTGACAGAATTTCAATGATTTTGTGCCAATCGATTTCTTCGCCGGCCAGGGGATCATCACTAAACAATTGTTCAATTGCTGTTCTGACCTGGCGGCCTCTGCGCAAGGGATAAATGCGTGGCAATCTATACGTTGGGCCTTGTGTACTCGTTTGCATTGCACCGACTGAATAAGTACCGTTTTTGCGGAGGTTCAGGGTAATAAACCATGTCCAGTCGTCTCCTGCCATATTCGAGTCAGACCAGGACATAAGAACTAATTTTTCCATCTCTGATTCCTTCTAATTTGGCAACAACACGGGTGTAAATATCAAGCCAAGGGGCTAACCTAAGCTGGCCGTTTTACGGTGTCAGGGTTGAAACAATTGGGGCACTCCATCGGCTGGTGCCCACACAAACGCATGTTGCTCGTAATGTCGGGCCAGTGACTTGGCCGCTTCCAAGTCTAGGCCCAGCACCAAAACGCTGACCTCGCCCGGCCAATTGTTGCTGGGGTGTTGGCCGATGCCGTCGATGCAGATCAATCCGCGCTTATTAAGGTTGACTTTGAGTTCGTCTTGGCGGAATTGGTTTTCTTTGGCGTTCAGGTTTTGACTGAACGGGTTCCAGGCGGTGATGAAAGCCGCGCTCAAAGCGTTGTGCTCGTCCATGAGCGCTTTGAGTTCAGGGCAGGGCTGGCCGATGTGCATCGTAAATGGGGCTTCGTGGTGCACGATGTATTGGGTATCGGCGAAGGCTTGCAGCAGTTCAGCAGATAACCAGGTTGATTTATTACTCATAGCTTCATCTTTTCAAAGTGTTAGCCTTCTCAAAATTTGGGGCAATACATGACTAACACTTTGGACCTTCTTGATTACTTGTGTGGTGTTCTATAGCCCAGAGCTCTTGCTTCTTCGAATGCCGCAGACAGTTCATCTGCAGCGATCATGTTCTTGATATCTTCAGGTCCTAATGAATTGATCCAAGAACGGTAGATGGCATCAACTTTTGAGCGCTCGCGCGAAAAGGCATTCACATCCCGACGCGACAATCCTCGCCGAGAGATAGAGACGGCGTACAACTTTTTAAACTCCACCAACTGCTCTGCCGCCATGATCTTCTCAACAAAGTAGGTCGCTTTGCCAGTGTAGTTTCGCCAATGGTCGACTGTAGCCCAGCGGTCCGGTTCGGGCAGGAATCGCTCCGTTAATGATCTGGTCCAACCTCGAGCGGCCAACTGAACACGGTCAAGGTAAAGGCTATCTTCTTCGAACATGTCCTCCATGGGGTCACTCTCGTCGATTAAACCTTCTGGGCTGGGTGCTGCTGGTTTCGTTGATTCCATTTTGTTTAGCAAATCCTTCTCCGACTGCGAAAATTCTGGGGTCTGGCCCATGAAAGCCTTTGACTGACGGAGCCAACGCGAGAGGCGTAAAGCGCCCATCCTCCCGTTGTCCTCCTCGTTCTCTTCCGAGAGAGAGCTTCTTCCCGCCTCTTGGGCTGGGTCAAACGGAAGATTGGTCGGGTCTAGTGGTTTCATTTGCTTCTTCTTCAGTATTTTTATAGCTTTCCTTCAACTGCCTGAGTAAAAGTGCTGACACTCGGCGCACCGCCTCCACCTCCTGCCTCTTCAAATCACTCTGCTCCGCGCTCATCCCTGCGGTCAGGTTTTTGATCCAAGACCTCACCTGGTGGTCACGCTCGTCCAGTACCCTGATTGTTTTGGGTGTTTTTTTGTTTCTTTGGTTTGTCTGGTTTGTTTGTCATACGCTTCCTTTGCGTGACGTGGATGTACCGTCCATTCCCGACAACGCAAGATTGATGAGCGCAGACAATCCTTCCAGGCCCTGACGGTCTAGACAAGCAAAGAATTTCACTTGCTCTTCGTGCGGATTGCGTGACTCTTGACGCTGGCTGGTGATGGTCAGCGCGTGGCCGCCTTCGGGGGATGCGACAGGGGATAGCTTGGCATGCAAACTGTAATCACCGTTGTCGAAAAGTGTTGTGCGTTGCTTATTTGACTGTTGGACGGCCAAAGTCAATTGCATGACCGCACGCTCTGCTTCCGAAGCAAGCCGTTCCTCTGGAGACAATCCGCGTGTCTCGGAGGGCCGTTGGGTCCTATCAAACGGTCTGAATACTGCGACTCCTTTGCCCCCGAACATCTCCCCAGGCTTCACCTTGAAATTTATCACTGTTGCCATATCGCGTTCCTTTCGGTTTTCGGTTTCTTGTCAGACCAAAATGCTTCCAGTGCGTGATGTAGATGTGCCGTCCGTTCCCGACAGCGCAAGATTGATGAGCGCAGACAATCCTTCCAGGCCCTGACGGTCTAGACAAGCAAAGAATTTCACTTGCTCTTCGTGCGGATTGCGTGACTCTTGGCGTTGGCTGGTGATGGTCAGCGCGTGGCCATCTTCGGGGGAGGTGACAGGACTCAGCCGAGCATGCAGGCTGAAGTCACCATTGTCGAAAAGCGTGGTGCGTGTATTGGCGTTTGCCATGAAAAAACTCCTGCGCCTTGCATACAGTGAAAACGTCCGTTTCTGCACGCAAGGCCAGGAGTGCTGGAGACGTTTAGCGGATTTTGACGCCCCCGCAAGTTCTTAAATCGGGCGATTGGTTTCAGCCAATTTCTGAATTTTATCAATTCAAACGGTGGCGTCAATAAATTTTTTTATTGCTTCCTTCATCCTCTCTTTTGTCTTGCAGTAATAGGCTTGGTAGGCCGATGACATTCCCGGCATCTGGTCTACACCATAGTTGATTTGTGCATCCGCTAAACCCTTTACCTCTTCAAGCAGATCGTCAAATACCTGGCCCTCGTTAAATTTAGGGTTGTCTTCTTCCGCAAACTTTAGATCATCCCGTCGCTTTATGAAGGCTTCATATAGTTCGCCAACAAGGGCATCTCGGAAGGTGGCGTCCACAACAAAAAGGAGATGCTCACATACATTTTTATCATCACAATAAGGGCAACGCGGATCATCATTTTCCTCTGTGTCATCCAAATTTTCCTGACTCATAGGTAGTCTCCTTTAGCCATGATTTGCAGTTAATGCAGAAAACCTTTTCACATGCTACCGGTAACACCCGCTTGCAGCGGAGAAAAAATAGTCGTCGGTTGGGTCATCACTGGCCTCTTGGGTTGGTCGGGGCCATGATGGTGCGATGGGTGAGGCTCAAGGCAAGAGTCTGGTGGGCTGTTGAATTACCCAGTAGGTGTGAGTCCACGATGGTGGGATTTGCGGGATGAAGCATTACCCCACCAAAACAGTCGGAAACCTTACCGTAGGTACTTGTCGCTCATACCGCCTCATTTGACAGCTTGTTGATTTTCGTGATTTGCAAAAAAAAGGAATTCAGCCACCGGGGCCGGATCATAAATAGGCAAGTTATGCAAGATTCAAACAGCTACAGACGACGCCCACATCAAGCTCCCCAAGTCGGAGAGCTGCGTGTGATGGAAGGTCGTTTGGCCATGTGCGTCAATCCTATGGCCAGCTATGGCGGTTGGTCGGGTCCGCTTTGGGCCATTGAAGGCGTTCGGTACAAGTTCAGCCTCAGAGGTGGCCCCACAGGCTACCAGGAAGGTTTTTGCGAGAAAGTGGATCCCCGGTGCCCAACGGTCACGTTCCGGATGATTCCAAGAGGCTGGGATGAAGAGGCTCCGCTGGATGAGTGCAGATCATTTTTTTCCACCGAGATTGGGCGATTGAACCCCGAATACCCCGGGTGGATGGTTCGGAAATGGTCTGATTTGCGCAAAGCCCAAAACGCTGAGGTGACATGGCAAGGTGTGCAGGCCATCGAATCGTCGGTCTCGCAAAGCCCTTACACCGAGAGCTGGAAGAAGCTCTTGGGCGACTCGGCGTATTGCCAATTGCTCGGCTTGCTTCAAGCAACGGTCAGTGTGAATGACTTGATCGATGACGCTCAGGGCCACTGCACCCACATGCCATCACCGGCTCTCAAAAACCATGTCCAGGTCATCATGCAAAATCTCGGAAGATCTACAGTCAAAATGAACACAAACAAAGAACTCAGCCGCTCGGAGCAAAGTGCATACGGTGCCGTTTTAGGAGCCTTGACGGGGGATGCCGCTGGTGGAGTCCTTGAATTCCTGGGCCATCAACCCACGCCCAAAGAGTGCGAGCAGGCTTTCGACATGCCTGGCGGTGGAGTGTTTGACTTGGCGCCGGGGCAGTTCACAGACGATGGCGAGATGACCGTCAGTTTGCTTCGAGCATTGGTGCTAGGTCAGGGCCAATACGACTTGCTGAAGGTGGCCAAGGCCTACAGCGATTGGGAGTCATCTGAGCCATTTGACATTGGCAACGCCACTTCCAGCGCCCTGCGCATTCCCAAGTCGGAGCGCTATGGCGTTAGGGCGGCTGACTTGATCGCAGAGCAAGCACTGGAGTACAACAGTGAATCCAAAGCCAATGGCAGTTTGATGCGTGCAACACCATTAGGGATAGCAGCGGCCAACATGACGGTAGAGCAAACCGTTGCGATGGCCTGTGCAGATGCACGTTTGACCCATCCAAATCCTTCTTGCCAGGTGTCCACGGCAGCCTATGTACTGGCCATCCGCCATTTGATTCAGAAACCAGGGGATCACAAGGGCGCATTTGCAGCTGCACTGAGCCACGCTCAAATCACCAGCGAAGAAGTCAGCCAGTGGCTGCAAGATGCCCAAGAAGGCAATCTGCCACCCGCGCACCCCATGGCCGGGTTTGTCCGTTACGGCTTCACCTATGCCTTTTACTACCTGTATCGAGCAACGTCTTTTCAAAAGGCCATCCTTGAAACGCTGGTTAGGGGCGGGGACACGGATACCAACGCTTGCATTGTGGGTGGCCTGATGGGAGCCTTGCATGGCATAGACGAAATCCCGAAAAGAGCGCTGGACAAGGTCCTTGCTTGTGACACACGACATGGCCAACAAAGACCTTCCGCTTACACCATTGAGCCCGTATTGGGACACCTGAAAAAGTTGTCGCAACATTCCCTAGGTGAATGAAAGAACACATGAAAGAAACAGAAGCCAAGCCCGCCCTGAGGATCAGTCACATCGTCTATGGCCGACAAGCATCAGGCAACCGCGTGCTTTACTTGTTGGATCCAAAAGGGCAGGGGGACGAGCGATTTGTAGCTGAATCTGTGGTTTTGAAACGATGGCGTAAGCGTCAGTTCCCAGGCCACACCTTTTCTGGGGAAAGGTTGAGCTCAACGCTTTGGCGTGCTGTTGCCAAAGCGTTCGGGACCAAGGCCAAAGCACTGTGCAAACTTTCCCTTGATCAGATTGCCGCCATTGCTGAGAACAGTCGTGAATTGCTGAGCGCAGATGGATTCTTGAAACTGGCCAGCCCGAAAACCCTGCATGCCCTGTTTGCGGTTTGCGGCCCAGAGCGCTTGCAAGCAATTCTGGACAAACACCTGTCCGACGAGCACAAAGGCAAATCAGGCATTCCGGATCTGTTCTTGTTCGCGACAAGCCAAAGCACAGGTCTGCCGACCATTGCCCGATTTGTAGAGGTCAAAAAGCCCGAAGAGTCCGTCTCAACTGTTCAGACGGCAGAAATTGCATTCCTCAATCAGATGGGGCTGCATGCAAGGGTGTTGAGGTTGGTGGAAAGGGAATAGCCTAACCTCCTGGTTTTTTGAACAGTTGTGGTGGCTCTTGGCGTGAGCTTCTGAAGTTTCACTATGGTGGTTTGTCTAATTTGAGGACCACCATGACTGCCTTTTCAAACCGCGAGGCGTGGCTGCTTGCAGCTATTCAGCTGCTCAAACCAATATTTGTAGCAAAGCGCCACCTTGTTCCGGACGACTGCCAGGTCTCTTGCGGATTTGCCAGTACAGGAACTCGCAGTCACCATATCGGACAGTGCTGGTCACGCCGCAGCAGCACCAATGAAAGAAATCAAATTTTCATTTCCCCGGCCCTTGGTGATCCTGTACAGGTTTTAGACACGCTGGTGCACGAGTTGGTCCATGCTGTTGACAATTGCGAGCACAAACACGGCAAAGAGTTCAAAAAGATTGCGCTGAGTGTGGGTCTGGAGGGGCCTATGCGCAGTGCCGGTGCAGGTGTGAAACTCAAAGAGCAATTGGTCAAAATTGCTGACGCTTTAGGTCCCTATCCTCATGGACAATTGAAGGTCCACCATGTTCGAAAGATCTCTGCCTCACGTCCCCGTGCACGTTGCAAAAGCTGTGGCTTTGAAGTGCCCATGTACAAAAAGTTCCTGACCTTTGGCCCACCCTTGTGTCCGCAACACAAGACAGAGATGGAGCAGGTTGGTCCTTGGGAGGATTGACTGTTTTTTAGGAATTTATAAAGGGTCCACGCCCACATTGCGGGTACGGGAGCTGTTTCTTGCAAGTTCAGGAACAGTTCCAATGAGGTGAGGGAGCGAATCAAGCCTAGGCAGCAAAAAGGAATAGCCTAGAGAGAAGTGTTGGATCATCACAATTCAGCTTATAGTTATCAGAAAGCAGCGATAAGGAAGCTTGGCAAAGACTGTCGTCAGTATTCAGAACTGAGTTGACTCATTTTTGTATTACAAAGGCATCTCGATGCCGATGTCCAGAATTCTTTTGTAACCAAAGGCAGGGATCAGCTGGCACTGGTAGTGGTTACGGTTGGCGTATCGATTCTTGAAGTGAAGGTGACGTTTTTTCAGTGATGTGTCTTGTAGATAGGAAAAGCAATTAGCCTATATTTAATTAACCACACTCACCGTAATCCTTTGGAAAATTAATAATACCGAACTTACTGACAAGAACAAAAAGGCCAAATTTTGCAATCAATCCCTATAATCGATATCTTTGCTGGCCCAGGTGGTCTGGCTGAAGGATTTTCATCTCTTAAATCATTGAGATATGGTCATTCATTTAGAGTTGCTCTCTCGATCGAAAAAGATGAAGTAGCATGTAAAACTTTAAAGCTTAGAGTTATAAAACGGTATTTGGAAAGAGTTGGACAGGAAGATCTGTACTTTTCGCTATTGCAAGGAAAAATATCGCGAGCTGAATTTGATTCAATGCCACTTGTAATTGAAGCTGCAAAAGAAGCGTCTTCTGAGGTTATTAATGCTGAGCTTGGAAAAAATACACCGAGTGATTTTGATCGAAGAATCCGCAGTGCACTTAAAGGTGCCGATGAATGGGTTCTCATAGGAGGACCACCCTGCCAAGCATATTCATTGGCTGGTCGTGCACGTAGAACAAACGACGTAGATTTTGAATCGGATGAAAAACACTTCCTTTATCGCGAATACCTTCGGATAATAAAGGAACACGCCCCGCCAGTCTTTGTGATGGAGAATGTCAAGGGATTATTATCATCCCATCATGGCGGAACTCCGATGTTCGGTCGAATTCTAGAAGATCTTTCAAATCCAAGGAAGGGTCTAAGTTATGAAATTCGATCATTTGTTAGACCTGATGACCAATCACACCTTTCCCCAGAAGATTATGTAATTGAATCGGCGGATTCAAGAACGAGGTGCAACAAAGATGAACCCGGTGATGGGTGGCTGAGGATGTCAAGGCATCATGGCCACTCAAACCGCCAAGTCCAAGTTGCCAGATGTACAAACACCTCAGCCGAGAAG